>TARA_R100000329_G_scaffold142677_1_pt1 | contig 9740 bp, 8 predicted proteins | sample TARA_R100000329 | Tara Oceans TARA_R100000329 (sample SAMEA2620783) | marine metagenome | biome: marine biome (ENVO:00000447); feature: surface water layer (ENVO:00002042); material: "saline water (ENVO:00002010), including plankton (ENVO:xxxxxxxx)" | depth 5 m | reverse complement strand
CTTTACATGTTGGATCCAATTCAGGCTCTGCACTCTTTTCTTTAGGTCCAGTATCTGAAGCATTTAAAATTACTAGCAGTAGCAATAATACTTTATTTGTTGTGGATACTATCAATGACAAGATTAGTGCTAACGCTGATTTAGAAGTAGAGGGTAATTTTAGAAGAAGTTCTCAGAGATGGTATTTGGAAGAGTTTTTTAAAAGGCTACCTCAAGGAAATGATGACATTCAAGATTCTTCTGAAGCGACACGAATGATAGCTAATCCAGACTTTGAGTTAGTTGGAACTAACGCTGGAAGTGGTGACGCTACCTTTTCATCTACTAGGGCTGGTATAGTTATACAGACAGACGGTGCTGATGATGATCAAGTTATTATAGCTCCACATTTAGACTCTAATCAAACAGCTTGGACTGGAGTAAAGTTTGGAACGGAAAATCAAGTAGAGTGGGAGTGTTCCATAACAACTCATGGAACGATAACGGATTACTCTTTTCATGCTGGTTTAAAATTAACAAATACTCCTGTTTATACAACAGATGCAGATCAAGCTTATTTCTTATTCTGTACAGATGATGATCAAGGTACTCTAACAACAAACGCTAATTTACATTTTGTTTATTCTACAGATGCAAGTGGATCTACTGTTAACTACGTAACAGATTTAGGAATAGCAGTAGCTGCTTCCACCAATTACAGGTTTAGAATATCTATAGATTCAAATAGACAAGTTTCTGTTTTTGTTGATGGAGTTCAATATGGATTAGTAACATCAGCCACAGCGGGTGGGGCTACTCAAAGTTTATCAACAACAAAATCATTAGCCTTAGGTGACGATCACGATTTAATACCGTACATTGGGGTTCAACAAATGGCTGGATCTAAAACAACTGAACTAACAGTACATTATCAAAAAATTAGCAGGATATTGTTTGAATAAAAATTTTTCACTATATTAGTGACAATTTAATTTAATACAATACCATGAAAACAACAGAACAACTCATAGAGGAGATGTGCGAATCTATGAAAAATCTTCTTATAAAGAAGAATCGAGACTATGGCGATTCAGCCACCAACCCATCAACAGTATTTCCTTCAAGATCCCCAGTGGACTCTTTGTGTGCACGTATAAATGATAAGCTCATGCGTATACAGAACAAGGGTATAAATGATAAAACAGAAGATACAATATCAGATCTTATAGGATACTTAATACTTCTTAAGGTTGCGTTAAAAAAAGAAAAGTCCCAAGATACTTCATCAGATCAGCAAGTTTATACTTATGAGTTTGATTCTGAATATAATACTAATACAAAAGATGATGAGTGAAATAGAATCTATAAATCCTATTATTAGAAAGATAACTATAGGGGATTTAAAACAAGGACTAACCTATAAGGTTGGACAGTTAATGAACAATGGAAATATTGAGATTACAGCTATAATACAGGATGAAGCCGCTTGGTATAAGCATCAACAAGTTGTTTACGATGTTTATGTTAAATCAAGGGATGAAAAATTTTCAAGACCTTGGAAAAGGTTTTTTGATCAGCCTACAGCTATAGAATACGATATACAAGAAAGAGATAAATACGAAGTTATATGAGACCTGTAAAAGATTATTTTTTTGTAAAAGTAGAAAAAACACAAGAGGACACTATTATTTTAAATGGTAGGGAGCTTTTTTTAGACACATCTTATGATGAATTAAGGCATGCTAGACAATATGGTACAGTTATTGCACTACCTGTATCTTTGCCCAAAGGTCTAAGTTTAGATATAAAAGAAGGAGACAAAGTTTATTGTCACCATTTCTTGACAAGTGAAGAAAATGAAGTTAAGTTTCACGAGCAAGATAAAGTATTTAGTGTTCATTGGAGTCACATCTACGCTACAGTTAGAGATGATAAAATTAGAATGATTCATCACTGGAACTTTGTTAGACAGAAAATAGAAGATGAATCTAACTATATTACAGACTCTGGTATATATATTAAGCCGGAAGCCGAGGACATAGAGCTTCATGGTTATATAGAACACATGAACGAAGAGATGAAAAATATGGGAGTTAAAAAGGGTGACGAAGTAGTTTTTTCAAAAAATTCTGAATATGATATGGTTATAGAGGGAGAAAAACTATTAAGAATGCGTAACTTTGATATATTAGCAAAAGTTGAATAATGATAGACACTCAAGAAATAATAGACATATGTGTTGCCAACTCTTATGACTTGTTAACTGGTAAAAAATCTATAGAACAGATATTGGATTCTCCATCTCAGTCTTATTTTTTATGGAACGTAGTGGAAGAAAATTTAGATCAAAAAGTGTTTGATGGACTCATGGACTTTATGATAAACTACTACGAAGAAATGGAATATTACGAGAGATGTGCAGTTTTACTAAATATAAAAATAAATGAAAGAGTTAAATATAAGCAAGAAACTAGAAAGTCTAATAGAGTCGGGCAATAAAGCTTTTGACTTATTATTAGAAGAAGTTAAAAAACCTATAGATCCAGACCTACAAGACGATAAAGCTAGAAATGCTATGAAAGCTAAAAAAGAGTGTTTCATGGACGCTCAAGATATACTCATGGCTATCAACAAGATACAAAATCAAATAAACGAAGGTCTTACTGACAGTCAACAAGCTGAATTAGAAGAGAAATCGTTCAAGGCTGGCTTTTCAGAAAAGTACGCCAAAAAATAGAGAGTAAGGTTTATTTTATTATATTTGCATAATTGGCTAAAATTTATTATGGAGGGATACATAAAGGTAAATGGTTTAAAGTTCAAGACTCCTACTAAGCCCAGAAAAAAGGATATACTGTTTTCAGATTTAAAAAAGAAAGATCAAAAGTGGAAAAGAACTGAAATGCCTGATGGTCTTAACGAAGATACTGTTCCTAAATATTCATGGTTTATAGATCAAGAGTTTAAAAGGAGAGAAGAAGGTGTTTGGTTTATGAATAACGGGCAACCCACATATATAACCGGTGAACATTACTACTATTTAAATTGGTGTAAAATGGATATAGGATATCCTGAATATAGAGATAGGGATAGAAGGTTTTTTATATTTTGGGAAATATGCAAACAAGACCCAGATTGTTTTGGTATGATCATGGTTAAGCATCGTAGAGAGGGTGCTTCTTATAAAGGTGCTGCTATGTTGTTGTACGAAATAACATCAAGATACAATTCTCATGGGGGCATAACTAGTAAAACTGGTGCTGACGCTAAGTCTTTGTTTACAGACAAATTAGTTTATATGTTTAGAAGTTTGCCATTCTTTTTTCAACCAATTATAGATGGTAGTGACAATCCAAAGAGCACACTTAGTTTTAATACTCCAGGTCAAAAAATAACAAAAAACTATTCTAAGGTTACTAAATCAGAGGCTTTAAATAGTAGAATAGACTGGAGAAACACTAGAGAAAACTCTTATGATTCTGTAAAACTAATAAGGTATCTATGTGATGAGGCTGGTAAGTGGACCGAAGCTAGTGTAGAAAAAAACTGGGAAGTTGTAAGGTCTTGTTTAACACTAGGAGATAAAATTATAGGAAGATGTTTTATGCCTTCTACCGTTAATGAGCTTGAAGTATCTGGTGGTGAAAACTTTAAAAACATATGGTACGATAGCGATATAAAAGATAGAGATGCTAATGGTAGAACAAGATCAGGCATGTACTCTTATTTTACGCCAGCTTACGATGGGTATGAAGGTTTTATAGATGAGTACGGATTTTCTGTGATTGACACACCAACCAAAGAACAGGCTAAATTTATAGGCAAAAGTATTGGGTCTAAAGAATATTTACAAAATATAAGAGATGCTTATAAAGGAAATACAACTAAACTGTCTGAGGAAAAAAGACAGAGACCCTTTTCTATAGATGAGGCGTTTAGAAGTGATTCTAGATACAGCCCCTTTGATGTTGAAAGAATATATCAACAAATGGATTATAATGAAGAGGCTAAAAACCTAATAGTGAAAGGAGACTTTATATGGAAAGCGGGGGAAAAAGATACAACTGTTTTATGGAAGCCAGGATCTCAAGGTAGATGGAGAATATCATGGATACCACCGGAAGATAGAAGAAATAAAATTAAGACGATTAACAATAAGAAGTCTCCAGCTAATGATATAGAAATGGTTGCTGGTTGTGACCCTTACGATCATGACACCACTACTGATGGTAGAAGATCTGATGCTGCTTGTTATGTTTATAAAAAATTTAGCATGATGGATGATTTCTCAAATCAGTTTGTTTGTGAGTATATAGCTAGACCTCCTAAGGCAGAAATGTTTTATGAAGATGTTTTGAAGACCTGTGTGTTTTATGGGTGTCCAATATTAATAGAAAATAATAAAGTAGGCATAATAAAATACTTTGAAAGAAGAGGTTATTACAATTATTTGATGGACAGACCGGAATCAACACATACTCAAAATAGCAGAAAACAAAAAACAAAGGGTATACCATCTACTGGTGTTGCTGTGTTAAATGCTCAGACAGAAGCAGTAGCTAGTTATGTTTATGATTATGTAGGCTTTAATAGTGAAACCCAGGAAATGGGAAGGTGTTATTTTAACAGGCTTTTAGATGATTGGAGTCGTTTTGAGCCAAGTAACAGAACTAAGTATGATGCAACTGTAGCTTCTAGCTTAGCTTTGTTAGGTGCACAAAAACACGTAATAGAAAAGAAAATTTCAAAAATAAATCTTAACTTTGTAAAAAAATACAGGAATACAGGGTTAATGTCTAAGAAAATATAGATGAAAAAACAATTTGAATTAATAGGAGGTTATCCTACAGTTTTTGCAAGTAATGAAGATAAAGCTTCAAATGAATATGGTCTTCAATATTTTAAGACTATGTATTCCGATTTTAAGAATAATACAGATTTAGCTTATCAAGATAGGAAAAGAGCTTTCAACAAAATGAGGGCTTATGCTGAAGGAACTCAAAGTGTTGCTAAATATAAAGATTTGCTAGATGTAGAAGGAGACTCTTCTTACATGAATATAGACTGGACCCCAGTTTCTATAGTGCCTAAATTTGTTGATGTTGTTTGTGGAGATATGACAAATAGAGAGTTTGCTGTAAAAGCTAATGCTATAGATAAAATATCATCAGATAAAAGAAAACAGGACAAAAAAGAAATGATAGCTGATATGATGAACGCTCCTATCAGGCAAAGAGTTTCTAAGACAACAGGTTTTGATTTAAATAAAAAAGGCTTTATACCTGAGAGCATGGAAGAAATAGAGTTGTTTATGACATTAAATTATAAGCAAGCACATGAAGTTTCTGTAGAGAAAGGTGTAGAGTTTGTTTTTCAACAAAACGACTTTGAAGAAATAAGAAAAAAATGTGTTAGAGATTTAGTTGTTCTTGGAACAGCAGGTATGAAAACCTACATAGATCCCTCCGAAGGTATAAAAATAAGATATGTAGATCCTTTGAATCTAATAACTTCTTATTCTCAAACATCTGATTATAAAAACATTCAACATGCGGGTGAGGTTTATACAGTTACCATAGCACAGTTAAAACAAATGGCTGGCGATCAATTTAGTGATGAACAGTATGATGATATAGCTAAAAATTATGCTAGCAAGTATAGAGATGATGACAGCTTGTATGGAAGATCTTTTGCTAACTACTCTTCTTACGCTCATGAGTACGATAGATTTTCGGTTCAAATTATGGATGCTGAGTTTATATCTACTTATGATCTAAACTTTGAAAAAAAGGGAAATGATTTTGGGGGATTTTCTGTGAGGAAAAGAAGCAAAAACTACAAGCCACCAAAAAGATCTAAGCATAAGAGAGAGCAAATTAGTAGCACAGTTAAGGTGGTATATAGTGGTAAGTATATTATTGGTAGTGATTATATATTTGATTACGGTCTTGCAAAGAATATGTCTAGACCCAAGTCTAATCTTTCTGAAACAAAACTTTCTTACATACTATATAGTCCTAATATAAATAATATGCGTACTGTTTCTTTGGTTCAAAGAATGATGCCTTTTGCTGATCAAATACAACTAGCACATTTAAAGATGCAGCAGGTTTTAGCTAAGGCTAGACCAAAGGGAGCTGCATTCGAAATAGGATCCTTAGAAAATGTTTCCAAAGGTGATGGAGGAACTTTCACACCACTTGAACTACAAGAGATATATGATCAAACTGGTAATATATATTATAGACGTGTGGATGATGAAGGTATAGCATCTAATACAGTTCCTATACAAGAACTTGAAAATGGTATTGGTAGGGATATGATGCAGTTGATACAAATATATCAGCACAATTTAAATATGATACGTGATGTGACGGGAGTTAATGAAGCTAGAGATGGGGCTAAACCATCAAGTGAGGCTTTAGTTGGTGTTCAGAAAATGCAGTTAATGGCTTCTAATAATGCTACTAGATCTATTGACGATGGGTTTAACAACATGGTTCAAAACTTAGCTAAATCTGTATGTATGAAGTTGCAGGATATAGTTGAGTATGACAAGCCTCTCAAGGGTTATATGACTGCACTAGGAAACTCTGTAATGAAAACAATAGAGGTTAATAAAGATATTTCTTTACATGACTTTGGTATAGCTATAGAGATAGCTCCAAACGAACAAGAAAAGGCACAATTAGAACAAGCTATACAAATGTCGTTAGCACAAAAAGAGCTTAGAATAGAAGATGCGATAACTATAAGAGATATTAATAATCCTAAGCTAGGTTCTAGAATGTTAATTCTAAGAAGAAAAAAATATCAGCAAGAGCAAATGGCTATAGTTCAAGGTCAGTCTCAAGCTAACGCACAGCAACAGCAACAGTCAGCAGCTATGTCTTCACAAATGAAACAGCAAGAGTTACAGATGCAAGCACAGATAGATGCTAAAATGAAGGAGATGGATGCTCAGTTTGAAATGCAAAAAATACAGATGGAGTTTCAGCTAAAGAATCAATTTGAAGAAGCTAGTCACGCTAGAAGGTTAAGAGAGATACAAGCTGGTAACATAGGTAAAGTAGCTGCTAGCAAAGCTCAAGGAGAGTCTAGAGAGAAGACTGTAGAGAAAAGTGCACACTTTCAATCGAAGATGATTGAGCAAAGAAAAGGTAAGGAAGGACCCATAGAAGATCCGGACTTAGAATTAGGAATGTAAAAAAAGTTATGGATAATTTGATTATATCTGTAAATGTTATATTTTTGCAAAAAGGTTTAATTTAATTTAATATATTATGTCAGATAAAATGGGCGATTTACTCGCTGAACAATTAGGTGGTGAAGTTGTACAAGAACAACCTAAAGAGCTACAAACAGAAGTTGTAGACTTGACGGGAGGTTCAGAGCCACAAACAGAAAGTACAACGGAAAGTAAAACTAGTGAGACTGAGGAGCCTTCACAAGAGGAGCCAAAAGAATCACAGGATAATATTGATCGTTCTTTAAATAATGAATCTAGTGATCAACCTACACAAGGGGATACACAGGCTGAAGTAATTGAAAGAAACAAAAACGAGTTTTTAAGATTTGTAAACGAACAGTTTAACCAAAAATTTGACTCTATTGAATCTTTTAATGACGCTCTGTCAACTAAAAAAACATCTTTTGCTAACGAACAGATAGAGAAGATGAATAATTTTGTTAGTGAAACAGGGAGGTCTATAGCTGACTATATCAGAACCCAAGCTGTTGATTATTCTAAAATGTCTAATGAAGATATTATGAGGCTTTCATTTAAACAAGAAAATCCAGAATTAAGCATGGATGAAGTAAATGTTTTGATAGACTCTAAATATAAGATTGACAAGGATAAGTACAGTGATTCGGAGAAAACTCTTGGTAAAATTGAACTAAAAAAGGATGTTGCTAAGGCAAGAAAGAATCTTATTGATATGCAGGAAAAATACAGAACTCCTGTTCAAAACAGCAATCAAGATTCACCTGAGCAGGAAGCTGCAAGGGAAAGTTGGGTTAGCGACATGTCTTCGGAAGTTGATGAGGTTGAGTCTATAACATTTGATATCAACGACTCTGGTGAAGAGTTTACATTCGCTTTGAGTGATGATCACAGAAAGGACTTAGTAGATGCAAATTCTAATCTAAGTGACTTTTTTAATCAGTACATCAACGAGGATGGAAACTGGGATTTTGATAGGTTGAATACCGATATGTTTGTCTTGAGAAACTTTCAAGATATAATAAGAAGTGTAGCCAATCAATACAGGTCTAAGGGAACCGAGCAGGTAGTAAGGGATATTAAAAATCCTTCGTTTAATAACGAACCTAGACAAAAGGAGCAGCAGGGCAAAGATATTTTAGATCAACTAGATGAACAAATGAATGGAAGAAGATCAATGTGGAATAATTAATAATAATAATAAATAGTTAAAAAATAATAAAATGGCTACAGTAAATTTAGGTAATGCTGTTCAAATTAAGCCTTCTGCGGTTCAGATCGCTACTAGCGAGAACTACGTAAGTAACTTAACAACAAACAGTTTACGACAAAGAGATGTCTCAGAAAATCTTGTAAAGCGTTATGGCGAGCAAGGTATTACGGGACTCATGGAATTAATGGGCTCAAAAGCTCCTACTTCCAACACTACGTTTGAGCACTATGAAGAGGCGTTCAGACACAATAGCGTAAGTGCAGTATTTGGTACTACATCAGCAAATAATTCTGCTGAGATAACACTTACAATACAATCAGATTCATTCCAAGCAAACTTTGCTGGAACTACTAACGAATATTCTCCAGTAAGACCTGGTGATATTTTACGTGATAAGGATGGTGACATGTTTTATGTTATATCAACACAATTCCCTAGTGCATCTACTTATACAGTAAAAGTTCACTCTATTGATGGAGCTAACGTTGCTAAAACAAGTGATCCTTTTGAGTTTGCTATCATTGGTAATGCTCATCCAGAAGGAGGATCACAACCAGATAGTTTATCTCCGTTAATTCACGAATATTCTAACAAGTGTATGATTTTAAAAGAATCTTTTGAAGTAACAGGTTCTGAAGCTACAAATGTTGTTTACGTAAAAGTTGACAATGAAAAAATGGGTTCAGGATACGTATGGTACTTAAAAGGTGAATCAGATACTTTCAAGAGATTTATGGATTACTCTGAGATTATGATGATGTTAGGTGAAGATATTACTAACGCTACTTTGGAAGGAACTACAACAGCATTTCAGAGTGGTAATAACGTTGCTGACAACTCAACACTTAGAGGTACGTTAGGTCTTTTGCCTTGGATTGAAACAGATGGACAGTCTATGGACTTAGGTGCTGCTTCAATTAATATGGCTGACTTTGACGCTATTATTAAATCATTAGATAAATATAGAGGTGCTAAGGAATATGCTCTTTACGCTGGTATAGATTTATCTTTAGATATTGATGATTTATTAGCTGCTCAAGGTGCTTATGCTGCTGGTGGTGCTAACTACGGTACTTTCCAAAATAATAGAAACATGGCGTTAAACTTAGGGTTTAATTCTTTCACAAGAGGTGGATATACATTCCATAAGAAAACTTATGATTTGTTTAATCACCCAAGGTTATTAGGAGCTACTGGATTCCACTATGGTGGTTACGGTGTCTGCATTCCTATGGATATGCAAAAAGATGCTAGATCTGGAGATCAAATCCCATCGTTGAGAATACGATATAAAGCTGCTAATGGTTATTCGAGAGATATGGA
>TARA_R100000329_G_scaffold100815_1_pt1 | contig 9742 bp, 14 predicted proteins | sample TARA_R100000329 | Tara Oceans TARA_R100000329 (sample SAMEA2620783) | marine metagenome | biome: marine biome (ENVO:00000447); feature: surface water layer (ENVO:00002042); material: "saline water (ENVO:00002010), including plankton (ENVO:xxxxxxxx)" | depth 5 m | reverse complement strand
TGCTACTGCTGCATCAGAAGTAGATTTAAACACTTTAGGTTTATTACAAGGTGGAATGCATACAGAACATTTTAGTGCTGATGATGCTAAAATGGGAACTTTAGAAATTACAAATAGCGATTCAACAACAAATGCCGTTGTATTCCCATTAAAAATTTCAGAGGAAACATCAGGAACTCCTGCTAATGGTTTAGGAGTTGGAATACAATTTGAAGTAGAAACATCAGCAGGAAATAATGAAATTGGTGCTACAATGGAAGTAGTAACAACTGATGTTTCTTCTGGTAGTGAAGATTTTAAAATAGTTTTTAAGGCTATGGCGGCTGGAAGCGCAGCAGCCGAAATGTTGTCTTTAGACGCTAATAACGTCACATCACCCGTAAATGGTAGAATAATAACTCCGGGTTTTGGATATAATTTTGGAGGTGCAGTTTATGTTTCTGGACCCACTAGTAGTAAGGGAAATATATCTTTTGCTAGAGTTGTTATATTAGATGTTAGAAATAGCGCAAATAATTTCTTTGCTTTACCTGCAAGTTCAGGTGTTTCTAATGGTCAATTAATTACATTAAAAAATCCAACTAATGTAGATGCTATTATTAGCCCACAATCAGGAGATGAAATAGATTTTGGAAGCACAAATAATGGTATGATTGGAAGTGCTAATGTTTTAACTTTGCCCGGTGCAGGTTGTGTTACTTTAATGTGCTATTCAGGTTGGGATAAAAATAATTTAACAGACAGTAATGGATTAGGAGCAACTCAAAGTGGATGGTTTGTTGTTAATCAAACAGTATGATAACATGAAAACTAAAACTAAGATTGTATATGTTATTGTTAATTCAATACTTCTAATAACCGCATTAATAATAATTGTTTTCAAATATAACCGATGAAAATAGTAGCGTAATTGCTGATTTATATACTCTGATAATGGGTTAAATTATTGGCCCTATTAGAGAGCGCGTGTAAGCACTTTGATAGGTCGCAACGGGTAGGTCGCTCCCCGATTGAAAAGAGGCTCCTGAGAGGCTTCTTAGGGGGCATTTTAGGGGTGTTTCAACGGGGTCGAATCCATTGAAAATCAAGGCCAAAATAAGCGTGAGAAATTTTTTTTTGAAAATGAATAAAAAAATAAAAAAAGGGAGACAAGAAGAATTGGCCTAAATTAGACCAAAACTTCCTGCCCCCGCATTTTTTCACTCCATAGGGCATTACATTCCCTACATTCCCAAACTCTTACACTTTCACTAGAACCTACATAAAAGGCTAATAACCTTTTAGGTATAGTATGTTCCCCACAAAACATACATTGTTCTCTAAGAGCCATATTATCACTTTCTTTTATTTTCTGTTCGCATTAGTGATTCCATATATTCTTCAATAGATTCTTCACTTAAATTCGACCCACCAAAGGCGGCGAAGAATAATAGTGAAATAACTATCACAAACATTATCCAAGTTATTACTTCCCATGTATCCATTTTTTACCACTCCACATTCATTTTTACAATCTCTTCCTTTTCTATACTAAAGGCTTTGATTGAATTTTCTTTACCGTGTTTCCACAGTTTATACACTAACTTACAGTCATCAACACAGTAATCTACTACTGTTGTATATTCTCCTGATTTCCACATAGAAGGAGCCATGATACTTTCTAACTGCTTAGTTTCTCCAAAATTATGATTGACTAAATTTTCTAAAGAAAATCTTTCACCATGTTCTTTGACTAAATATCTACTCGTATCTATATATTGTTTATTATCTAGATATTTTTTTATACAAAATATATCTAATGAATCTCTTAATACAGGTAAATCAAAAGCACCAATATTGTGTCCTAATAATTTTCCCCCCTTTTCTAAATGATTATCTAAATCATATTTCAATTGACGAATAGGCAATATTTCATATTCATTAGAATCTATTTTTGAAATCAATTCTTCTTCAACATATGCTTTAGAAATATTTCCATCATAAGTGCAAACTGTTGATACTAGAAACATATGGGTATTACCCCATCCACCAATCTCATTAGAGAGATTTTTTGTTTCTAAATCTATTGCTAATACTTCACTCATTATCTTCGCCATCCGATGACCATAATTGTTTCAATTTTTCTTGTTGTTTATCTTTAGGCTTTTCAACATGAGTTTGCCTTTGTAAGAATGCAACAAGATTTTCTCCTGCAACATTAATCATTGACTTTAATTCCCATCCATCATTACCATGAGAATTTAAACTTTCTACAATTGATTTCGGTCCATTACTTACTGCAAATACTAAATACGTTGTTTCATACTTCATTGTTCATCACCTTTCCATTTAACATAAACTGGCTTTCCTCTTTTTTCTTCTATAAAATAATCTTTAATAGATTTGAATTTTCTAAATGCGGTTGGTCGGGAAGTTCTTGTTACAGACATAAATTCGTGCATTAAATCCGCTTTTAAAGCAAAACCATCTTCTGTTTTTTGAACATTATCAATTGCTGTTTTCCAATGGTTAATTCCAGCATTTTGCACAACTGATTCGCGCCTCTCCCGTAGTGCTACATCTAGCCACGCTACCAACGCTATATAACTCTGTCTCATTAATCTTGATGCTTGACGCACGTTTTTAACACTAACGACATATCTTTTACTTTTATCCTTTATACTGGGTGCTTCCATAATAGACATTAGTATCGCCATTTTATTCATATTAATAAACATACGCGCACTAAACTTATCTGTTGTCTCCTTAACCTCATCACGAACATTACGCAAATATTGTTGCATTCGATAATACTCAAGTTTCATATAATCTTGAACTTCGGGTCGCCATACTACAAAATTTCTAGCAATCTGCTTTTTATCCCAATCAGGATTTTCAGCCTTAATTTCAAGTTTATGTTCCATAGCAGTAGTGTATATCTTAAATAGAGCATTAGCAAACTTTTCGATAGGTTGGTCAATATCATCATCAATACCAACTGCTTCAATCAATTGCATCATCATTTGGTCTTTCTCATAATCAGTAGTTTCTCTAACATACATAACCATTCTTTGTAGTAGCCCTGTATCTGTAATTACTTCTTGAAGATTCTTTGGAGGATAAGTAGTCGCATAAATAGACCTTTTAGCCTCACAAACTAAAATGGGACCATTAGTTAATTTTTTAGTAATTCTCCAATTTTCTCCCCACAATGTATTTAACATAGTATTTAGATGACCAATTAAACCTTCTTTGTGATTATGTGCCTTAAATATACCAACATTCTCAAATTCATCAAAAGCAACAAGACCAGAACCACGAAGTAATCCATGATTTTCTTCATATATTGAAACTCCTTCTTCATCTTTACCTGCTTCATACACACTACCAATTAATGCAGGTGTAGTGAAATCTTTTACATCTACAACATTATATCTTTCTTCACCAATTAAAGCATTTACTTTTTCATAAATTGCAGAAGTAACTGGCCCTAAGAAATTAAATAATGTAGATTTGCCTGAACCTGTTGTTTGAATCCAAACAAAATGTATTCTAACATCTTCTGTATTTCTTCTTAATTTTACTGCAACAGTATCAGACATCAATTGTCCCAATAAACACATAAATGCCATAGCACAGGGAACTTCATTCATTGTTGAAACTTGAGAAGCAGAATTAATCCATTCAGTTAATACATAAGGATATTCTTCTAAATTTTCTCTTGGTTCAAAGGTCATATCATGCTCTTCAAAGTTGAAGTCATCGTCATCTAATTCATCTTTATCTATAAATTCTGGCATTATACTCTCACCTTTTCTTCACTATTTAATATATCAATTATACGTTGTCCTACTACTTCACCAAATCCTTCTAAGAAGGCTATTTCAGAAGATTTACATTCCCCTAATTCCATAATAGAACCAAAGGTTTCTAATAATTTCTTTGCTTTATTTTCACTAACTCCTTTAATTGAGGACAACATATCTACTCTAATATCATCAGTAGTTATTCTTTTAATTAAAGAAGGTGAAATTACAGGTCTATCAACAGGTTGCATTTTAGCAACTGTTGTAATCATTTTAGCGGCTATTGCTTCTGATGGAGCAAATATTGGTTTAGCATCTGTATCTAAAATAATACGACCTAACGCTCCATAGAACTTATTATGTAATATAGTTTGTCTTGATTCACGCGGTAAATCTTTAGCATATTTATTTGCTACTTGACGAATAGCCTCTTCAATATTACCATATATCATTATAACATTAACATCATACGCTCTATCCATATTATCAATTTGATTCCACAATCGTTTATTTAAAACCGATTGAAGAAAATCTTGAGTATTTTTCGCCTCAAAACATACATTACCCACAACATAATCCCCAACTTCAATCCACTCCTTATTTGTTTTTATTGCTAATTCTTTGGCATACATTTCTACTAATCTAGATAGAACAGAATTTTCTCTGCTATCTATAACTAACATAATAACCACTCATCAACCTTAGTTTGTCTCATAGTATCGGCAATAGTTAAAATGATTCCGTATTCATTCAATCTAGTTTGTCTTGCACTTAACTTATTCTTATCCATATATCTCATTCCTATAAATGTTGCGTTGTTTGTGTATCATCTGTATCAGGGTATCTCCAACAACGACCAATACAATACCCTTTAGGTATTAAAGAAGAATCACATTGAGGTGCGCTATATCCTCCTTTAACAATATATTCAATTGCTTTACGAGTAACATTTGGGTTCCAATCAATCCAAATATCATCCTTTTTAGCAATAGATTCAATTTCTTTAAAAATTGTTTCAGTAATCTGCTCTTGACTTTCAATATCAAGATTCCTATTTCCTAAAGATAGAATATCCCTATACCATTGAACTAGATATACTCTTGCTTCATGGGAAGGGTTTTCAACCATTGTTGCAGAATATAAACATGGTAATAAAGGTAGTGAACCTTTTCTTTCAGGAATATCAATTTTAGCCATTTCTAATTGGATTGGCTTTACATCAGGCCAAGATACTAATTTATTACCATATTCTGTTCTAGGAATTTTTCTAGGACTCTTAGCCATTTGTAATATCTCAACGATTGATTTATTTAAATCCTCTACTAATAATGGAATACAATAATAACATTCTGATGAATTCATATTTACAGTATTCGGTATTCTTCTTAATCTAGAAGTTTGAATTACTCTACCGTCTAATGTTCCATTCTTTGTCCATGATTGAACAGTTCTCCAAAATTCTTGAACAGGTCTTATATTAGAATTACCATTTGTTATTACACCAAAAACAAAAACATGAAAACCATTTCCACTAAAGAAAAATGTAAACTTATAATCTAACTCTAAAAGTTTATTTACAACAATTTTTACATCTTCCCAAGATTTACTTATTGGTTTATCATGAGAATCAAAATCAAGAAAGGCTCTATCAACAATAACAGAAGCATCTACCTGTTTACTATTACGAAATAATTCATAATCATATACAGATGTATAAACATTCATTTTATTATTATAAGATTTGATAAAATTTGAATATTGTTCTTTATTAGTTACAACCATTCTAGGTGTTCCAAATCCCATATTTTTAATTGAACCTGCCCATACTACTCTAGGAAATTTCATACTCTTTTCACCTTAACTGAACCGGCTCTTGTTTCTACACCTTCATCAGTTTCTTTGATAGATACTTCTTTCTTTTCTTTCGGTGTTTCATTAACTTTAACTACTTTATTTAATGAAACTGAATCATTTTCTTTATTGAAAGAAACTGTTGCTTCTTTAAGTAGTTCATTTATCCTACCTGCAATTTCAGCAGTTAAACTAATTTCTAATAACTTATAGAAACCTTCTCCAAAATTCCCTGTAAATTCAACATCAGTGTCCCAAATAATATCTAATTTTTCCGTTGCCGTCATATTATTATATAACTCTTGAAATATAGAAGTTATTGTTTCTTTCATGTTAGAAATATCAGAGAAATTCCATTCTCGTCCTAATATTATTTCATCAATCTTCCTTTTCATTTTTATCCCTCTTTAACATCTTAAACCATTTCTGTTCATCTCTTGCTCTCTTCTCTTCATATTTAATTAAACATTCACAAGGTTCGGCAATATAATCTCCAGAATGTCTTAATCTTTTCATTATTACTCCATCAATACATTTATCACATTTCATTTAATCACCAAAAAGATTGGTTTTGAGCATCATCACAAATTCCAAAATAAGAACAATGAGCGCAGGTCTTATAGAAATATTTTCCAGCAAAATTACTTTGTTCATAAGACCAAATAACTTTAGCCATCAATTTAAGTAATGCACTTGTTGAACTTTGTTTTACAGGTTCTACATAAATATAATTTGATTCAGGATACCACCATCCCCAATTAGTTACTTTCATTTCAGGGTCAATTCCTGCATCAATCAATAATTGGTCATTACAGTGTTCAATCAATAATTTATAGAAAGCAGATTCCTTTCTCATACCTGTTGTTTTATAATCTTTCCAAGTCCCTGTTTTTAATTCCATAGGTAATAGACCACCATCTTCAACAAACAATCTATCAATAATACCTTGAAGATGAACAATATAATCTCTTGTTAATGGAAACTTAGGGTTTTGATTTCTTGCTATCATAAATTTAGCATCTAATCTAACTTCATTACCAACAGGTAAGAAGTTTTCTAACTTATCTTCTTGTTTTAAATCAAGAAACCTCTTTGCTTCAAAGTTAGCAGAAGTCCAATATTGTTCACCACCCCATTCATCAACAGGAAATAATCCCATGTTGTATGTAATTAAATCTGATTTAGTTAAAGTAGAAGCCTTTTCTACATCATATATATCAAAGAAGTTTTCATAAGCATTATGTATCACTGTTCCTTTAGTCATAGCATCTGTTGTATCTTGAGGTAATCTCAAAGGATATGAGTAAAAATACTTTTTAGGACACCAATCATAAGACATTACAGATGATTTAGTCATCTTTAAAATTGGGTGTATATCCCAATTTGTTTCGTCTTCTGTATAATTTTCAGGGTTCCAATCGTATGTAAATTCTTCACTCATTCTCTTCCTCTCCTCTATTATAAAAAATACGGTTTGTATTGTTCTTTTTCATAAATCTTAAAGATTCTTCTGAAAACATAACTATCGCAATAATCTTACGAAATAAGTCCCAAGATATATCATACTTTTCTTCTAACATTTCATAATTAAGCACTAAGTCGGCTATTGCTTTTTGTATAGTTCTTTTTCTTTCATCTGATTCATAGTCAACATTAATCCAATCAATTAACGCCTCTATTCCTTCTTTACTCATCTGTTCTCCACTCCTTTATTGTTTCTAATAACATCTTAAAAAAACCATCATCTCTTCTTTGTTTGATAGATAATTCAAGAATAGTTTTTTCTAACTCATCAATCCTAACATTATATTTAGTTTCAATACTTTTCAATTTTTCTTCTAGTTCACTAACTCTAGTTGCTAACTTATCATCTTTTCTTCCAAACATTAAAACCACTCATCCAACGTCTTTTGTCTAATATCTAACTTAACAGGATTAATTTCCCATTCCATAGCGTCAAATACAGGTTGTGATTTCTTTACAATCACATCTGCATAATGCAAGTAATTTATACTTACTTTAAATCTATCAATCAATTCCATCAATTTATCATATGTTGGTGCGGCCAACCATTCTAATTTTTTAGATAATCCAGTTATCGGATGAATCCATGATAAATTACCCGGTTTAATTTTAATAAAATGAACTGAATCAGGCATTTCATTAAAGTTACTATAATACCATAATGCCCCTGAAATATGTGAACCAACAGAAGGACTTTTCTTATCTAAAGTTGTAAAGAAAGTTTTACTAGTCCCACATTCACAATTAGGCATATCTATGATATTTTGTATTGAATATTGACTTTTACAATCTGGACATTTAACTGATAATCTATTTTCTCTAACTCTCTTCCAATCAACTAATTCTTTCAAAGATATATCACCATCCTTAATTTCATTATATCTCTTTCTACAAAAGTCATTTATTTCACCTTTAGTATTTTCAGAAGCCCACATTTTCAATACTTTAGTTTGGTGTTCTTTTGCTAATTTAGTTTCAGAAACTCTTTTAGCCATAAAACCAGTCATAGTAAATTTAGGTTTGTCTAGATAAACTCCATCTTCCCATGAAACAAGACCAGCATTTCTATTCTTCTTAACTCCAACTCCTAAAGATTGATAATACTTCTCAAATTCTAACTGAACAGGGTGTTCATCAAAACCTAATAAATTAGGAAAAAGAGATTGAACATGAGCATTTAAATGTTCACATAACTCCTTTGCTTCATTAACAGAAGGAACAGTTACATAAATTGAATCTGTATGTCCATAAACTACTTTCATTTCATAATCACCATCCTTTTTACTTCTAATGCGGCACTTCTAATTGCTTCTCTAGCAGAAGCAGTAATTGATGCTGCTAAATCAATATCTCCCCAACCAAAACCTTGTTTACCAATTACACCATAAAAAGAAGCAGAAAGGCGTTTTACTGCCATTTGATTTACAAACCACTTATTGTATTCCATAGTGTTGCCCTGTTCTCTCGCAAGATACATTCGACGCTTATATTCATTTCGTAGTTCCTTTAATTCTAAAACACTTTTAGGTAAAAGACCTAATTTATCTGTTTTATAGTATCTCATAACTTTTGATTTTGTTGGCGAAAAATCTCTAGGTGTAGCAATATTGACCGCAAATTCAGTTGGTTCTTTTGATTTAGTTTCCCATGAAATATTTCTAGCAATCATCATTGATGGATATAGCCCTGCAAAATCTAAAGCAGCGACATTTAAATGTAAACCATGTGTTTTTTCAGTTGTCGGGTCATAAATCATAGCACCATCATAATTAATCTTTTGAACTGACTTATCTCCTGTTGGAGCCTTCCAAGTTGCATTTCTCATAAAATATACTGCACCCATCATACTTACATACATACATGATTTAAATGGGGCTTTTAGAATCCTTTGAAGGTAAATAATTGCATCACTACAAAAATTAGTTTCATCAAGTTCTACTAATAACTCCACATCTATTTTAGCATACTCAAGATAAGTTTCTGTATCTTCTAACCAACCTCGACGGAAAAATTCATTCTTATCAGGAAATTTTTCACTAACTAACTTCTTTTTGCCTAAAGCCATTTCTGCTATATCATCTAAAGCCATTGAAGGTAATGTTCCTTTTTGAGCATCGCTCCATTGTCTTTCAAATGCTAAATCTAGATTAAGAGTTAATCGTCCACGAATAGGTTGTGAAATAGCATAATAGTCATCAACCGCTTTAGTTGCTTTTACACCATCATTCCAAATTACACCTTTAACTTCATTATATGGTGATAATCTTCTAGGGTCTAAATCATTAGCGATACATCTATGAATTAACTTAGGTAAATCATACTTTAGACCAAACCATGCTAATAACATATCGGGGTCTTTATCTTCAATATAAGTTAAAAACGCATCAAGCATTTCTTTTTCAGAATTAAAGACAGACATATGAGCGACTTCTTTTGTAGACATTTTAAATCCATTATACGGGTCTTGGTTAGGAAACCATATCCATTGATAGTATTGCTTATCATAATTATCATAAGCAACAATACAAGTAATTGCGCCATCATACAAATCATCAGCCATCCATTCCATATCCCAATACATT
>TARA_R100000329_G_scaffold8423_3_pt1 | contig 9771 bp, 14 predicted proteins | sample TARA_R100000329 | Tara Oceans TARA_R100000329 (sample SAMEA2620783) | marine metagenome | biome: marine biome (ENVO:00000447); feature: surface water layer (ENVO:00002042); material: "saline water (ENVO:00002010), including plankton (ENVO:xxxxxxxx)" | depth 5 m | reverse complement strand
ACCCCCACCGGTGGAGGTTTTCGTCATTGGGGCGATGTGGATGCCACGCATCAGTCCACGCTCCCCAAGTGGGCCAGCCGCTTGAGGTTCATGTAGCCACGCTCCCGTAGGTTGTTGCCTCGGATTGTTCCGTCTTTGCTGGCCGTTTGAAACACGGACTCGTCCTCAAGATAATATGCGGCGGCGATGTCAGCGCAAATCTCACGCAGAACATGAGCAAACTCACCCTCTTGCACGGTGACGCCGGAGGCATGGCTAAAGGACACGCCTGTCACGCCGGTAAGGTCGTTGGAGGATTTACCGGTCCACTTGAAAGAGTCGCCGTCAATGTTGCCGTTTCCAGCACTTGTAAACGACGAAGAATCGGTAAGCGTGACCGTTGTAGCACCTGCGCTGATTGCACCGTTGAGCGTTGTTTCTGCGATGTGGTCGCTTGGGACATCTCGCCCGTAGTCTCGGAAGGTTTGGTCAATGTCAATTGTGGCACGACGAATGACGCTGGTTAGACGATTTGATGCACGGGTGCGCTGTGCGCTGTCAAGCGCAAGACGGGAGCCGACATCGGCTGTGGTGCAATAATAGACCATCACATCGCCCCCTGCACATCAACGCCAAGCGAAGCGAACAGGGCAACTGCGGCATATTTTAGATACTTTGCCATCGTGGACAACTCAAACACGGCTTGCTCAAGCAAGCGCAGTCTGTCCTCAATGGATTCAAAGCGTTCTTCGCTCATTCCTCTTCGCCTTCCAACTTTTCTACGGTTTCTTTTACCTTATCAACAACTTCTTCTGCGGCGTCAAGAATTTCATCAACGGTGATTTTACCGTCGGCCTTCATCTCTTTCCACTTGGCGAGCAACCACTTGCCAGCGTAGGCAAGAACGAGCAGGTCAACCAAAATCGCAGTCACAAGCATCAATGCTGTTTCAACTTCCATGTTATCAATCTCCTTTGTAGAGGACTTCTTTTGCGGCGGATAGTGGAATGACGGTAAAATGACGACTTTCGCCTACCCGATAAATCTTGTAGCCATGAGGTGTCTCTTCAATGTTCACATTGGTGTAGCATCGTTCCGGCGGCTGATAAACAATTTTTCCTTTTCTCTTCATTTTTTCACCTCACGAAATAAGCCCTAAATTTTGAAGGACTGTGATGATTTCACCGATTGCTATGGCATTGAGGTCTGTATTTGCGGCTGGTCCTGTGGGGGGAGCGGCAGGTGCGGCTTGCTGTGCTGTGGTGCTTGTTCCATAGAAGCCGATTTCTTTTGCTCCTGTGGCACTATTTGATGCACTTTTGAATGTCACAAATGACCTCGTGGTTCCGACAAAGGCGTTTGAACCGCTTGGTGTGCCAAAAGCCAAGTCTAACTGTCCACCATCTCGTTGTCCAAGTTGCCAAAACGGACTGTCAAAAGAATCCGCATCGCTGTGCGTATTTTCGTTTTGGATTTGTAAATGACCAAATTTATTCAACCGAAGGTTGCCTCCGTTGCATTCAAGACGGAAGGGAAAATCCATTGTTCCGGTGTCTTTGGCATGAAGAATATGACCGGGTGAGGTTTTATTGATGCCCACACGGTTGTTGTTCGTGTCAAGCGTTATAGGAAGCACCGATTGGATAGCACTATCAGCCTTGACGCCTTGTGCCGCCGTAGCGTAGTCTGCCGAATTGAACGCTTTGACTTGAGCAAGGTTTGTCACTTCGGAGTCCATAAGCGCACCAGCGGCAGTCACATTTGTTGCGTCGGTGACATCAGCATTTGCTTCTATGCCATCCAACTTGGTTTTGTCCGCCGCAGACATAGAACCAGCGGCACTTGTAGTTGCCGCGCTGATACCGATTGTTCCCGACCCTGTGATTGTGCCACCCGTGATGGGTGCTGAGGTTGCCACGCTTGTGACTGTCCCACTACCTCCACCACCGCCACCAGCCACTTCGCTTGAGCCGTGATACAATTTGTTGCTGTCGCCGCTATTGAGCCAAAGCGTGTTTGCGGCTGTTCCGCCCGGATTAGAAGCAACAGGCGTCAATTCAAGCCCCGTTGGGTCAATGAGTCCGTCTACATCTAACTTGCCGGTGATGTGGAAATTGCCATTGACTTTAGGCATCGGACCGGAGGCGTTTCGTGGGCTCCGGTAAATGCCGGGGGACACTTGGCTAAACGACCATGTTCCCCTAATCTTCGGTGTTTTGATTGACCGGATGTCAGCACCTTGGTCGCCGTTGTCAACCGGGCCCCTCAACACTACACCATCTCCGATTTCAAACTCTTCAACGGAAATGTAAGTGTTGTCGCTTATCAAGACTTTGTGTCCAGCGGTGTTTGCTTTTAGGACAATTTTACGATAATACGCAACAAAGCCCGTTGGCATTCCTGTCGCACCAGCGATGGGTAAATTGAATCCACCGCTTGTCGCTGTAAACTCGGCTGTGGAAAGGCCGAAGTCAATGCTGGTGCTGGTGATTGAAAACGCCGTAAAAGAAAACACTTTGAGTCTGTCGTTGTCGCTAAGGTTGCCACCGGGCGAAAAGTCCGTAGGGGAAGCCACCGTAAAAGAATCAAAGGTGGCTTTGCCGCTTGTTCCTGTTGGGGCTACATAGTCCGGTGCGAAACGACCGGTGCTTAGATTCACCGTAGGGTGCGTCCCGTCGTCAAATTTAGTCACAGGGCTGGACGAACCTATCATGTCAAAGGTGATGCCTGTTGCGTTTCCGCTATCGCCAATCAACACAAACCTTTCGTTGTAGGTTTTGTAAGAGCCAAAAAAGTTAGGGGACGAACCATGTTTGAAAATAATTTTTGTTCCAGCACCCGGAGCAATCGTGCCATTCAAGAACAATCCTTTTACCCTCATATTAACTGTAAGATTCAAAGTGTGATTGAAGGACGATTCAACGATGATTTCATCAACAGAAAAAGCCGATGCGGGCAAGGCAATATCCCAATCGCAATCTTGCGTTGAACCAGCATCAAAAATGATAACATCGCCCGCCGCTGGTGTTCCGTTGGGAACCCAATTTGTTGCCGTGCTTGCGCTTGTAGAGGACGCTCCGACCCATTGATAATTCGTCATGCTCAAAGCCTCGTCTTGGTTTTGCCGGTCTTAAAGGCCGTGCCACCAACTTCCGAGATAAGGGCGAGCATTTCATCGCCACGCTTGATGAAGCCCCGCAACTGTGCGGTTAGCCGAATGTCTTGCTCTTTTCTCTCGGACTCGTTGACATACGAAGGAATTGTATCAATCATAACCTGCAAGCAATCAGCACAGACCAACGCCTTGATAGCGGATTCTTTTTGTGCGTCAGTCACTACATTGGTTGAATCGGCGGCAAGAACGCTTCGGTTGCGAGCAGATTTGTTGACTTGCTCGGTTCTCATGCTGATGTATTCGGTGATTGTGGCGTCGTTCAAGCCTCGTGGCCTGTTAAGCAAGTCCCGAATGTTGTCAGTTGTGACAGTCATTCTTCTTCACCTAATGCACTTACGGGCCATCTGTCGTTAAAATCTTTGGGGACATCAATGACTTCAATGCCTTCCGGTGCAACAGGTGTGCGACCAAGCACAAAAACCAATTTTGTCTCAATGATTTCTTTTGCCATGCGACTATCGGGTAGCCAATAGGTGTCGGTATCGGGAATCAAAGAAAGCGGGCTTTCGGGCTTGCGGGAAGAAGGTTTGGCTAAACGGACAAGCCATCCGTTGCGAGACAGCCAAAACTCGGCTCGGTGTCGGAGGTCTGCGACTTTTGCGCCTTTGGGAACCACGATGCCTTTTTTGTTGAGTTGCTTAACCAATTTTGCACGCTCGCTCATTCTTTCTTCTCCTTCTTTGCTCTACTTTTCTTTGCGGTGGCTTTGGCTTTCTTGACAAGCACATAGCCCTTGGCTTCGTCGCTCCAACGGTAAAGGTCACCGTTTTTGTCATGCCATTCTTCAAGCATGACAATCACCCTCAGTTGCCTTCAAGGTATTTCACGAAGATTCGGATTTTGCCAGCGGTAAGGTTGGCGGTTCCGATGGTGACAGCGATTGGAGTAGCCGCCGCCATCTTGAGGGGAAGGTCGTTGTTGCCAGCAAACACAGCATCCAAAGTCAGCGAAGCCTTTCCGGTAGCGGCCTTGAAGGCGTCGGTGTTGCCAACCAATCCGAAAGCAACCGTAGCGGAGCCACCGGAGGTGACTGCCGTTTCAATCTCAATGTGAGAGTTAATCACGATTGCTTTTTCGGGAATAAGAATTGGCGCACCTGCGGTGTCGTTGAGCGGGATGGTAGCCTGTGCGCCGCCATCAACAGAAAAATCGTAGACTGCTTCCAAGTATTTGTCGGCGGCACCGTCGGTTTTGGCGTTGGTGATTGCATCGTCGGCAATATCGCTCGTAGCAACACCGCCAGCGGCGATGTATTTTGACTCTACAAAGTCTTGAAACTTGCGGTTTTGTGCCAAGAATACCACCTCAAATGACGCCCGTGATTTTGGCGATGCGGTTTGAGGTTCCAGCCGCCGCACCGTCTTGGTGCTGGTGGACAACGCTTCCCATGTAGCCGGTCAAGAGCCAATCAAAACCAACACCGGGGAGGCGGGTCAATTCGGTTTCTTGGTAGCCAGCACCGTTGTAGGTGAAGAATTCAGCCGTTTCAGCACCGGGGATGAGCAGAAGTGCATCATCCTCAATGGCACCGGTTGAATCGGTTGGGAGAAGCGACTTACCGCCCGTGTAGTCTCGGGTGTAGTAAACGGTCATGTTGGCGATTCGGCGCATGTGGTCAGCGAGGCTTTCCACGACATTTCCGTAAAGTTGCGTGTTGAGCAGGGCACTTCGGGTGGAGGCAGGGAGGATGAGAGCCATGGCCTCATCGCCCGACACACGACCGTTGGCGAAGATTTTGTCCATCGTTGCCAGCAAGTCCTTCTCTTCATCAGCAGATGCGGAACCGAAGGTTGCAGTTGCGGCTTGGGTTTGACCAGCACCGCCGTGCAGGGTGGACAGAATGTTATTGTCAATAACATCCGCTCGTCCACGGACGATGGCGAGTTGTTGGCGGTCAATGTTTTCAAAGGATTCACCACGGAGGCGCACGGTGTCAAGGAAAACACAGCGGCCTTGACCCTTCTGCAACTTCACGGTGTAGTTGCTGGTGCCAATCTTGGTGGGGTCCACCGTTGCGGCATCGTCCAGCGGGTAGGAGAAGGTTCCCGAAACACCGGTATACCACTTGAATTCAAGCCAAGGGACGGTGCGGGTTCCAACGACCTGCGTTCCGACTGCAATACGGGTGGATTGGAGTTGGATGAAGTCTCGGAGGGTTTGCTCAAGGACTGCGTCACCGGTTCCGAAGGGACCAGCGGCGGCAGATGCGTTCATAATTTCATGCAGGGATTTGTTCATGTTTTTCACTTCCTTTCATCAAGCAGTTGCACATTGGCTGGTGTTCACGGGGATGAGGTCGCCAGCCGTTCCGACGGTTTCACCTTCACCGACATAGACACCGACCAACTTATCGGAGCCCGCCGTTCCGCCGACACGACCGCTACCCTTGAGGTAGACGAGTTGTCCGGTGGTGTAAGTCTCAGCGAGAGCGGCGACCATGTGGACACCGCCCATTGGGAAGTAGGACACCGTAGCACCCGTGGTTTCAAGCACGAGGTCGGCATCTCGGCTGGATTCGCCAGCGGAAACGCCCAAGGGCACATCCGTTGCGGCTCCGAGTTGAACCTTGTTGTTCGTTCCGTCTTTTGCGATGATGATGCCAACACCGCTGATGGTGTTAGAGTCCTTCAACACAGCGTTTCGTGGGTCGTTTCCTGTAAATGCAACCATTTTTTTTCACCTCAAAGTTGTTCGTATTTTGGAGCGCGAATTCGCTCGTCGTCCGTTTCTCCCCCGGAAAGGGTCTTGTTCCAAGCACCAGCCCATGCGTTCCATGCTTGGGCGTAGAGGGATTCGGGAGTCTCAACCATTTTACCGTTGAGGTAATTTGCGACCACGGCCTCCGACACGGGGGCAGGGGAGGATTCTTCGGAAGCCACGGCTGGTTCAGCGGGCTTCATGTCCACGACGGGCTCGGGGTGGCTCTCCTTCCAAGAGGCGATGATGGACTCAAGGGTTTCGGAGGAAAGGTCTTCGTGGCCCTTCATACCGAGAGAGGTTGCGGCTTCAACGAGGGACAGGCGTGCCTCTTCGTGCTTTGCGGCTTCCATAGCACGCATGTTTTCCAATTCTGCACGAGCAAGCACCAATTCTGCTTGAAGGGCTTCCATCTCGCTCGCTTGAGCGTTTTCTTCAACGATGTGTTCTTCGGACATGTTATCGTTCTCCTTTCGGTATTCTGTCCGAGAGGCCGTTTGACTTATCAAGGTTTCTTCTGCACTTGCCTTCCTCTTTGCTCTCGGATGGCCCCTTGGAAGTAGGTCATTGTCTTGCTTGTAGTTGGGGTTAGAAGGGCGACCGGTGCGTAGAAGGTAAAGGAAGGCGTTGACTCTTGCGATGCCCCAACCGTTGCGGGACATGTTAGGGGCGTGGCTTGTGGAGAAAGCACCAGCACCACGACGGAAAACAGTAAGGAGCGCGCCCATAGATGCTCGGCTACCTTTACCCTTTTTGTTGTGTTCTCGCATTTTGTTTTGAATGGTCTTGCGCGTTGCCGGAGACACAACGATTGACTTATTGGGCTTTCTTGCGGAGCCGGGTGGGTTGCGCTTTGAGCCACGACGACGCTCGCTTGGTTTGGCTGGCGTCTTGCGTGGGTCGTTGGGTCCGGGTCGTCCATGTTGTCCACCGTGTCCAGCATTGACTCCTGCCTCAACCTTTTCCAACTGTTTGTCCATTGATTTTTCAATTTTCTTTGCGCTGTCAATGGTTGCGCGTGGATAAGCGGGTTTGTGAACGATTGCGAGATGGTCAAAGGTAAAGTCCATGTCAAAGACCATACCTTTCTCGTTGGCAGAAATGGGAACACCAAAGCCGCCGATTGAAACGCCGTAGTCTGCCTTGAGCCACATACCGGACTCCAAAGCCTCAAACAATTCTGTGCGATGGACATGCGCCACATAGCGAACCTCATAGCCGTCCTTGCCTTTGTCGTGCATTGTGGCAGAAGCAACAATTCCAACATTGGCTTCATTGACGCCGCCATCGGTGTTTCGCTCAAAGCCCACAGCCTTTGGCTTGGGATGATTGAGCGTCAAGTCTGCACCAAACATCTGTTTGACGGCGGCTTCTGCACCACGCTTTGTCAAGGCCCACTTGTTCTTGTTAAAACCCTCGTGGAATGCGATGCCCTTAATTTCCATCACGGTCTTTCCGGTTGAAGCCTCAACAGTTGCGCTGACAGATTCAACCGAGACTTCCATGGTGACATTGACAGGCTGGCAAGTGCCATTGACCATTTCTTCACCGACGGGACAGGATTCGGAAGCATACATGCCACGCTTCTTTTTCTTCTTTTCTTCCTCGTCGTCTTTGTGATAGGATGCCATCTTTTCCTTGTCCTTGTGATAAGAAGCCATTTTCTCATCCTTGTGATAAGACGCCATTTTTTCATCGTCCATGTGGTGGTATGCAACCTTTTCTTTTTCCTCGTCTTCGGGCATACCGTAAGCGGCTTCTTTGTCGCTCACCATTTTGGGTTCAACATCACGACCGCTGTTTTTGCTTCGGTATTCTTCGTGCGTTTTACCGGGCATAAAAACAGTCTTGCCGTCTTCTTCGTGAGAATGAATCCCATCAAGACCCATTTCCTTTGCACGGTTCATGGCTTCTCCGGGATTGTCAAAAACATCGCGCCGAATCATTTTGGCTTCAACGGTGTTTCCGCAGTTGCTACAACCGCAACCACCTTCGTCGGCCTCAACGACTTCTTCAATTCCTTCAAGGATTTCTCCTTCGTTTTTCATCCATTCATCGTGCAACATGTATTCCACCTCGCTTGCTTCCACCTTACGACCGCTTTCCCATTGTCGGCACGACCAATACCTTGCTTTGGTTCGTGGTCCGGGGGAGTCACAGTTGTGACGGGAGCGAAAATTGCGTCGTCGTTCGGGGTCGTCGCGCTTGATTTCCATGTTGGGGTCGCCAAAACGAACGATAACAACACGGCCACTTTCGTTTTGCACATAAACAGCAAACTTCTTCGGACCGCCGGGGGTGCGAAAGGGTTTGTTGAGAGTCACCTTTTTTCCTTGATATTCAGCCGACTCAACGGTTTGACTTCGGGCTTCGTCATAAATAGAATTGCACACCGCCGCCCTTTGTTGAGGGCTTGGATATTTTGCCACGGTTTTGCCGTCGCCCATGCACCGGTCCATGTAAGCGTCACGGGATTCACCGTCACGAACATCGGGCATGGGTTAGCGACATACCATGTGACTTTTAATCCATTCGCCACAGTTGTTGTCCGTCCTTTCGGATTTCTTCATAGAGTTGTTCGGACATGATGTCGTTTACATCGTCATAAGAAAACACCGGTGTGTAGCCTAACTTTTGCACAACTTTGACGAGGTTTGCCATGTGCGTGCCATCAATCGGATTTAGCACAGTTATTTTTGGCCTTAAACCAAGATTGATGTTGCGAATTTTGAGCAGGTAAGAATGGTAGCCCATTTGTCGGTATTCGGGAAGAATAAAAGTGTTGCCGACAAAGTGAAAGTGGCCCATGTCAAGGGAACCTGTATATGCGATTGGAATTCCGTCTAACCTCAAAACCCAAGACGACATAAGGTCAAAGACTTCGGGGTAGCCTTTTTCGGACGGCTTTTGAAACTCGTGAGGCCACGCATCCTCAAGGAAGCGAAACTTCTTGACTCTCAGTCCTGCTTCTTCTTCCATACGGCCTTACCTTCTGCCACCAATTTGATTCTTGCTCGGCGTTCTTCGGCATCCATCGTATGTTTGTGTTCTTGGGCCTTGAGGGCCATCTGTCGCTCAAGTGCGGCTCGTTCTTCCATGACACGGGTTTGAGACTCAATGACCGAAGGGTGCAATTCGGTTTCCGTCTGCTGTTCTTTTTTCCACAACTCAAGCATGGTTGCGAAAGCCGGCTGTGCCGTTCCGCCGATGATTGCGATAAGTGCGATGAAACCCTCAATGTTTTCAAGCACAACCTCGGGCTTGAGGATGCCCATGCCGACGACAGCCCCACTTGCGGCTAACCACAGGTAAACCGCTGGAAGTGCCGTCCATTTAATCATCCGGTCATTGACTGAATCTTTGTGTTCTCTTGCCATGTTATATCACACCATTTCGTTGCTTCGGGGTAAAGTGCCGGTCTGTTTTGAAGTCTTGTCCAACCGTCCGTCGCCATCGCTTTCGGGTTGCATTCCGATAAGGTCAAGCGACTGATTTAGGGTAAGGATTCCCGCTTGATAACCCATGACGGCACGCTTCATGGATTCAATCGGGGATTCTTCTGCGATTGGCTCAAACATAAACTCGGGCAAGTCTTTCATTTGATGTCGGATGCCTTTCAATTCAAGTTGTTTTGAAAATAATTGCATGACGCCCTGCTTGACGATAGATTGCAGACGACTGATTGCGGTATTCGCCCACATGTTGGCGTTGTAGGTAGCGGCAAAGGTTGAGCCCTTTTCTTGACCTGCCGCCACACGAGGCACATGGAGAACAGCGGCGACATTGGCACCTACCATGTCAAGAAAACCGCTGTTGTCGGGAATGGTGTTATGCAGGTCTACATGGTGCAACGACACATAGGAAGGTAGGATTGGCATTTGGTCGCCTCGCAGTCCTTCAAACAATTTTACCACCTCGTC
>TARA_R100000329_G_scaffold45335_1_pt1 | contig 9774 bp, 21 predicted proteins | sample TARA_R100000329 | Tara Oceans TARA_R100000329 (sample SAMEA2620783) | marine metagenome | biome: marine biome (ENVO:00000447); feature: surface water layer (ENVO:00002042); material: "saline water (ENVO:00002010), including plankton (ENVO:xxxxxxxx)" | depth 5 m | reverse complement strand
AAGGAGATTACATGAATATATTTGCATTACACAACAACCCTGTTATATCAGCAAAGATGCAACATGATAAACATGTTGTAAAAATGATACTTGAAAGCGCACAAATGCTGTGTAGCGCGTTTAAAAAATCAGATAATGCGCCGTATAAAAAAGCGTATTACAATCATCCCTGTACAAAATGGACAAGACAAAGTTTTGAAAATTTCTTTTGGTTAATAAAACACGCCAAGTCTTTGTCAAAAGAATACTCAAAACGATTTGGCAGGGTTCATGCTAGCGACAAAGTTATATCTTGGTGTTGGGAAAATGTAAGCAAGCTTAAGTTTGAACAAAAAGGCAGGACAGATTTTGCTCAAGCTATGCCTGTTGAATATAAAAATAAAGATTCTGTGCAAGCATACATAAACTATTACATAGGAGAAAAGCTTGGCAATAATCCAAAGTGGACAAATTCAGAAATACCAAAAATTTTTAAGCCATATATTAATTAATTATTACTTTTGTTTTGTGAAAGTAATAATAAATTAAATAAACAAGGAGTGAGTATGACACCAGAAAAAGTTTTCAAGCTTGCCAAAATGGTAGCAAAAAGACTTCCCTCGGAAGTGGCAACTATGGTTGATATTTTCATAGGTTATGCACTTAATATAGTCTTTGGTGCAATTAGCAAGGCGGTAAAGGGCGCACCTTTTACAAGTGTTAGCGCTGAAGTAAGGCAAAAAATGGTAGCCTACATCATAGTTGATTGCAATAAATATATTGCTCCGCTTAGAGAAATTTTGACAGGAGAAAAAACAGAATTTGACGCTACTTTTTTAGCAAGAGAAATAAAGGCAATCGAAAAAGACCAATCAATCAAGGCTAAAGTAGTAAGCGAAGGCAATCAAAAAAAGGTACAAATAGCCGTTGGATATGAAGTGCGAGGAGAAGAAAACAAAGAACTTGAAAAGTTAATGAAAAAAGCATCACTTAGCAAAACCGCAAAAGCTTAAAACAAAAAAGGAGTTAATATGACACTACACACAATCGAACTATCACCATCAACACAAATCAGAGTATCTAAAGATACTGTAAACGAAAAAACATTTGGACAGGTTCGTGTTTGGATAAAGAAAAAAGGCGAGAGCGAATATACGCCAACAAAAAAAGGCGTAGCATTTAGTCTTGAAAAAACAGGCGAGTTAGTCCAAGGACTTCTAAACCTTGAAGACTCAATAAGTGCTAAAGCTTAAGCTAGCACAACACAAAAAGGGGGAGTATGTTGCTCCCCCTTTGGTATATACAAAATATCTAATATTAGAGATTAGAGTTTTAAAAACTCTAGCATTAGAGAACAGGAAAATAAAATGAAATTTTATCACGGAAAAAATCATCACATGTGGAGCTATTGTATTCCACTAGGACAATATATTAGTAAAGACGGCAGAAAATATGATTTAGGGGTTTTTATTAAAAGTAAAAAAAGGGTTTCTTTTGCCATTGTATATGGAAAAAAAGGAGATGAATACATTTCTGGAGAAATTTGGAGTTTAGACCATGAATTTGGAGGTTGGTTTGAGGGAGATTATAGGACTGAAACTATCAAAAGATACAAAAAATACTTAAAAAAAGGGGTATTAAATGAAAACAATATTAAAAAGATTAAAAGAAACAGTTGAGGGTGTCGAACAATCACTTATAAATGATTTCGAGTGTATAACCGATTCTGATTGGATAAATGGTTGGGAAACGAACACCGATGAAGGTTCAATAGCCTTTGACATTGGGTACAGAAATGGAATTAAATACGCTATATATTTATTAAAAAACAAAAAAAAGGAGAGCATAAAACAATGAGCATATCAGAAGTAAACCAATTATATAAACCAAAATCAACAGATATTCAAGCTATAATAGATGAATTAGACATAGGCAAAAATATAGAAGAGCGGACAAATCCATTTAGCGGAGAATCTATTGAGTTAAACCCAACAGAAGTTGCTTTATATGACTATCTAATGGGTTGTGAAATAATGAATAATTTTAAAGACAGCGATGTAATCAAAGATTGGTTTTTAAAAAACAATTCAAAAGCGTATATGACGCTATTAGATTAATATATAACGAGGGGAAGCCACCACACTTCCCCTCAACAACCAACGAGCGTATATGTTAGGAGAAAACCACTATTACACTAGTTGTTTTTTAATTCGCTAAACACCTTTTTAAAATCTTTTGCCGTAGGGTATATTTTATAATCCGCATCTTTTTTAGACAATAAAAACTTTTTATTTTCGTTTTTTTCTTTTTCCCAAGTCTTCTCGTTGTCAAAAACACCCATTGGAGAAAATTTATAAGAAACATTTGCCGGAACATCATTAAACTGTTTAAGAGAAGTTGCTAGTTTTTCTATTTCTTTAAAAGCAGAACCTTTACCTATCCTACCTTTTCTAGCATAATGACAAATATGTAATATTCCATCCATAATTTGATATGTTTTACTTACGCTATTTTTAAGGTGAGCGCCTAAATGGTCTCTCTGTTCTTTATAATTTTTTTTAAGCATCATCTATCCTTTTTATTTAAGTATTCATAAATAACTTCAATATCTTCAGTATTCGAGCTAGCATTTACTTTAGTAAACTCGCTGCGAAATATTTTATTTTCTAGCTTTTCAAATTTTATGTTAATAAACCATCTTAACATGTAGTGATTTATAACAATCAAAACAGCTATGTACACTAATGTAAAAACATCAAAGCCATTTTCAGATAAAGATTGTAACCAATATATCATATTAAAATTTCTCCCACAATAAATATAAATAAAGACTATAAATTATGATAATTAAAGCAGTAACTCCTATTATTTCAAGTGAAATCATTTTATATTAACTCCTTTTTTGATAAAAACCTTCTATCCATGTAAAAATTGACAATAACATAAAAGCAATTATTAACAAACTAATACTTAATAAACAAGCCGACCAACTAAAAATAAACAAATGAATCACCCAGTTTGATAAATCAAACACTATCATTATTTTCTTTGCCTAAGTCTTCTTCGTTTTTAAAAAACTTTATATAATCTCTATACTTGTCTTCAATTTCCATTTCGTTAATCCTGCCAAGTAGCAATCTTCTTTTAAACATCTCTTTACGCGTTCCATATTGCAAGGTTAAGCTGTCGTTTAGCGCAGAATCATCTCCGCTAGCATCAAATTGAACAGTTTGCGACAACCATTGTTCTTTAGTAATTGACATATTTTCTCCTGTTTTTATTTAAAAAATAACGCGCACAACTTGTTAGATGCGGAGTAACTAGGCTTTTGGAGGGGGTAGTTGTGGGTAGCCTATTTGTCATGCGCGTTTTTATTTCTACAATTTTTACATAAAACTTTTTTTTTGCCATAAGTTGGAAAGTTTTTATAAAAGTAAACTTGAGTATTTTTTGATGAAGTATTAACCTCCTCCCAACAGTTCTTACAGCTTTTACAATAAAATACAGCGTCATCAGCTTTTTTACTATCGTAATTTTTTCGAGAATACGAAGTTTCTATAATTCTTGGGATATAATCAATTATGTTTGTCAATTTTTTATCTCTAAAAAATTTCTTATTACTTTTTTAAAGTAGCGCCAACCAACATTTATAAAAGCAGTATTCAACTGACTATACCCCAATTTTATTCATCATAGATTTAAAATTATCTTCAAATTCTTTTTTATGAATGTTTTCTAATGAAGAGTTTTCTTGTTTTCTAGTTTTGTGTTGTTTATCTGACCTTTTGAAACTAGCTTTTATTAATTCATACTCTTTTTTACTCATAAAAAACCCTTCTCCACAATCGCAAATCCCATCCTCTGCTGTTGTAATTTTATGTTTTGTGGTTTTTTCTTTTAAACATCCATCACATATGTAATGCCATTCTTTTTTTTGCATTTTTAAATTTTGAACTACTTTAGCTTTACCAATCAACTCATCATCATATCTTTCTTGATGCAACCAACTGCTAGCCATAGGAATAAACTCCGCTTCTGTATTATTTTCTTTCCATTGTTTAATGTATGCAATTAAACCATCAATAATTTTTTCTTTTTGCACTCCCTTTTTTCTAAGCATTATATACTTATCTTTTGCTCTTTTTTTATTGTCTTTTCTTGGATATATTTTCCAAAATTCTTGTTCAAACTCTTTTAAATATATATTATTATAATTTATTTTTTTATCTTCTACTTCAACTTCTTCTTCTACTTCTATATTGCATGGCTTTGCTATAGGTTTGCTATGGCTTTGCCATCTTTTTAAAGCACCTTTCCTACCATTGGCTGACATTCTTTCTCTATATGCAATAGAATTTCCCCTTTCTTCTTCTAACCTTTTATTATATAACCTACCATTTTTTTCAAAAAATCTAGGCTTAACCTGTTCCCAATCTTTTTCAAAATTAGGATGATTTTCGCATAAAATTCTTATATGCTGTTCATTATTTGGAAGTGAACCTTCTATCCATTCATGTAATAAAAGTGTTATATACATACCTCTTTGGCTCATTGTCATTATTTTTACATTAATATCACTTAAAAAATCTCCTGCATATAATTGAAATGCAGGTGATTTACCTTTTTTAAATTTTGACATCTATTTTCCCCCTAAAGTATCAATTAGTTTATTTGAATTTTCAAACTCCTGTATTTTTTCAGAATATATACTAGCTTCCTCTTCGTGTTTTTCATAGGATTCATCTTCCTCGTCTTGTATAAGTTCTAAAAAATCATCATAAGGAATAACCGCATAAGCCTTACCCCTGTCTTCTTTAACAACTTGTAAGTCAACTTCTTTTGTATTAGGCTTTATCCACTTTGCTATATTTTTTCTAACTTTACATTGAACTCTCCAATCTTTGCCTTTTGAAGTAAGCAAAACATCAACTTCTTCTCCGTAACCCAAGCTTAAACCATTGCTAGCATATGCTCTTTTTGATTCAATCCCGTAACTTTTTGCCGTATTTACGACTTCTCTTTCAAACCTGTTTCCTTTCTGCTTACTTCTACTTGACATGTTTAACTCCTATGTAAAAGATAGATTATAATTATCGCCAATACTAGTAGGTTCTGAATACACATATTTAGCATAAGTAGAACTTTTATCTGATTCTACGCTCTTGTATGTGCATTTTTCAGTTGATATATTATAACCTTCTTTTCTTAAATCATTAATAATCGCCGCCAATCTTGTAATTCTATATGATTGTATTGCGCCCCAACTTGTTATACTTCCATTCGATTTTAAATGATTTAATATTATAGATTTTTGAGACAAACCCATTATTGATTCCTGTTAATTGCATAGTTTTTAACTTCTTCTTCTGTGTCATTTGTATGAACTTCAATAGGCGCATTATCAAACAATCCATGTTCTTTTTCAAACTGCTCTTGCTCTCTGTCCACTTTAACAGTTTTTTTAACAGGCTTAGTGCTTTCAGCAGTTCTATATATTAACTCTGCGCTTGCTTTTGCTTTTATTTCTTGATTGTCCATTTTTGATACAATAAAGTCTAAATACGCTTTTGGTATCTCTTTCCATTTCATCTGACTATATTTTCCAAACCCAACCTTAGATTCTCTAGTGTCTTCATTCCAATTTAATGGTTGTTCTGAATTAAAAGGTTTTGTTGTTTTTTTTGGAATAACAGAAACTCCATTTTTTTGTTGTTTTATAGCATTTTCAACTTCATTTGCAGATGCAAACTCTGACCCTACAAACCCTGCGCTAGCTAATGCTCTACCTATAGCGCTTGTTTCGCAGTTTTCAATTGCAGATGTTTTATTTATATGCCCTTGATTGTATGTTTCTTGAGCATATCCTTCATATATGCTGTCTGCAACTTTAATAGTTGTTTTCATTAAAACAGTATTTCCGTCGTTAATAATTATTTCTGTTGTAATGCTTTTTATGTCTTCTTTATGTTGCTCGTGAAAAAGTTCTATTCTTTCTGCAACAGTTCGGTATTGTTTTCCATGTATGTTTACAGGCATTTATATTTCTCCTATTTTTGGTTTTATTACATTGGTTGTTTTGTATGAAAATTTTGTTTCTTTGTTTTCTTCGTAATCGTTAGGAACTTCTCCTGTTTCTTTTATATATTTTATAATGGCGTTTTTATCCGGCTTTTCAGTAATTTTTGTAGGTATGTTATTACTATAAGAATACTTAAGCAAATCTGAGTCTTCTCCAAACTTTCTAGTTGTTCTTGTGGTTAGTTTTAAAACTCCATTTGGCATGTTCGCAGTTTTTTTATCAGTATCAGCGTTGTAATCTTTCATGTATTCATTTAATATTTGTTCTCTATATATAATTTGCTTATGAACTGATTTTACTCTTCTGTCGTAAAACTCTACCGCATCTTGCTTTTTTCCTTGGAGTTCTTTTATTTCGTTTTCTAATTGTCCTATTTTCCATAAAATTTGGTCAGCATGAATATCAATAAGTTTATCGTTTTCTACTTCATCATGTAGTTCTTCTAGTTGGATTTCACTATTGTTGTCTTTCATTTTTATCTCCTAATATATTTTTTTTTAAATGATTTTTAGTTTCTTCGCTTGGAGTAACTTTATAGCCTTTGTTTTCAGCAAGAGTATAAATAAGCTGATAAAACTCCCTTACCTCTTTTTCTGAGGTTTCATTAGGCGGTTCTATTTTCATTTTTAACTCTTTATCTGACATAATTAGTTATTCCTTTGACAACAATATTGTTAAAATAGCCACAATTTCCCTGCTCTACGCTACAATCTTTACCAACAAAATTTTTATCTGCCACAGTTCTTAGCTTTCCATTTATCCTTGTAAACATAATACCTAAACATTTTCCAGTATTATAGTTAGCGCAGTTTTTTTGGGCCACCACTTTGGTTTTTTTCATTTTAATTGCCTTTTTATTAATTATTAGTTCTTTCACTAATGTTCAAGAACTAATAATTATAAAGAGGCTATTGGTTTATATTCTGTATTATTAACAAACTTATAAAGTTCTGTAGACATTATAATAAAATTTTTACCATTTGGCTTGCTTGCTTTTAGCTTACCAGAATGGATATACTGCCTAACTGTCCATTTAGATACTTTAAGTTCTTCTGCTACTTCAGATATAGTAAGAAAGTTTTCTTTCACAATGCTCCTTTGTGTATTTGTTTTAGGTTGGTTTGCATATATTTGAATTAGTTTAATATGCTCTTTGTGAAGTTAATAAAGATTTTGTTTAAATAAAACAATAATTTATTAAACTTTAATACTTTTTTTTAATTTATTTATAATTGGCTTTCTTGATTTTATTTCACATCCATTATGTAAGGTTATTCCATTATGTATGCTGTGTGGAACAATCTGAAATAATCCGTTGCCATCTTGATAATTAACTATTGCAAACCCTTGTTGCCAATCATTTCGAGGACTAAAGGCGGGAACAATGTTCGATTCAATTCTAGCAACAGTTCCGGGTGAATATGCAACATAAGTTCTTATTCCCTGTCTAGGGTGTACAGTTTTTTGAGCCATTTCATGTCTATGAATATGCCCAACTATTTCAGAGTTTCTAGCTTGAGCTAAAATTGCCTTTACTGTGTCTGCGTTTCCTTTTCTGGCTACAGTACCATGAGATATTCTTAAATTATCATTTAGCCAATATTCTCCTGCTGGATAAGGGCCACAATACTCAACATCTAGGTCGTCTAATGCTAGCAAGGTTGGTATTGTCATTTGAAGTTTTTTTGGCTCATTTGCTGGTTTTAAATTATAAGCAGCGACTATATTTTTAGAGATAGCTTTGCTCATTCTAAGCTCATGGTTTCCCTCAATATAAATCATTTTATTACAATGCTGTCTAAATTCTTTTGTCCACCAATATAGCTCATTAATCGCAGGCTGTGTAGTAAAGAAAAATTCTGGAGATACTAAAAATTTATCTGACCATTCTGGCAAATCTAGCATGTCTCCTAAATATATAATTATATGCGGTTTTTCTTTTTCTGCTACTTGCAAAATACAGTCAAGTGCGTTTCTGTCGTGAAAAGGGTCTAGTTTTCCAGTATTAAAACTTCTTCTAAAGCCAAACTGAGCATCTGGAATAATAAGAGCTTTTTTATATTTTGACTGCTGCGTTGGTGCTAGCTTTGGCTTTTTAAAGCTGGTTGCTGCTATTGGCTTTACATGAGGAAACTCTACTTCAACTGGTTTTATTCTTACCAGCCATGCTTTTACTTGAAATAAAGGCCTGTGAACAATCGCCTCTGATGTTTTCATGGCAGTTTCCCATTTATTTACAACATATCTGTCAACTGACCATATAGATGTGTCTACATTACAACTTTTTAATAGTTCATCTAAAGTTTTAGGGTTTCTTTCTCCCCTGTAGTCAAGAATTGCATAATTACCAATAACTTCAAAGTTTTCACCTTTTTTGTTATATAATTCATTGTCTTTATTGTAAAATTCTTCTGCAAAAATATTGCTTCTTTCGTTATGTTTTTTTATTGCATCTCTTAAGTCTGTAGTAGGGTCAATATTTAATCGCCCTTTTCTTTTTTGAGACCTAACAGCTTCTGCTGTAAAGTGAGTATTTGGGTATTCTTTTGAAAGTATTTCTGCGGTTTCAGCGTAACTATGGCCAGTAAGCAATAATTTTGTTGCCCTAGATTTTTTTTCCTTTGTCCAATTAATGGGAGGATTTATCATTATGGCTATTTATTTACACCTCTAAAGCTCTTTTACACCAACCATAATAATATTTTTCTAGCTTTGGTTTTTTTAGAACTAAGCTGGCATAATATTTTAGCCTATAAGCTCGCAACCTTGATTCTTCTAGCTTTGACTTTCCAGCGTTTCCAATTGTTTGAGGGCCAATTCCGCCATCAATATCAGTTGGAACTCCTTTTGCATTAATAGCTTCTTGTAATATTTTTACCGCCCTTCTTTTTCCCATATTTACAACCATATCAAAATATATAAGCTGTAAATTATTAGGAAGTTTAGCGCATTTTGCTTTTTCCCAATAATCTCTAAAATATATGCTAACTACATCTGCCTTTGTAAGATTTTTTATATCTAAATGAGGATAAGCTTTTCTGCTTATTCCCATGTTAGTTTCTCCTCCGGGGTCAATGGGGTCATCTACATAACCGCCTTCGTGTTTTAAAATTACCTCTATAGCTTTTTTAAAAGTCATACGCCAATTTTTTTAAGTAAAACACTCTTAATTACCTTCCAAAGAGCTTCAAGTATTTTTTGTTCTGTTTTTTCAGAAATAATAGGTATATCAACTGCTTTATTAATTTCAGCAATTATTTCTGCTCCATTTTTATCCGACAATAAATCATCTGCTATTAATTTTGCTAACATATTAGTTTTCCTTTATTTTTTTTGTTTTTAAATATAAATAATAAATATTAACCGAAAACATAACACACATTAGTAATCCAGATATAATGTCTGTATAGTAAACAATTCCTAAACTTGTGCTAATTCCACTTACTTTTAAACTATCCATTAATGCCTTCCATTTATTCTACTTAAACTTCCTTTTACCTCGCTAACTTGATTGTCTAAATCATTGACTTCTTTTGTTAGCGCGTCAAATTTTCTGTCTAGCTTATCATCAGATTGGTTCCACCTATTAATTAATTTAATAATCATTCCCTCCATATTTTCTAAAGTTTCACTTTGCCCTTTGTTTTCAACTTTTAAATTTTCTAACACTTCTTGTTGTTTTGCAGATTTATTAGATAAAGATATAACTAAATATA
>TARA_R100000329_G_scaffold78579_1_pt1 | contig 9781 bp, 11 predicted proteins | sample TARA_R100000329 | Tara Oceans TARA_R100000329 (sample SAMEA2620783) | marine metagenome | biome: marine biome (ENVO:00000447); feature: surface water layer (ENVO:00002042); material: "saline water (ENVO:00002010), including plankton (ENVO:xxxxxxxx)" | depth 5 m | reverse complement strand
TTGGCCTGATTGGGATGGAGATGCTGCTGATAGTGCAAATGCTAAATTGGCTGTAAGAACTTCTACTGACATGAGCACTTATACAGGTTTTAATGAATTTTCCAATGGTACGTTTAAAGGAAGAGGGTTTCAATTTAGAGTGACATTAGAAAGCAGTGATCCTGGTCAAAATATTGTATTACAACAGCTTGGATACAGAGCAGAAATGCCATCAAGAACAGAAAGAAGTTATGTATCTGGAAGTTCGACTTCTATAAGTCCTATTGATTCTGGAACGTCTTCATCAGGTGTAGATGTTACTTTTGGAAGTCCATTTTTTGTTGGTACATCTGCTTTAGGAGGTGTTAATTTTTATAAACCATCAGTTGCAATTACAATTATGGGCCAAAATTCAGGTGATTATGCCACTATAAAAACGGATTCAAATGGTAATTTCTTAAACGCTGCTGGAACAATCGTGACAGGAACAGGATTTAATGTAAGTATTAAAGATGTCAATAATAACCCAATAAATAAGAAATTTACATTCCAAGCTGTTGGTTTCGGTAAAGGAGGATAGAATGGAGGCATATAGTAGTTAGTTATGAGTCTTTCAGTTACAGATTTCACTATTGATAACGCCTCTGGTCAAGCTGTCAGATTAGATATAGAAGCTTGTTTTAAAGCATTACAGGGTCAAAATGCTGAGACTACTGACTTAAATCAAAGTCAATGTGTTGCTGGTATGACTTTTCTTAATACCACTACGAATACTTTAAAAGTTAGAAATAGTGCAAATAGCGGTTTTACTGATATAGGAAATATAGATACAGCAAATTTAGGGTTACTACCTGTTTCTGGAGGAACGCTTACTGGTGTTTTAAGTGCTTCTACTGGTTCTACTTCTGTTCCGTCCTTAAATTTTGGTGATAATAGTACAGGTTTATTTAAAGATTCTTCTAATAGTATTTCTATATCATGTTCTGGGGCTACACAATATACATTCAATCAAACAAATCTTGATTCAAAATCAAATATACTTATTGATAAAACGAACGCATCAGCCGATGCAGCTTTATTTTTTATAGCAGATTCAACTTATAATACTACCCAACCTGGTTTTAATATTATACGAAGACAAACTAATGCTGGTGAATCACAATTAATTCATAGAGGGATAGGTAGACTTCACCTTTATTGTCAAGATGCTGGTCATATTGCTTTTACAACTCAATCTGTCACACGATGGAGAATTAATGATAACGGCGGGTTTTTTTGGCAAGAACATACAGGAGGAGGTGCTCCTCCGATAAGTGGGGATGTTCAAGCCCGTGGATATATCAGTAGAAGAGGTGTTGCTCCAAATGCTAATGTAGCTAATCCTTGGAATTTTTATTGGGACACTAATCATTTAGAATGTTGGGTTGATGGTACTGAAGTTGGTAATGTAAGTGGTCCAACTTCAGATTATAGAATTAAAACGAATGTAGCATTACAAACTGAATCAGGTATAGATAAAATTAAATTATTAAAGCCTATTACATATGAAATTAAAGATTATGGAGCGTTTAAGGCTGATAGTGAAAAAAGAGAAGGATTCTTAGCCCACGAAGTACAGGAAGCTATTCCTAGTGGAGCAACAGGCGTTAAAGACGGTGAAAGAATACAATCATTAAGAGTAGACGCATTGATTTCTGTTTTAACAAAAGCATTACAAGAAGCAGTTGCTAAGATAGAGACATTAGAAACTAAAGTTGCTGCACTCGAGGGAAGTTAATGGCAATTAAACCTGGAAAAAAGAATTTTACAGTTCAAAGAAGAGCAGACTTTCCTGTTCGTTTGATTTTTAAGGATTCTGCTGGAACAGCAGTTAACCTTACAGGATTTACGGTAGAGGCACAAGTTTGGAATAGAGAACGCACCAATAAATTTGCTGACTTCGGAGTTACTTACACTGATAGAGCTAATGGAACTATTGACATAAAACTAACTGATACTGATACTGCAAATTTCTCCTTAAACATTCTTGAATATGATATAAAGTTAACAGATCCTAACGGTGATAAAATGTATTATTTAGAGGGTACACTATTTGTAAGTGAAGGTTACACAGCATGAGTTCTTCTAATCCTATTGCCATTGTTGAAATTGTCACCCAAGGACCGCAGGGTGTTGCAGGTGTTCAAGGACCGCAAGGAGAAGGTTCTGCCACTGTTGCTATAGGTACAGTTACCACTGGAAATGCTGGATCTTCTGCAACTGTAACTAATAGTGGCACTGCAACAGCAGCAGTTTTAGACTTTACGATACCGAAAGGAGATACTGGACTTCAAGGTATTCAAGGTATCCAAGGTGTCCAAGGTACTGCTGGAACTGACGGTGTAGACGGTGCTGCTGCAACTATAGCTGTAGGAACAGTGACCACTGGTGCTGCTGGATCTTCAGCTACTGTTACCAATTCTGGATCGTCAAGTGCTGCTACTTTTGATTTTACAATTCCAAAAGGCGATCAAGGAATACAAGGAATCCAAGGTATTCAAGGTATTCAGGGTATTCAAGGGCCAGCAGGAAATGACGGGGCAGATGGAGCGATCAGTGATGGAGATAAAGGAGATATTGTCGTAAGCAACTCAGGTTCAACTTTTACTATTGATAATGATGTTGTTACTGCTGCTAAATTAGCTGACACATCTGTTACTGCTGGTAGCTACACAAATGCAGATATAACAGTTGATGCACAGGGAAGAATAACATCTGCCTCTAATGGTTCTGGGGGAGGAGGATCAGTAACAGGTGTAACTGGTACAGCCCCTATAGTGTCTTCTGGTGGTAATACCCCAGCTATCAGTATTTCAGCAGCTACACAATCTGCTGCTGGTTCAATGTCTGCCACTGATAAAACTAAATTAGATAATATTGAACTTCTTGCAGATGTAACAGACGCAACTAATGTAGACGCTGCTGGTGCGGTAATGAATACTGATACTTCAACTGCTGCAATGAGTTTTGTTGTAGATGAAGATAATATGGCATCTAACAGTGCTACTCAAGTACCGACCCAACAATCAGTAAAAGCTTATGTAGATACAGAAGTTGCTGGTGTTGTTGATTCTGCACCTTCAACACTTAATACTTTAAATGAACTTGCTGCTGCACTCGGTGATGATGCTAATTTTTCTACAACAGTAACAAATAATATTGCTACTAAATTACCTTTAGCTGGTGGCACGATGACAGGAAATATTGTCATGAGTGGTACAGAAACTGTAGATGGTAGGGATTTATCTGTAGATGGTGCAAAATTAGATGGAATAGATGCTGGAGCTAAAGACGATCAAACTGCTGCTGAAATAAAAACTCTTTTACAATCTGACAAGTTAACAGTTAATGAGATAGCTAATAATGCAATAACGGATCAAAAAATAGCATCAGGAGCCGTTACAAATACTCAATTGAGTGGGAACATTGTTGCAAATAAACTTGAAGTTAATGATGCTCATATCATTATTGGAGATGCTAATGCTGATGGAGCGTTACAAACCTTAAGTGGTGATGTCTCTATGACTAGAACTGGTGCAGTTACCATAGCTGATGAAGCAGTAACTTTAGCCAAGTTAGAACATGGTACGGCTAGTAACGATGGTAAATTTTTACGAGCAAACAATGGTGGAGATCCCACATTTGAGACTATTAACACAAATTTAGTTTCAGACACCACTCCAGAATTAGGTGGTGATTTAAGCACTAACAATAAAGATATAAAATTTGGTGATGGAGCTTTAAATGACCCTACTTTAAACAGACTTCATTTTGGAGCGTCTGATGATTTAGAAATTTATCACGCATCTAACGCAAGTTATATAGCAGCACCCGATGGCGTTTTAGAAATAACAGCCGATGATTTAAGGCTAGTTAGTCACGATACTGGTGGTAGAGCCGTATTTTTAGACAATACAAATAGTCGTTTAGAGCTTGGTTTTGATGGAAACCATGATGCACATTTTAAAGGTAATGGTGTTGATTTTCTTAATAATGTATCTATAAATAACGAAAAAGAAGTACGTTTTTATGAAGCAGATTCAAATGGTGGCACATATTACACAGGTTTAAAAGCAGCAGCAAGCATACCTAGTTCTTTAACATTTACCTTGCCGATTCAAGATGGTACTAATGGACATTGTATCCAGACTGATGGTAGCGGTAATCTTAGTTTTCGTAGTGTTCAACCTACAATCATATACGACCAAAATAATTTATCTACTCAGCTTTTGAGAGGGGCTTCTGGTGTTTTAGAAATTCTAGGTAATGTTAAAGTTTCATTTGATAGAGATACTACTAACACAAACACAACATCTTTTCAAGCAGCTAGTTCACAACCTAACGATATTACTTTTACGTTACCAGCAGCAGATGGTAGTAGCGGACAAGTTTTAAAAACAGATGGAAGCGGAGCATTAACTTTTGGAGCGTATGACATTGTTAATGACACTACACCACAGTTAGGTGGTAACTTAGATGTTCAAGGTAGTGAAATTAATACAAGCACAACTAATGGCAATATTATTCTTAATCCAAACGGCACAGGTGTTGTAGAAGTTAAAGGTGATGGTACAACTAATGGTACTGTTGGAACAATAAAACTTAATTGTTCAAATAATAATCATGGTGTACAAATTGCATCACCACCTCATAGTGCTAGTGCAAGCTATACATTAACTCTTCCTAATGCATTACCTGTAGGAGGAAGTAAAGTCTTAGTTTCAGACACTTCTGGTAATTTTAGTTTTTCAAACTATATAACTGATAATACTGGAGTAAATTCTCTTTATGATAGTTCGGTACAAAGATTACTAGCTTCTAGTGGTGTTGTAACTCTACAAGGAACTGGAGGTGTAGTTACACCTTTTAGATTCCGTGATGCAACTTCAGCAAATCATGTAGAATTTCAAGCACCAACTACATTATCTTCAAGCACAACATTTACTATTCCAAGTGCAGATGGAACAAACGGACAAGTATTACAAACAAATGGAAGTGGAGTTTTAAGCTTTACTGATGCAGCATCAGGTTTAGTTGGTAGTTCAAACGAAAAATTATTTGTTGAAGCAGAAAACCAAATGGATAACAGTTTTGCTACAACAGCAAACTTTAACTATGTAGCAGCTAGTCCTATGACTATTGCTTCTGGTGTTACCCTTACAGTGAGTGCAAACTCTACCATGACGTTTGTTTAACTTCTTTCTTATTTAAAAATCATGTCAAAAGTTATTGTTGATGAAATTGAAACAGTTACCAGTAATGGGGATATAAGAATAATTCCCAATGGTACTGGTGCATTAGATGTTAAAGGTGTAGATCTTTCTGGTTTGTTAAGAGAGAATGTTAAAGTTGTCACTTCTGGAACATTAAGTGCTAATCCAGATATTTATTTAGAAGATGGAATGGTTCATTATTATACAACAACAGAAACAACGACATCTACACCTAACATAAAATTTAATTCATCAACAACTCTTGATAGCGTTTTAGGGATTGGAGAAGCTATATCAGTGACTATTATCACAACTGCTGCTGCTGCTGCTTATTCTGATCAGTTAACTATTGACGGTACTGCGGTTGTAGAAAATTGGGTTGGAGGATCTGCTCCGACTGACGGTGGTGCAAGTGGTGTTGATATTTATAGTTATACAATTATTAAAACAGCATCAGCTACATTTACTGTTATTGCGAACCAGAGTAAAACATCATAATTCATGAAACAGGATTATTGGACATATAACAAACCCTTATCAATGACAGGGCTTGGTGGTGGTGCTGCTTCGCTTTCTGTTGCAGGGGCTGGCGGTGCTACTGATTTAGCAAGTTTTTTTGGAGTAGACTCTTCAACGAGTACTACATTAAGAATTGAACTTCTAGATGATCGGTATTCTTGTGACTATACTCAACCTGCAAACGGCTGGTCAGATTTCCCAATAAGTAGTGTTGGTTCTACTGGCACATATCTAGCAATGGTAGGCATAACCGCTACTGATAATATCGGTCTTTGGAACGGAGGTAATAGATATGGTTATTCTTACGGTACTTATGGATACCCTACTGATACAGTTATTTGCAGTTCGGTTTCAGCTAAAGGTGCTGCATTTGGTAATCCACTTTCAGATATAAATACTTGGCTTACAAGTAACTTAGTGGGGTACAATATCCCAAATGTAACACATGGAACTTATTACGCTGGTAATTATGTTGCAAACACCACTAGTGCAGCAAACGTTTACGTTGACTGTGTTTTTTCAAATGGACTAGGCAGTGCTTTAGGTATTGTAATTACACATTATTCAGGTTATGCAAATTTATTAGCCTATAATCATAATCCCCTTATTCGGGTTACTTGTAATAATATATCTGCCTGTTTTGTACCTAAAGGAGATTACGTTTACAACGCCAACACAGCAGATACAAATGGACAAGCTACAGATGCAGGTGCTTGTTATTATCCTACTCTTTATGATCCCACGACTGAAACTGCTGTTGATGCACTTTTCGGAAGTTTAACTGGTAATACTCTTCCTTCAAATTATTTTGTTTATTAAAAGGACAAAATTCAAAATTAAAGGTAAAATAAATTTAAAGTCGTAAGTATTATGTCGAAAATAAAAGTAGATACTATACAATCTACGCAACACTCTGCCTCAACAATAAGTCTTACTAGCACTGGTGCAACTGTAAATGGTGATTGTACAGCTACAACTTTTTCAGGTTCAGGTGCAAGTTTAACCTCTTTACCATCAGCTAATTTAACAGGAGCAATACCAGCCAACCTTTTAACTAATGCAGGTGGTGGAGCTTTAGAATTTGTAAGTAAAACAACAATATCAAGTAATACAAGTGAAGTAGACTTTACAGGTCTTGATTATGGTTTTATTTATAAAATTGTAGGTAAAAAACTTGAATTTAGTGGTTCAGGTGGTCAATACCCAAATTTAGCACCATTCGTAAATGGAGCAACTTCACCAATTACTAACTCTGCTTGTACTTATTCTCTAATAAATCGAGGTGGTACTACAGGAGGATCAATATACGGTTACACAGCATGGCAGTTATATGATGATGGTTATTTTTCAGCAGTACCTTATGCTTTTTCAGCAGAATTTAGTACAGATTATTACCCACGGATGTATGCAGAAGGCCATAGTTATCAGACAAATGGTTATTCTTTTTCTTTAGTAAGAGGTCATTTTAATAGTAATATTACCAGCGAATCTAATGTATCTTCTGAAAGCACTGTAAGAATTTCTGGAATGAGATTTAACTCTAGTAGTGGTTGGTATATAACTTCTGGTGAAATTTTACTTTATAAATACAAGGAGAGTTAAATGAACAGAGTTGTAAATGGCGTAGTAATCGCTATGACAAATGAGGAAATTGCAGCATTTGAAACAAATCGCCCAACAGATGCAGAAATTACTGCACAAAAATGGGAAGGAGTACGAATACAAAGAAATACAAAATTGTCAGAAACAGATTGGGTCGTTACCAAAGCATCTGAAACAGGAGTTGCTGTAAGTAATGAGTGGAAGACTTATCGTCAAGCCTTAAGAGATGTACCAACTCAATCCGATCCAGATAATATTACATGGCCGACAAAGCCTAGTTAAGAGGGTAAAATACAAATAATGCACTTTTAATTATTATGTCAACAATAAAAGTAGAAGAAATACAACATCCATCTAACTCTAATAATGCAGTATCTGTTGCATCAGATTCCAGTGTTAGTTTAAACCATAGTGGCTCTGCAAAGTTGACAACTTCATCTACAGGTATTACTGCAACAGGTGGTACGTTTACAGGTGAAGCTATTTTTCAAAAAGAAATAACTGAAAATGTTTTTGCTATTACAGGAGATGCTAATGATGATGCTACTTTAGATCCTATTAATGGCATGATACAAACCTGGACACTTACTAGTACAAATAGCAATACTGTTAACACAGGAACTGATAATTTAGATAATGGTCAATCAATGTTACTCTTAGTTACAGCAGGAAGTTATACCCTAACCATTTCTTCAACACCAGCTATTAAATGGGTTGGAGGTTCAGCACCAACTTTATCTACTACTGATGTGACTGCAATAGAATTATTTAAAGTAGGAAGTCAATTATATGGAGCAACTCTTGGAGATCTTTCATGATATTATCGCATAGACTTCGTGCTGCTGCTGGTAATACTTCTGGTAGCTTTGTTACTGATGGGCTGATGCAACATTTTGATTTCAGTGATACAAATTGTTATGCCTCAAGTGGAGCTACTGCAATAACAGATTTATCTGGGAGTGGCAATGATATGACTTTTGCTTCTGCTCCCACTCTATATACAAGTAGCTATGGTTCTGGGGGTCGTCATATTCAAGTCCCAGGTAATTACAGTAATGGTCACGCCTACCATGGAACCGATCAGACTAGCGTAGGTTTTACCCAAACACAAGGCACTAATCCTTTCACAATAGAACTTTGGTTTAATGCGGAAGATTCTGGTGGTGAGTTCCCGTTGTTTCAAGATGAAATGACACTTATAAGATTTAGTCCTAGTATTGCAGTTGAGTATAAACGTTTCAGTCTTGTTACTACTGTTAAAATGCGTTCACAAGGTATGTCAGGTAGTACAAATGTAAATAGCAATTATCCAGAGTTTGATGTCGATACATCAAATAGATATTCTACTGGTTCGTTTGCTGGATGGGAGCATTTTGTAGCAGTGAGAGAAAATACAGGCACAAATGGCATGAAATATTATAGAAATGGTACACTAATTAAACAGGATACCAATAGTATTAATTATACTGGAATTGCTTCAGGATTCATCCTATCAGGTACAATGGTAAGATTATTTCAAGCTGGAGGAGGTGATGTGAAAGCAGGTATTTACAGAAGATATATTAACAAGGGTTTAACATCAACAGAAGTACAACAACACTATGATTTAGATAAAGGTCGTTTTGGTCTTTCCTAGCTAAACTATTATTATGAACTACGCAATTATTGATCGTGCTGTTGTATTAAATACTGGCACACTACAACAACTATTTCCATCTACCTGTTTTTCTGCTGCTGGCCCAAGTGCAGATTTTTTAGCTGCAAATAATGTAGTGGAACTTGTAGAAACTCTCAGTTACACAACTCCTTCACAAAAGTTAACTACAGTAGATGCTTATGTTGAAAATGGTAAAGCTTACACTGTAAAGGTAGAGTCCACAACAGCAGAAGAACAAACTAATCTTACTAATGCTGAATGGGTATTAGTAAGAATAAAAAGAGATAATTTATTAAAAGAAACTGATTGGAGAGCCAGCAGCGATCTAACTTTATCTGATGCTTGGAAGAATTATAGACAAGCTTTAAGGGATGTACCAACACAGTCAGATCCATTTAATATTACTTGGCCTACCGAACCTAGCTAAATATCTTAGCTTTTGTTACACTTAATAAAACACCCTATTTATTTATGGCTCGCAAAACAACAGAAGAACTGCAAGAAGAACTAAAAACATTAGAAAAAAATTATCAAGAAGCTACGCAAGTTCAAAAAAATATTGAAAACAGAGTTATTGCTATAAATGCAATTTTAGTAGATAGACAAGAGGAAACAGCCGAAAAAAAGTCTTCTGCGAAATAATAGAAAAGCAGTGTAAATGCTGCGGTAAAGTATTTTCTACAACAGAACAGAGAAGAAAGTATTGTTCTAATGCTTGCAAAACAAGGTTTTATCGTAGAAAGCTTGCTACTTAGTTTCGGTAGTCATTTGT
>TARA_R100000329_G_scaffold5198_1_pt1 | contig 9823 bp, 21 predicted proteins | sample TARA_R100000329 | Tara Oceans TARA_R100000329 (sample SAMEA2620783) | marine metagenome | biome: marine biome (ENVO:00000447); feature: surface water layer (ENVO:00002042); material: "saline water (ENVO:00002010), including plankton (ENVO:xxxxxxxx)" | depth 5 m | reverse complement strand
AGCAGCTGTGTCGTAATAATATTTTGGTATAACTCCATAATGATGGGTAAGTATGTATGCATCAAATAAAGTGTTGTGACAAACTACAGCAGTGTCGGACCAGTCTATAGATTGTAATACTTCGAAACATTCATCACCTGGGATCCATTGTGTGTCATCATCATCAAACTTAAGTCCAACACCCCATACAGAAAAATTTTCGTCGTTTACATACTGGGCTGTAGTCATTTTTGTAAGACTAAAACGAACGTCATAGTACGTTTCAAAGTCTAAATATAATTTACGCATAGTTTCTCCTAAACAATTTTGTGACCAGCTGCCTCCATTTGTTTACACCAATCGATATATTCACTAGTTTTTGCTCTCTCCCAACCTTTCTGTTTACTAGTACACATGTTATATGCAATAGAGACCTTCACTCGCTTCCATTGTATGTAGGGCAAATCTTCGGGTATTGTATAAATGTAAGGGTGTATCGGGTTTCTTTTAACGTAAACGTAGCTGGGTGGCACCTTAATTACTCCTTAATTAATTTGACATTCGCAAAAATGTCTCTATAACAGAGAGTATTGCATAATGGTGTGCAATAGTAAAATATAAGGTGAAACTATGGCTACTTTTACAAGTGACTCAGTTAGCGGTAATTCTTCATTCAAACCATTTCCAAGTGGTACGGTTGGAGTTAGATACGCTAGCTTTAATGTAACGGCTGCACCTAACGCTGATGACGTATACCAAATGGTAGATGTCTTTGCAGGTGAAACAGTGCATGACGTTAAAATTAAATCAAGTGACTTAGATGGCGGCACAGCTTTAGTCTTCGGTGTTGGTGATGGCGATGATACAGATCGGTACATTGCAGCTTCAACATGTGGACAAGGTGGTACTGCTGACGAGCAAGATGCAGACGTAGCTCCTAGAACTTACAGTGCAGACGATACAATTGATATTATTTGTGAAGTCGCGCCTGGAAGTGATGTTGCAACAGGAACGCTGCAACTATGGGTGTACGTATCTTAAGTTGATTAAAAATTGAGCTAACGTCAAGACGTTACCCCCTTGGCGTTAGCTTTTTTTTGCACGACGCTCACGTGCTTTTTTATTATTATGGTCTCGAACTAATTGATTCTCTTCCTCAAAATCTTCAAATAATTCTTGATGCACTTCTTTCTTAGCTTGATCATCTAGTTTTGTAAGCACAACTAAGTGATGCTTAGCTACTAGCCATGTAGCATGGTACATTTTATCAACAACTTTTTTATGAAATTGCCAATCAATGGTGCCATGGTTGGTAGATTCAAATTGAAATATCCAATCGGTTCTGGGTATAGAACATCTTCTTCTCATTCTTTATTCCTCTTTGTTAGTCTGGTGGTAAATTAGCAGGTTATCATGAATAAAACTTCAGTACTGCGTCACACACATTTACCTTGATTTCGCCGCCCAGACTATGCAGCTGTGAGATACTGAAGCCTCTAAAAATAAGTTATACATAGTTCTATAGATTCTACTTTATCAAGCCAAAAGAAAACAACATAAATAAAAGTACCAGTACCTGCTAGGAATATAGTCCCAACTGTATAAGGTTTCCATTTAGCTTGTATAAAATCAATAGTCTTGCTTACAAAAGCAAAGACTTTTTCACGTTTTTGTATTTTCTTTTTTGGTCTAGCCATTATTTTTTCTCCTAAAAGGTGTAACGCACAAGGTTTGGTATCAAGCGGCAGTACGCTGCAACAGTTTTAACTGCTTCTGAGATCTCTAGCGTCATCGGTCGTATCAGCCTTGTACGTTACGAAATTTATTCTTCCTCCTCCCAGTCATCAGGGTTATCAATACACTCCCAATCTCCATCATTTGAATCTATTTCGTGTGTATCACCTCCGCCTGATAAAAATATATCTACTGCCTTGTCATAAGATTCGGCTGTAACATATGTTTGTTCAGTGATTGTTACTGTATTATTAAAAACATAATCTTTTAATTTGGGTTTACTCATTAGCTTTCCTGCTTAATAAACTCATTGTAAGGCTCAACCACCATTGGTTCTCTTTTAACAATGACTTCCTCATACTTTTCTTCTTCTATACAGTTCTGAGGATTTACGTCCATTTGATAGCTTGCTTGTCTCTGAGCTTCTTCAAGAGATTTAGTTTTGATATGGTAATAACCAACTACTTTTCTTTCTGCTCTAATCACGTAGGTCTTCATGGCTCTATTACAACCCCGTACTGAAGCTGGGCGTTATGTACGTACTCTTCCCAAGGACAATCATAACCATCCCAGGTCATTGTTGCTTCTTTTACGTAATCTTCTGAAACGTTGAATATGCTTGCAGTAACTTTAACACCAACTAAAAACGTTGATTCGTGTATTGCTGCAAGGCTTTGCTTATATGCTCCCATTAACTTTCTCCAATTAATTTGTTTTCAAGTATTGCTGCATTTACATCAGATTTTAAGTCATCTGATATAACAGGAACTTTAATTTCTGCTGCTTTAGTTCTTACGACTTTTTTGTTTAGTTTTTGTAAGTATTCATCTGGTACAAGTTCTGAACCACCTGACCAGTTATCAACAAACTGTTTTAGAGTAGTCAATTGTTTTAAATAATTTTCCATGTCTTCTACTGCTTGTTTAATCTTAAACGTACCAGCTGCAACAGTTCTAATTTTTTCTACATCTGAATCTGTAGATATAATGACTGGCCATGATGCACTAACATTTTTATGTTTAAAATCATCATGTAATCTGTAATTTCTTGAATCATCTGGTTTTTTATGAAAAGGTAAACCCTCAAATTCATTATCATACTCATTGATAATTGTCATACCTGTAGTAATAGGTAACGAAATAAGTTCATCTCCTTCAACAAAATTTTCAGCTTCCCAAACCTCTCTATGCTCTTCAACTTCATTACTGTAAGTTTCCATAGACCACTCTTTAAGTTGTGATCTATTCTCATAATCAGGTCTTGCAGGATTAACTACAAACCATACTGAATTAACAATACTAAAAGGAAAGCCAGGTATATTTATATGTCTGTCCCAATAGCTAGTTTGATCTTCACCTTTTTGTTGTCTGTAATCATCAACCAAAGCTTTATAATTTTCATGCTCTTTTATAATTGTGAAAAACATATCATCATGCAAAGATCGATGTACATCGTTTACAAAGTCTCCAACTCCACTAGAGTCAGCATATGCTGTTGCACATTGTTTTTTAAAGTTTTCAAGAATTTGATCTATTAAAGTTTTTGACATTCTTACAGTCGCCATAATTATTCTCCTGGTTTGATTTTACGCCATGCAGGTTCTTGTCCAACCCATGTAGGTTTGGGAACATTCACAGCTTTGTTAAACAATTTCTTCTCAACTGGTTTTAGTTTGAGAACTTCATGATGCATAGTTCTTTTAAGCAAGAACAATACAATCGATGCAGATAGGCCGCCAAGCATAGCGGCAGCCATACCGCTGAAGGTGCCGTAAAAAGCAACCATCAAAGTCAACGTAATAAGCACGTCAACAAATATGTCTGAGCCAATGGTCTTACGACCACCGATTTTAAGCGCAAGCAAAAGCAGACCTAGCGCGCTGAATATGCCGATTAGATACATGATTTCTACTCCTCCACATTAGATAAGCCATATAGCCAAACTGTATAGCCTCAATTAGAATCCATAAAATTGTTGTAGCAGTTGATACGATAGATGTCATAAGATCCTCCATAATGTATATAAAACAACGCCAAGCAATACTGCAATGCCTAGCAACATAAGCATGTGGTGAATAGAAGTAGCCAAAGCTAGTAAGCCTAGCAATACAGCACTGCCCACAAGCACAGATACTGTATAGTCTTTAAACACTTCTTTAGATTTTGATAACTTCGCCATAGGGTGCACCTCCTTCTTCTGTTGTAATCCAAAGTACTGGGTAAGCGGGCTCATCACCGAAGCTACCCATAAGATCAGTAAGATATACAAGAGCTTTACAGTTCGGTATATTCTCATTGATATAATTAGTAACTGGCTCGAAGGCAGTTCCGCCTCTACCTTTGTATTTGACTTTTAGTGGAAGCGACTCACGAGTGTACTCATCATGGCCTTGTATCTCTGCATCACACTGTATGAAATGTATGCGCTCTGGATCAAGGTCTCTGAGTATTACAGAAGTTTCTGTTGTGAATGTTGTAAGATCTTCATCACTAATCGATCCTGAAGTATCTACTGCAACTGCAATTTCTTCCAATGCAGGATTGTATAAAGATGGCAAATACAAACCGCCTCCAATGAAACGTCTGTTGTACCTAGCCCAGCTATAATCATTCTTACTGTTAGCAGATAAGAATCTGTACAAGATAGCACGCCAGTCAAGCTTAGGTGTATTGATATCCTCAATGATGCTTTCCATACCAGCTGGGGCTTTGCCTTGCTGTTTAGCTGCTTCATAAGCTTGATTGATAGCAACCGTCCACTCAGCTTCTATAGAGTTAGTATTAGTTGCTTTGTTGGGATGATCAAGCACGTCGCCACAACCACTTTCATCAAGAATAATTTGCCAATCACCTTCCGGAGGCTCGGGAAGTTTATTGTATATATCCTCAGTAGTCATATTGTCGTACTGATCATCTACCAATCCTCCTTTTGGGAGAATAAAGTTGTTCTGTATAAGATGGTTATTGATTGCATAATCCGCGGCAACATTCCATTTTTGTGCGTTACGCTCCTGTCTACGAGTGTGATGCATAAGTACAACATGCATTACTTCGTGAGCTAAAAAGCCTATGCGCTCCAAAGGCTTTAGGTTTTCAAACCATTTAGGATTGTACAGAAGTGATACGCCATCTGTGGCACCTGTATCAACATCCTCTGTTGCTTTGGGAGCTAAACGTAAGCATAGCGTTCCAAAGAATGGATTGTCCAAAACTAGTTTTGATCTAGCTTTTGTAAATGTATCGTTAGACATTGTCATCTCCTAATAAACTTGATTCTAATAGTACTTCTTTGAGTTGTTGACCTTTATCATCGACTACGTCTTGCATGATCTCGTCAGCTTTTTTGCGATCAACTTTCTCATGCACACGTGCAATATCGTTTGGATCGCATAGCTTTTCTAAAGCAGGCATATGCTTGAGAGCTTGATTGAGTGTTTGGAACTGATAACAAAGATCTCTGACTTCTCTTTCGTATTCCCATCTTTTATCACGTAACTCATTATTGAAATTATCAACTTGTATAGCGTGTTGCAAACATGGATTATCCAGCTCAACTTGTATTGTAAAAGTACCATGACGGTCTGTAAAAGTACTTGGAACCCATTGTGCTGTAGATAAATCACAATCTTTTGATCGATCATATAACGAATCTTCTTCGTCTTCTCGATCTGAAGGTTCAAGATATGTAAGCTTAACAGCATCAATGCTTGTTTTAGTTACTGGTATTTCTGGAAAGTGTTCTTCCATCCATAAATAATACGACTGTAACTTAGAAGCATAAGCTTCTGTAAACAGATTGTCAGTCATAGTAGTATCAAACTCCATTGGCTTGTTTACTTCTTCGTATTTTTTTCTAGCATTTCTGACAATCTCATCAACACGTTTGTCAGCCATTCTTACTGTTGCCATAGTTACCTCCTATAGTATTACGTTGGCATTATCTAGAATCCACTTCTTAACCTCGGGATTCTTTCTGAGGTCTTGCTCAACTGCAAGCGCACCTTTGACTAGGATGACTTGAAACTCAACAGGTAACTTTTTGTTAACCTTCATAATGTTTTCCATCTTGTCATCGCAAGCTCTAGCAGCTACAGCGCCTGTAAGTGCATACAAGATAGCTGGATTGTCATCTTTCTTGTAAGTCTCAGGCTTTTCAATCAACTGATCGATATCTGGCAAGCTGTCTGCAACTTCTTTGAAAGCAACAAATTCACCAGCAGCGCCGTCACCAACAAGTGATGCAACCGCTGAAAAGACATCTGAAGTGTCCATGTTGTCAGACAATTTAGATGATATATTGCTTACAAAGTGCCAGCTCCTGGGTGTAGGAAACGCATACTCATCTGCACTGAAGCTGTAAAGCAGATTAGTTCTGTACTGTATGAAAGATATAACAGTTGGATCTAGTCTCCTGCTTGCAGCCCAGTTGCACCAGTCTTCGTAGTTTACATCGAGTTCGTAGTGACTGAACCTGTCGCGTAATGGAGCAGGCATTTGATACACAGCTGCAGCATCTGTCAGTCTGTTACCAGCAGCAATCACTGACCATCCATTTGGCAATGTGTAATCACCAATCTTTCTAGTCAACAGCAACTGCAAAAAAGCATTTTGTGTAGCTGGTGGTGCTGTTGTAAGTTCGTCGATGAACATGATGCCGTTTTGTCCATCACGCTCTGCGATTGGAAACACATCAGGGACAGCCCAGCGTGTGTAACGTTTAGTTGAGTCTTTGACCTGCATGATGTGCGGCACACCACGTACGTCGACTGGATCGAACAAGTTTGCACGAAAGTCGACAAGACCAAAGTTTAGATCGTTAGCGACTTGCTGTACGATTTCGGACTTACCGATACCTGGGCCACCCCAGATCATTGTATTGAGACCTGCTTGTAAGTTGGTTTTGATAAACCCAGGCAGTTTTGATGGTTTAATTGATTGCATAATTACCTCCTATAGTTTGATTGCAACAATATGTATTAAGTTTCTACTGGCTCTATGTCTTTGATTTTAATAGATTTATTGTAAATCATTTGTTCAAGCTTCCTAACAGCAAGTGTTCGAAGCTGTGTGTCAGTAGTTCTTTCCTTTGGGGCTAAGAATTCGATTGTTATCTGCATGTCTGGTGTAGCTGCGTCCATGAACGTAGCACGCCACCATACTTGTTCCCATGTATCTTTTTTTAGTTCTTTGTACATTAGTCCTCTCCTATATCTACAATGATACGATCTACTTCTTTGTTGTATTTTTTGAGCTCTTCTTCCATTTGAGCTTTAAGTTTGCGAGCAAACATACCTTTTTTAGATCTAGGGGTTTGTCTTTGCGCCATAATTCTTTCTCCAATAGTTTTTTATTTTTATTCCACTTTTTGTAAGAGTTTTTTAAATTCATAAGCACACCTCTGTAAACAAGTCGAGTAAAGAGGCTATAGTTTTGTTAGTTTGTGACCTCTCTACTCTATCCATTTCTTAACCCAAAGAGGACTAGCCTTTGATGAATTGGGTGGTTGAAAGCGATCACCCGTTGGTTAATTTTACCATGAACAATAATACCAGACGCGTTTGCCTTCTTTGAGCCATTTACGTGCTCTGTTACAAAAGTCCAGATCCTGCAACTTGTATTCTGCCATAGATTCTTCTTGGAACTGATGTCCCCAAAAGAAACCATCTGGGCAAAATGGTAAGTTTTCGTCAAGAATCTTTTGCTGCAAATCGTGAATATCTTGTTCTTCTAAATAAAGATTTTCGCAGTTAAAAGAGTCCATCATACCTACAGGAGCTGGTTCTACGCCTTGGCGTTTGTACCATAGCTCCATCATGAATTGCTGAAGTCTAGCATGTTTACGCCAAGTAAACTCTAAGACTTCATCATCTTCTTGGTTGATGGGCACAACTTTGTTGTCATCGGTCGACGGTTCATTGTTCTTTATCCATCCAGCATGTTGATCTAATCCCATTACTGTATCCTCCAAACTCTGATACCGCCTTCAACCTTTCTAGTTGCTGCTTTGTATCCAACAGTTCTTAACCTAGCAACTAAAGCAGAAGCAACGTGTTGTGTTGGTGCAAGCACAGAATCTCCCTGTTGCATTTGTAAAACAAAGTCATATTTGGATTGCCTTCCTCTGTTAACTGGGGGCAATGGTATGTTTTTTTCTATTTGGTATTCCATAATTTTTTCCTTATATAAAATGGGTGGGGAGTCTATCTCATCCTCCCCTGGGCTTTCTCCGTGGTGCCAACGTCTAGGTCGTTATACTGCTACCTAGCGAGCAGTGTACAAGCTAGCAAAGTTCGAACACTTGTTTCACGTGCTCATGCGACTCCTTGTTGAGGTCCATCGCGACTTTGCCAGATCTGTCAGCTTGTTTATTGTAGTTCCATTCAGCTAGTCTTTGTAGTCTACGCTCGACCTCATTCTGCACCCTGAACTCATTGATCTTGGTGTCATTGAGACCGAACTTGTCGTCCACTCTAGCTAGAACTTCTCGACACATCCTAGCCTTGCGGCCAAGCTGAAACATCTTGTCCTCGCGCTCGATCAACCAATCAGGTAGATCATCGTTTGGATTAGATGCCTCTGCATCTTCTTTGAACTCAAAAGCTATAGATGCAAACTCTGCCCAAGTCCTGCTTGTCAACTGTAAAAAGTTGATGCCTGTTGTCTGGGGGTCAACCTCCAACAACGGCATAAGACCGTCAGCAACTGATTGAACCTGAGCCTCAAACAACTCAAATTCTTTTGCTTTGCGATCTTCGTCTTCAGTAGGAATAGTGAATGGCGTATCTTTCTTTGCCATGAACACTTCCATAATACCTTTGACTCTCGATGCATTGAAAGTAGGATCACCGTTCTCATCCAACTGATACTTCTTGAAAAAGAAGTCAGGCAGTTGAATAGCATCAGGCTTAGCCCTTTCTTCCGAGCCTTCTGGATCACCAGATGTATCTGGTATGAACATAGACTCGTCTGTCTCGTTAGCATAGACCAACTCTGGGCCTACCTCTTGATCTGCAGGATCAAAGATATCATTATCAGTATTTTTTCCCATAATTTACCTCCTTTGGGTTATTTAACTTATTAATATCGAAAACTTCAGCTCGCGAACGCATTTCGCTAACTTCGGCTTTTTTTAGTACCCAGTCGGGTACAGGAACTTCAGATATGTACATATAGCCTCCTATTTTTAGTTACACATAAAATTCACATAACATTAACTTGCACTTGCGAGTGTTAACTCGCGAGTGAGAGTGCGGATGTACCTTGGAGCGCCAGCGCACTCACGACGGCAACGTGAGAGCGAAGCGGTTGTGAAACAACGAACGTCGCCCGAGGGAGTGTTGTTTGCGGAACGCAAACGAAACTGTGGGCTAGCCCACAGCGCAAGCGTAAAGGTACGAGCACGATTGACTGGCAAGTGGATACCACGCAAGCATACTCAGCGGAGAATCCAAAGACGAAGGGTCTTTGGTCGGGTGGATACCGGGCGCGAAGCGGGCGGGGCCTTTTTTTAAAAAGGCTAAAAAGTTAAACAAAAAAAGGGAGAACCACCGAAGTAGTCCTCCCTTTCGCGTGAGTAAGGGGAATCGAACCCCTCTTGTTTTAAAACGCGTAATAAATTACACGCCAGCCGAACCGTTCGGTACCCAGTGTATTTGCACCTAGAGCTGTTGTCTTTTTAATTCATCCCTAACCCAGCCTAGGTGACTAACCCTCCTGAAGTTAGGGGTAGAATGTTATTGAGGAGAACTAGGCTAGCTCCAACTCCTGTTGGACTGGCGCAGGTTCTTGTTTCCTCTCAATAGGTCTGAGAAAGACTTTGAAAGGATACCCTGTTGCAGGGTCCATGGGCACCGCTACATCGAAGTGCAACGTTAGACTTGCGTCTTTGTTGCTGGTAGCAATACCGAGCTCTCTGCTACGTGGCTTGTCTTTGCCCGGAACGAGAATGTATAAAGAATATATTTTTGACATGATTACCTCCTATGTCATTAGTTAATAAAAAACAATTTAGGATTAACTCGCGAACGATGGCGCTAGCCACCGTTCGTTTGCCACTCCCTAATTGCGTCACAATAATCGTGTTGAGGATTACCAGCTTGATAATACTTATC
>TARA_R100000329_G_scaffold56025_1_pt1 | contig 9843 bp, 13 predicted proteins | sample TARA_R100000329 | Tara Oceans TARA_R100000329 (sample SAMEA2620783) | marine metagenome | biome: marine biome (ENVO:00000447); feature: surface water layer (ENVO:00002042); material: "saline water (ENVO:00002010), including plankton (ENVO:xxxxxxxx)" | depth 5 m | reverse complement strand
TGCATCTGTAAATGGTACTCTATGTACAACCAATACTCCACTATCTTTAGCACCACCAAATAAATACAACGGAGTTTCCTGTTCTTGCAATGCTTTTCTAATTTTTACTATGGCTTCTTTAGGTAAAAAATCTGGATTACCTTTTTTTAATTTATGGAAACCTAGAGGACTTTCTACATCTTTACTATATATATCTATAGCATTATCACCTTTACCATACTTATGTAATTGAGACATAATGTATGACTTACGTAATATAATTCTTATTGGTACTCCATCTCCTGCTTTTATAGCTGCATTATATTTGTTTTGTCCACTACCAGTATTAACAGGATTACCTTTTAAATCTGTATGTGGTGAAGGAAAAACATTTACCTTTGTTATTTCACCAGTGTTAGGGTCAGCATCTACTACATCTACTGTCAACTCTGCTCTATTAAAAACATTCTTTTTTGTTTTTAAATATCTACCTAATTTTAAATCATCTACTTTTCTAAAAAACTCTGCTTTGTTTTCTACTTTCTTTAAATATTTTTCTGTAATTAATCTTTTAAATTCAGGTAAATTAAACTTAGAATCTGTTGCTAACTTAGATAAATTAACAAGTATCTCGTCCTTACCTCTACCTATATCAGTAACATCTTTACCTTGTATTTTTCTAATCTCTAAAGCTATATCTCTTATTTCAGAATTATTTACAAGAGGTTCATTCAAATCTTTATTCTGTTCTAGTCTTATCATATCATCTACTTTTAATGATAAGTCATTTATGTAATCTTGAGTTGCACCTTTTAACACTTCTGGTATTACATTATCATCTCTAATCTCATACTTTATACCTTCTAAATCTTTCTTTATAATCTGACTATCAGATAGTTTTTCTGTAATCTTTTCTATTTGTTTTGGTGTAGCTACCTCTAATTCTATACCTAATTCTTTTGCTATCTTACGAACTTCTTGTGCTATTTCAGGATTTAATACACCTCTATTTATATTATTAAATATTTGTTGCTGTGTTACTGCAATATGTTTTATAACATAGTCTTGGTCAAACTTATTTAGTTTTTGAAAGTCTGGATCTTTTCTAAGTTTTTGTGCCACAGTTTCTACTGGTGTTGTAATATCTCCAAACTTAGCAAAGTTTTTATTTATATATCTTGTTCTTTCTATAAACCCTCTATCTCTAGCACTAGCACCAAAGAAAGCACCTAATAAATATTCATATACCTGTTCTGCTACAGGTAGTTGCTGTGCTGTTGCCATACCACCTTGTACTCCAGCACCAAGAGAACCTCTTATAAGCATGTTCATTGCTCTATATTTTTCTTCATCCTCAACTAATCGTTTAGCTACACCTCTAACAATCTTTTGTCCAACTGGTGTAGTCTTAGGATTTGCTATCAAACGTGCAACGTTAACATAATTACCTATAGTACCAAACAATGTACCTGCTGCTGCACCATATACTCCTGCTTCTGCTGCTCCTTTAGGTCCTTCTTTCCAAGAAGATACACCCATAGCAACACCTAAATGTAATGCTTGCTCTCCTATATCTCTAAATCTAGTGTTAGCAAATATACCTCTAGATAAATAACCAGTAGTTGTAACATTAGCACTACCTAAACTTGCTTTTACATTGTCCATAACAACATCAGCAACTTTCATAGGTATTGATTGTAATGCAAATGTATCTGGTGCTAACTCTTTTCTTAAGATAGCAGGTGCTTTTTCCCCCGCTTTTTGTAGACCTTTACTTACTGCACCAGCACTTTTTCTACTAATAGCTTTAGCAGTAGCAATAGGTACATATTGTCCCATAGATAGTACACTTGCTACTACATCAGGTGCAAACCCTATCAAGTGTCCTAACTTATTAGCAATAGATTCTGCTGTAGTATCAGGCTCTTCTGACCAACCTAGTGTAGTAAAACCTTCTACCATACCAGATATAAATTGATTTGCTGTGCTTAATAGATTAGCATCGGCTGCTTCTAAATCTCTATTAAATTTTATATCAGTTTTCTTAAATTGTTTTTCTATATAATCAACTTCTTCTTCTGTAAAAGCTTTAGGGTTGGCTCTATAGATTGTATCTAACTGTACTATAAAACGTCTTTGATCTAATGCACCAGATTGGAACCCAGCTATAGCTTGTTTCAAATTAGGATTTCTAAATTCCATTTTACTCCTAGTCTAAACGTTTTCTATATTCTATTTTTTGTTGTAACTTAGTATCTACTCTTGATATTAAATTATCATATCTATCATCTTGTACAAAACCTACATTGTTTTTTGTATCTTTTAATGTTGCTGATAAATTTTCTAATTGATTTATTTGTCCATCAATTAAGCTTTTTGTTTTTTCTACTACTACATTATCACTACCCATCAATGAAGCTTTAGCTTCTAAATTTGCATAGTAATTAACATTAGTTGCATCTGCTGCATCGAACGCATCCATATAAGAAGTAGCACTTTTACGTATTCTTCTGTTAGGTCTCAATGCAAAAAATGGTGTACTCTCAACCATCTTATCATAATCAGCTGATGAAAACTCTCCTTGGTCGCTCATTGATATTGCAGATATGTCTGTCAAAGAACTCTGTACTAATTCTTGATTTGTAGTTATTGCGTTCTGCAACAACATTTGATCTGTTTGCAACTTAGCTTGTTCTTGTGCTAATATTAAAGCCTTTGCAATATCTTTTGCATCATCTTTACTAGCATTGTACTGTTGTAGGGACTGTACAAGATCTGATAATGATTTAATTACTCTTGAACTATAAGACATTTCTTACTCCTTTTAACTTAAATTATTTCTAATACCATATGTATCTAATATATTATAGTTTCTACCTGTATATACAGACAACTCTAACATACTATTTTGTATATCTCTTAACTCAGCTTCTCTTCTTTGTGCCTCACCAAATCTATCTTGCGATGCTGCTAAAGACATACCTGCACCTCTTGAAGCTATTTCAGCTGCCATATCTTGTCTTAGTTGATCAGCTGAACCAGAACCATATAATCCAGACATTCCAATGTTTGACTCTAATGACCTCATATTACCTCTAGATTCTCTAGCAAAACTTTCACTTTGTATTCCAACGTTTTGATTAATAAAACCTTGTCTTACTTGAGAACGTTCATCTGCACTTCTAGCTGCACCACGTAAATCTGACTGTCCTTGTATAGCCATCTTTCTTGTTGCCGCTCTATCAGCAGCTGCTCGTTCTCTTTCTGACTTATTAACAAAAGCACCATATGCCATTTGACCACCAGATAATAACATGCTAGCTTTAGATAAAGCAGTTGCTCCTTTAAATCCAGCAGCTAATGCTTTTATACCACCAATTATTGCTCCTCCAAATATAGGCATTACTCCTCCCCGCTTTCAAATTTTTGAAACTTTAAACCTAAATCTTCTGCTATATCAAATAAATCAAATGACTTTGCTATCTCTGCTTGTGCTGCATTTTTAGTTGCTTGTCTTTGTGCTTGTACATCGTTTTGAAAGTCAAGATTAGGTATAGGGTCTGTATTATTTTCAGCTTCTTCTAATGCTATAATTCTTTCAGCTTGTAAAGTACTATCCATTTGTGCTTGTTGTGCTTCTACTTCAGCAACATAATTTGGATCTACAGTTACATTATCTGCAGCCATAGCTTCATTTTCTCCTGCTATTTGCACAGGTGATTTCTTTTTATTTTGTGCCATTATACACTCTCCTTAATATTTTCTATTGCTTCTACAAAATCTTTTACTCTTACTGGTGTTTGTTTATACCAATCAGAGTATTCTGGCTCACCAGGTTTTTTATATGTTATCTCTGCTATAGCCAAATCATAATCTTTATGACATAGTGCATGCCATGTCTTAGGAAACTTTCTAAACCATTTAGTACCAAGTTGAAAGTTAACAGACGTTAATGCAATCTTAAAATCTTTATCATAAATATTTAATATTTTACATTGCTCATTACAAGCTTCTAAAGATTTTTCTATATCTTTTTCATACCAATCTTTAATTAAACTTTCTTTTAATATAGAATCTACAGGATATTTTTTCTTTTCATCTGCAGTAAGTAAATGACCTATACCACCAGTAGGTTTACCAAGAGTATCTAAATATACTACATCTTTATAACCTTCTCTTAACTTTATATGTTCATAAAGCTTTTGTTTGAATGATTTATTTTTAATATTTAAAAACATTATTTCCTACCATAAGGATTAAAGAACGGATTAAACTTACCTACTTGATCTCCTGGTGCTGAACTAGTAGAATTAGAAACAGGTCCAACGTCTTGGTATTGTATTTTATTTCCATTCCCATCAACTGTAGTTAATGTTGTTCCTTGTAAATATTGCTGATACAAACTTTCTATTCCACTTGTATCTGCACCTTTTGCTTTTAATTGTGCTATACCATAATCAAATACATCTATAGCACTAAAGTCTCCACTATCTATCACTTCTCTAAATGCTTGTACTTCATCTTGAATTTTTTCTTTCATAGTTCTAGTGTCAAAAGCATCCTTAACAGCTTCTTCACCTTCTTTAAATGCAGTTCTAGTTAATACACCTGCTGTCATATCATCTATAAAACCTGCTAATCCACCACTATATCCTAGCGGTCCATCTGCAAGTTGTCTATCTAGCTCTTCTTCTTTTTGTCTCTCTGCAAAAGTTCTTACCATTGTCAAAATATTGCTTGCTTCTGTTGCCATTATTCAACCTCCTGTAATTCTGTTTTCATCCACCTGCCACCCACTTTAATATATAAAAATTCTTTATCAACTTCTCTTACAACTTTTCTATCACCATCTACACCTTCATCATTAATAGGTCTATCTATTGTGGTCTTTATTGGTGTTTCAAATTGTTTATCTATTTTTTCTATTCTATTTCTAACGCTATCAAGGTTTGATATAAAATTTAATATACTCATCTTTCTTTTCATTATGTTACTACCTTTTGTCTAAAAACTATAGATATTTCATCTATTTCAAAATCGTTCGCTACGCCGCTTGTAGCAGCCAACTCTATACCCATACTAAGTAAGTTGTTAAAAGTGTCATTAAGGGGCAATTTAAGCGTTTTAAAGGCACCATTAGAGTCCTGTAATGCACTTATATTAGTCACTGTTAAGTCTGTATTATCTTTTCTAGTACCAAATCCTTTTACCATAATATTAGATGCATTCTGTCCTGTGTAACGAATATACAAAGCACTAAAGTTTTTGCTTGCACTAGGTGAACCCATCTCATATTCTTTTGTTTTTAATAAAGTACCAGTACTCATAGTAGCAACTCCACGATTAAACTTTTTCAAACTTATTGTAACTGTACCTCCACCTTCTACTGGATTAGGTTCAAAGTAATATAAATCACCATCATTAAAATTAACCATGTTAGTTGCAGTGCCAACAGTCATACTTCTAGTTCTCCAAGATTCTGATTTTAAATCATAGATCAATGTTTTTGTACCAGTTCTTAAAAATAAAAGTTCTTTACTTTCAGGTAAATATCCTAACATCATATCATCATGATAGTAATCTCCAGACCAATTAGCTAATTTAGATTGTCCGTTTGCACCCAATGTTATATCTAAAACTGTTTCACCATTAAATATATATGCTCCATATTCATTAAACCAGGCAACAAAGCCATCACCTTTTGTTACATGATAATCTTTTTTACAACCTTTAAAATTAAATGATGCTTCTAAAAACTCTATATCTCTTGAAACATTTATAATAAATAAATTTCTTTTTTTAAATTGTAATAGTTTATTCCCTAAAGATTCTAACTTTACTATACTATCACCATCCTCTACTTCAACATCTATAAAAGAATTTTCTGGAAAAACATCAAACTTATTAGGTAATGATTTTAAAACTCTATCTGATTTAGTTATTAACTCTCCATCTTCATTTTCATATTGAACATTACCAACATACAATCTTCTATTTAAAATAGTACTTGTTTTAAAACCTGTATTTGCTGGACCTATAACAGAACCTTTATCTATTAAACTAGGTTCTGCTGTTTTTAATTCTGTTACTTCAAAAGGTTGTGCATATGAAGTATTACTATACAAACTACCTGGGTATGCAAATTGCAATTCACTATTAACAGTTACAGCACTTAAAAACGAATAAGAATCAGATCCTGCATAACGAACACCTTCTTCAAAATCTACTTCAGCAAATAAATATTTAGGACCTAATGTACCTGTATTAATTTCTCCATCAGCTCCAGATACTATATCAATATCAGTTACATGGGCCCAATATAATTTAAACCCTGAATAATTTTTTTCTCTTCCACCCATTCTACCTAATAATCCAAAATATAAATTTTGTTTTTTAGTAGTAGTTGCACTCTGGTCTATGTGCCCTATATGTATTGATTCTGATTCTTGTTTATTACCATTAAAATCTTTATAAACTTTAGAAGCAAATAATACATATCTTGTTCCTGGTATAACATCTATACTAGAGCCTGTATCTGCATTATCATCTCCTGAAAAACCAATAAATACACCCATACCACCTTCATTATCATCAGTATAAGGATTACCACTACCAGAATTATCCCAATCATCTAAAATTTCTTCAGCAGCTTGTGCAGTTAAACCAAATCGTGTTGGGTTTGAAGTGTCATCAGCTGTTGCTGGAAACATAAATACTTCTGAACCATTACCTGGAGTATGGAATCCATTAGTAAAACCATCAGCTAATGAATTATACATTTCATCTGGTTTGTATTTATCAACATTAGACCTACCTCTTATTGGTGCTATATATAAATCATTTGTAGAAAAACTACCAGTATCTTCATGGTCTATAGCAGTATCACTACCACCTAACCTTCTAACAAATTTATGAAAAGCAAATATAGTTGGTTTGTTTGTACCAACAGAAGTCCCAAACTCTGGTACTACTCTTATAGCACCATCAATACTATACATCTGTACTTTCTTGCCAGCAGTATCACCATAATCTATTGTAGGAGTTTCTACTGCACTATTAGTATAATCATATATACGTACTAAGTGATCGTTGTCATCATTAATAAATAAATACTCAGTTTCATTTATACCACTAGAACCAATGTTTCTATCTAAATTAGTTTGTAATAAACCATTACCACGTATCAATCCATCAATACTAGTAATTGCATTACTACCTATACTAACAGTAGATGTAGACCCAGCAGGAAATAACTTACCAGGTACTTCATTTGATAGCTGGTCTAATACTTGAAATTCATTATCTAATAAATCTTTTGAGTTAGTATTATTATTTAGTCCACCACTAAAATTTTTTATGCTAGCGTTTTCTTTTGGCATTAGCTACTTTCCTTAATTTTGCACACAATATATTTCCTCTGGTAATATCATTCATATCTACTAATTTAACTTGTTTCTTAGATATATTTTTTAAATTATATTTACGTCTACTATCATTAATAGATGTACCTATAAACTCTTGACCCTTACCAGTGGATGTATTAAACATTCCCATCTATTATCTCTCCCCAAACTGATGTTTTACCATCTACTATTTCTACTACTTCTACTTTAAACTTTCCATTCGTATACCAATCAACGATAGCAAAAGCATGTGCCCAATTATGTAGCCTACCTTTTAACCATCTATTCTTTTCATGAGACATATCTTTTAAACAACCCATTGACCAAGCAGCAATATTACCACCTAGTTTAGTCAATGTATGTCTCTGTACATCATGAGTATGTCCGTATATTACATTTTCTCCATAAGCTTCCAAATGTTTTTTCGCATGATACGTAGTTGCATAGGCACCATGAAAAAAAGTAAGCTTACCAATTTGTATAGGTAAATTATATTCAGTGTACTTATATCCTCTTTCTTTTATTTTACACGCTCTTTCAAACGTGTAATTAACCATGTAAGGATATTTGCTAACAAAATTATCCAACCAGAGATCATGGTTACCTTGGAGTAAATACTTTTCTTTACACTTGACTTTTTTAAGAACTTTATCCCAAACATCTAATCCCTCATTTACTAATCTAATATCCTCATCTATAATAGGTATTTGAAACTCTAACGGTGGTAGTTTCTTATCTTTATACTTCCAAGCAGATACAGACTCCCACTCTCCAACATCACCTAAATTTACAAAAACATTAGGTTTAACTTTTTCTATTGCTTTTACTACACAGTTTACAGCTGCATTATCTTGTAATGGATAATGCTGGTCTGGTATTATTATACCACGTTTTTTTAATTTCAAAATGCCTCCTAGGCTGATCGTTTAACTTTCTCAAATGAACGCATTCCCCCAAGACCAAGCATACCTAACAAGACCGTTGTTAACGTAGTCATATCAAACACAGGTAATTCTATTTGATTACCAGATGAATATAATATAAACGTTAACAATGGTTGTAAAATATAATGGTATCCGAGTGCAGTAGCACAAATCCAGCCCGTAAACGGCCTCCAGCCACTTACAAATCTAGATGTATGTCCTGCTTCAACTTTATTTACTTCTAACTGAGCCTTATTAATTTCAGCAATTAATTCAGCTTTCTCTTGCTTATCTAATGTAAACTTATCTACATGACCAGCAACTTTATCAATAATACCTGTTATTACATTTAACTTAGGCATTCTTGCAGTCCTCTTCACAAGCTTCTAATCCCTTCATATATCCTTGATGTTCAATCAATAATTGCTTTACTTCTGCTAATCTAGCATTAGTTTCTTGTACTGAATTAACAAGTTCATTATGTTGATCTACAAGTGTTTGCATTTTTTGCTCAGCTTGTTCTTGTAATGTTAGTTTTTTCTCTTTTGCCATTTATTATCCTCACTTATTTATTTTTCTTAATATACTTATACATATCATAAACAGTAGAACCTGCTCCAATAGCACCTATAACAGCTGGATGTTTAACTGGTCCACTAAGTACAGCACCTTGTGCTATTTTTTTCCCAGCATATTTACCTGCTTTTTTAAGTCCTTGTTTAACAGCTTCTCTTTTTGTAGTTTTCTTACCACCTTCTATAAGTACACCTTGACTTGATTGACCTAATACATCTTTAGTTTTAGTCGTTAACAAAGGTTGGTTCAATCTTCTATTTTTTGGTATAGATCCACTTTTTGGTTGTAGTTCTGCTTTAGGTAGCTTTTCCAAATCAAAAGGTGGTTTACCTGTACCTGCATTAGCTGGTAACATTTTTACATCACCCTTACCAAAAGCAACAGCATGTTTAAATTTACCAACAATATCACCTGCTGCTTTCTGTAAACCTCCAAGTGCTTGACCTGCAGTATTAATAAATCTACCAGTACCTTGACCAATAATATTTCTACCTTTAGTCAAGTCATATCCAATAGCTACAGCACTACCAACGCCTATACCTATTCTACCTGCTTTTCTGTTTTTTATACCTCTCTGTGGTGCTCCCATCGTTCCTCCTAGCTATATCTTCTTAAAGCTTTGTTGCCTCTTTTGATTTTTCTAGCAGCCATTCTTCCTGCTTTTCTAGCAGCCATCTTAGCTTTAATACCTTTTGCTCCTTTAGCAGCTACTCTACCTTTTTTTCTAGCGGCTCTAGCTTGTGCACGTGTATTCTTTTTACTTACCTCGTCTTTAGTTTTAGTGCTATAAGGTTTACCGTTAAACGTAAAAGTAGTTGCTCCTCTTTTTCTTGCATTCTTAAATGCTTGACCGAAAGTCATTCCAGTCTTTTTATTTTTAGTAGTCATATTTGGAAATGCCATGTTATTTCTCCTTAATTTGTGTTTTTAATTGTAATATACTTATTTTTTAATTTCTTTCC
>TARA_R100000329_G_scaffold45421_1_pt1 | contig 9866 bp, 5 predicted proteins | sample TARA_R100000329 | Tara Oceans TARA_R100000329 (sample SAMEA2620783) | marine metagenome | biome: marine biome (ENVO:00000447); feature: surface water layer (ENVO:00002042); material: "saline water (ENVO:00002010), including plankton (ENVO:xxxxxxxx)" | depth 5 m | reverse complement strand
GGCAGCTTAACGTAGTTGATGTTTAGTCCTCTTCTTTATCAGTAAATCTAGGTAATGTAACCTCTGAAAAAAGTTTTACTTTATAATTGTCTAGTAAATCTATAGACACATCATCTAATTCAACTCTATACCAACTATTACCTATTTCGTCTGTAAAATCGGTATATTTTATGTTAGCATCATTAAATAATTTTACAGGATACTCATAATAATTTTTCATTATAGGTAGAACATTTGTTTTTTTAAGTGCTTCTCCTGTATTATCTACTTTTGCTAAAAACTTCTGTTCTTTTAAATTTTTGTATAACGATTCTAAAAGAGTTCCTTGCGTTTTTAAAAGAGGGTAGGAATTTGTTTCCATATTTAAGTACTTGTTACCTAACATATACTCATACGGAGATAAAAGTTTTTTTGCTACCCTTTGTGCTACATTGCTTTTAAGAAAATCATTTTTATCTTGAAGAACTCTCTGTATTCCTTCATACATTTCAGCGTTAGTTGCAAAATAACCATTTTTAGAATCAGGAACTAATGCTTTATTTAAAGGTCTCAATATATTCATAAATATATTTTCATCTTCAATATAACTGGTATCTTTAGACATAGCTATTCTAGCCTGTGCACCTAGTTTTGTTTCTGGCATGGAAGAAGACTTAATACCTAAAGTATCTAAGAAAGATTTTTTAGGGGCTTGAGAACCAGCGGGTGTAAATTTTAATATTCTAGCTCTTGCTTCTTCAGTTAGACCATATCCTGTAGAACCAGAAGCAATAGAAAATTTAGATTTTGCACCAGCATCATAATTGTATAGCATGCTAAGCACCAGTTCCGGAGTTAATATTTTTTCTGCAATTTCTTTTTTAAACTCAAAGGCAAAAGGTTTTTTTAATAATTTAAAACTTTTACCATATACAGGATTTAAATTTTCAGGTGTGCTTAATAGTTGACCTTGTAAATTATTAAATTTTTTACCATCTCTATATTCTGCTACATCTAAAAGTTTATTTTTTGTAGCTAAATGCATAGCTTCCACAAAAGCAACATTAACATACTCCGGAGCAATTAAATTAGCTCCTTTGCCACCAGAAAAATCTCCAAATTCAAGGTCTGCACCACCACTAAAACTAATCCCTTTTCTTTTAGAAGCATGTGCGTTTTCATTTAATACGCTGTAATGATTTATAAAATCATCAATATCGTCTGCATATAAATCAAGTACATTATTACCACCAGTGGATGTGGTATTAAATACTACATTTCTTTGATATTCAGGACCATTAAAAAAACCTCGTCTAAAAATAGCTTGAACATCTTGAGGAGAATCTTTTAGTAATTCTTGCACAAAAGGTATTTTAAATTTATCTTTTATGTTAGAAGTAAACATATTGACTTTATTTGCAGTGTTTGGTTTAGGAAATAAAATAAATTTTTTATCTTGTAATTTAGCTTCTTCTATAGCGGCTAACATTACTTGATGATTTTGAGCTTTAGGATTTGTTGACATTGCTGCGAATGCTTTTTCAGGTAGTGTTAATTCTCCTTGCTCTAATAGAAATCCATACTTTCTTTTAAAGTTTTCAAAGCCAAGTCTAGTAACTGCATCATCTGAAAATGCAAGTTGAAATGCTGCTAAAGCAATTTCTTGAGGAGAAGGAGATTTATTTTGTAATGATGTAAAATTTTCTACTTCATACAAATCAGAATACATCATTTTTTCTATTTGTTGAGCGGGACTAAAACCAAATTCTTTTGCTTCATCATATGCTCCATTGGTAAACTTACGTATATTTTTTATAGTTGGCACTACCATTCCTGCAGCTCTATTAGAAATAATTTTCATCATTTTTTCATTAACTGCAGATTGTCCTCTCACAGGTATATCAGGGGCATTATTAAGTTTTTGTATAAGTGAAGAAGCTTGGTCTGCTCCTGCAGTGCCGCCAAACATTTTATATGCTGCTAAAATAGCCTGTGTTTCAAGTTGCGTAGGAGATTTTATCACTTCTAATGTTCGCCCCATCATATCAGGAGCACCTACATTAGTGCTTGTATACAAAACATAATACGGTTTAAAAGCGTCATTTGTTTGTAGCTCATGAACGCCAAAGCCATCTTTACCATAATCAAAATGTCTATAATGACCAAAATTAGCCCCGTCATTATACGGACTTTGTCCTGCACCTAAAGGTGGTCTTTCTATTCCTGAGTGTTCTAAGCCAGTAAAAGATTTTCTATATGGTATATAGGACGTTCCTTTCATTTTTACAGCAACAGATTTAGCATTTAGTCTATCTTCAATTAAACGTATTTTACCTGTATTTCCTGCACCTCCTTCTCCACTAAGAGGTACACCTTGCATAATATCTCCAAAATATTTATTTACAAATGCATCAACCCCCGGTTTACCACTATAAAGTTCAAGCATATTAGGCAAACCAAGCTCAGCAAATGTTGTGCTTGGACCACCAGATGCAGGCTTAAAGAATTCATACTTTACTTGTATAAAATTTTTAAATCTTTCAACTGTAGAATTACTTAAATCATCAGTTTTTAATGTCTTTTTATATTCATTCAATAATTCTTCAGTAAGAGGGCGACTAGCTGGAGCTGTTTGATTTATTAATGTGCTTTCAACTTCTGAAGTTAATCTTACATCCATGTTTTTAGAAAAGGTATCTAAAGCACGTATAGGATTAAATGCTTTTGTTGTTAAGGCATTTTTAGGACCCCCAAACAATAAATCTAATTGAGGTATTTCAAATGCAGCAGGAAAAGCTAATTGTGCCTTTTGTGCAGGTCCTTCTCCTTTTTGATATTTTTCAATTAATTTTTCTTTAGCTTTTTCAGATAAATAGGGACTATCTATCTCTTTAAGTTTTTCAGGAACAGTAGTTTTTAATTGTTCTACTTCTTCTTGTTCAGGAAATTTTATAGGTAAAAAAGTTTGTCGCCCTTCTTCTCTTGCTTGTTGAAAATATTTAGCAGGGTTGGCAAATCTATCTGTCATTTCAACAGCCATGCCAACAGCAGGGGACATAAGACCTGATTGTTGTTTTTCTTCTTCAGCCATTTAATTACCTATTGGTTGTAGTGATTCTATAAACTCTCTATCTTCTTCACTAAATGTAGGTGCTACATCAACGACTTCTGGCATATACATTAGTTCACTCATTTGTTTATCTTCATCTGTTGCTCTTGCTGTTTCAAGTGCAATAGTAGCTATGACATTTCCTAATAGTTGTCTACCAGCTAATATTCTTTTAATTCTATCTCCTCGTGTCATACGTTTACCTTCAGCAGAAAGAAGATTTGTAAAACTTGCGTTATCTAACAAAGAAGCTATTCTAGCTTGTGCACCTAGTCTTGTTAACCCACTTACAAATTTTACAGGGTCAAGAGTAAACATGTTACCAAATATTTGTGCTCCTGCAAGAGCAGAACCAGCGTCAGCTTGTTGAGCTTGAACAACAGCTGCATATGTAAATATGTTGTCTAGCTTTTCCATGTCTCCCATTATATAATCACCATTGTTATCAAAAAACCCTTCTTTTAAAAAGTTTTTACTAGCATTTGACCTTTTTAAAATATTAAGGACATCTGCCATGCGAGTTACATCTATTCTGTCTGTTCCTACATTAGCATATGGTGAATCTTTTGTAACAGGTTTTATAACTTTACTACTTGTAGACACTACAAAATTTATTATTCCTTTTCGTACATTTTCTTTTTCAAGAGCTTGTTGTTCTTTAGGTAATTTTTTTATTATATCAAGCATAGTTTCCATTGCTACTTGCATATCTAAATCATCTTTATTAAAGAGACGTTGAAATACACTACCCAACTCAATATTATCAGTTAGTATTGTAGCACCAGTTACAGGAACTATTTTTGAATCTTCTAACATTCTTACCTGTGATAAAGACCTCGTTACATCATTGATTTCTGCATCTGTAAATCCTACTGATTTTAATTCAGCATCAGTAAAAGATTCAAAGTATTTTACCGGGTCATTTGCACTTTCTCTAGATACTTTTGTACCTGTAGCATCCGCTAATTTTTTACTTAAAACTTGTGCAATAGCCATTTTTATATTATCAGCAACAAGAGGGTCGTCTCTATCTTTTAATTTGTCAATATTAGCAGAAATATAATCTTGTTGTTTTTTCATATTTCCTAATGGTTCAAACAACGGTTCTTTTCTGTTAACTATAGTTTCGGGAAGTTCTGCAATCGGTGCTCCTGCGGCTAAACCTTGTCTAGTTTGTAACTGCAATCTGCTGTCAAGAGTATCAAAAGTTTCTTTGTAAAAATCATTTGCGTCTGTTAGTCTTTTACCAACATCAACATCTAGTTTTAAATTTGTAGGTTCTCCAATTTTTTTAAGCAGAGCATTTCGTAATTCCATAGCTAATTTTGCTTTCTCTGCATTTGGAAATTGACCACCTTTTGTTGAATAAACTTCACTAGCCATTCTTCCTAATCTTGATGCATACATTTGCATTATTTTAGCTGTAGAATCAATATCTTTATTTTCTAACAGTGTTTTAAATTCAGGATGCTCCTCTTTAAATTTCTTTAACGCTGCAGATACCTGTTGTGGATTGAGTGTTCTAGTGCCTGATGCTGACTGTTTACCTAGTAACATAATGTCATCTAAGAGTCTGCCAAATTGTGTATCAAATTTGTCTGTAGGGCTTAAACCAAATGATATAGGGGATACATCTGCTTTTTCTGACTGTGGTATAATAGTTCTATAATCTTTAGGTACGATAGCACGAATGTCATCTAAATCGTATGCCGCTCCCTTTGTTAATTCAAAGATTTCTTTATACATATCTTTAGATGCTAAAGTTCTTAAAGTAGTAAAAAGCTCTTCGCTTTCCTTAATTAACACTCCTAGTTCTTCTGGTTGAAATTTACTTTTAAAACTTGGTGGAGCTTTCTTTAAAAATTCTATTTGGTCAGCAACGCCTACTATAAGTTTTTGAAATTGTTTAATATCTCCTTTACCAACGTTTTCTCCAAATTTTTCTAAATAATCAAATATTTGTTCTGCTTGAGTTCTATATTTGTTAGGAAGTTTTTGATTTGTTTGAGATGCTAGTTGAGCAACCCTGTTAACAGCAGGGCTACTAGATATTTGAGGTAAAATTAATTCAGGAAGACCTTCTTCTCTAGCAAATTTTTGTGCCTTAACTGCAGATGGATATATTGATTCTCTTAATTTTTTAACAATAGGACCGGCTACATCTGAAGCTTTTGACATAGCAACAGCTAATTTGTCAAGAATTAAACCAAACCCTGCAGGAAGTGCTCCTGCTGCTCCTGAAATTTCTTCTTCTGTTGTTCCAGCTAAAGGTGTTATGCTTGTGATGCCTCCTTGAGCAAACCTTTCAAATAATTCTGTCTCTTCGTCTGTTAATCCTAAATCTTCTCTTAAATAATTTTTAGCAACTTCTACGCCTTTATTAGCAGAATATGCAAAGTACAAAGCTACAGGTGCTGCTAATAGAGCAGCAGCAGGAACACCAACAACAGGAATTGCTGCTACCCCGCCTAAAACAGCAGATGTTGCAGTATATGCTGCCGCTGTTGCCGCGACATCTCCAGCTAAATCATACATTAGTGCTGGAGCAGTTCTTTGTGCCCAATCAAAAAATCCTTGTGTTGGTGCAGAAAAAGGAGTAAATGTTCCGTCTTTTCTTTTAACACTTATGTAATGTCTAGGTGCTAACCCTATGGCGTCTTTATCATATATAAATTTTACATTATCTTCGCCTAAAGTTTCTGTTATAGCTTTTCTATACTGTTCTTCATCTAAATTAAAACCAAGACGTATTTGTCCCATAGCTCCAAGCAAGTCAGCACTTTCTGTGCTATTAGGGTCAAATGATTCTCCTACATTTTGTGCTAATCTTGATATTTTATCAAAAGTTTCTTTGTCTGCTTTTTCTTTATTTATAGCTTGTTGTTGTATTTTTGCAAAGGTTTCTTCATCTTGCTGTAGTATTTTTATTTCTTGCCCTGTTGGTGCAGGCACAATCGAGGCTCGAGATACAGCACTAAAATCAAAAGTAGGAGGAATATCCCTTTTTATAGGTTTTGGAAGCGGGACTTCAGGTATTAGAGGTTCATCACTTACTGTTTGCCCTAGGCTTTCAAGAAATTCTCTATCTTCTTCTTTCATTATATGTTTTGACTTCTTCTTCGTTGAGCAGCTCTTAAAACTGCTAAAGCATCATATCCACCATTTTTTTCTTTAGCTGCTTCTTCTCTTACTGCTTCTAAAGATTTACCAGCAACAGCTTCAAAATCAGACACATCAGTTTCAAACTGTGTTTTATATGCGTCATTATTGAACGTTCGTGTTTCTACATCATAAAAATAAAGAATTTTTTGTAAAGAATTAGACACTTGTGTTCTGTAAGGGCTGGTTAAGTCCGCGTATTCTTTCTGTTGTCTAGCACTTCTCTGTTGAAGACTAAATTCATCTACTGTTTTTATACCATTTGACATTAATAAATTATCTAATGCTATTTTAGCTATAGAATCAGTAGTAAAGTTTATTTTACCACTTGGTAACCTTTGTGCTACATCAATAGAAGGATACCTATCTATTAAATTTCTAATATATGCATTTACTAATGTTTTTTCTATGTTTAATAATGCAGCTAAAGAACGTTCATTACTAATAGTTGGGTCATACAATACACCAATGTAATCAATAATAATTTGTAAATCTTTATCTGATAAACGTGGGTCATCAAATATTTCTTCTTTAGTTTGTTTTACAAAAGATATTCGTTGCTGTAAAGATTTTTGTATATTAGCATTATTTAAGGCTTTAGCAACATTAGGCATACCAATTAAACTTGTAATATCTCCAATACCTAATCGTATATCAGTTACTAAAGTAGCAAAGGTATTATTACTTCCCGGTCCATGGTCTTCAATCATCATTCTTTTTAAAGAACCAATATTATCAAATGATTCTCCTATAATGCTAATTTGTTTATTAAGTTGATTTTCTAATTTTTTTGGAATAGATGGATTTCCTTGAGCATCTGTCATAGGTATTTGTCTCATCCTTACCACACCATCAGGACCAAGTTCTTTAGCATAATAATTATCTAAAGAATCTTTTGTTGGATTTGTTTTAACAAAAGCTATAGCTTCCTCTATTGCTTGTTGCATAGTTATTTTAGGATTTGCACGCAATATTCTTGTAGCTAGGCTTTGTATGTAAATATCATCATTTGATAAGTCTTTTGGTGCTCTTTCTATTTCTTTTGATTGAATTAAAGTTCTGTACGCAGACGTAAAAGCATCAACATCAAAATCTCTTCCTTCTCCCGGAGTTATAATACTCATCATAGAATTAATAGCGTTTTTATCATAACTAACTGTGCTACTTTTTCCTGCATTTTTAATAATTTCTCTTGCATCATTAACCATGTCTTGCATATTTTTAGGTATAAAATTATCAGTAGTTGGTATTGCTATAATACTACTGGCTAATGTAGCGGCTGCATTTGATAAGAAAGGGTCTCCTTCAGCAGCTAAAAAATCATTTGGCAACCCTGCAGCAAGTTCTCTGTCAAACTTAGAAAATTTATCAGGGTTTTCCCTAACAAATTTAGAAATTTTTACAATTTCATCAAACTGTGTTTTTGTAGTAGTTCCTGTATCTAAAAATCCCGGTTGCTTTTCAGGTTTTTCCATTCCTGCTAACATGGCTTCAGGAGATGGTTTAACTTTATATTGTGCTTCAGGTATTAAATCATCAAATGTTCCTGACAATATTTTTCTAACTCTTTCAGGAGATATTCCTTGTTTTTCAGCAAAAATATTAATTACTTCATCAGTTCCATAATATTTAAATAAATCTCCAAAAGATTTAAGTAAGCCTTTTTCTGTAGCTTTTTTAGGGGCTATTTCAACAGTATTGACGCTATCTATAGAAGTGCCTTTTGTTTTTGAAGTGGGTATATCCACAGTAGGTATTTGATTATCATATGTGTCTAACATATTTTTTAATTGTTTACGTGTTTCGTCTTCTTTTCCGCCTGTTGCTTGATATACAGATGAAACTACACCGGGAGCAATACCTAAATCATCAGCTATACGTTCTATATTAGCAATATTAGCTTCAGCTACTTTTAAAGACTGATTAAATTTTTCATTTGCATTATTATACAAAACACCCATTTCTTTTAAATTTTCTTCTAAGTTTGCCGGTACAGCTTGTAATCCAGCTGTGCCTACATCGGCAGCCCCTTTTATCAATCCTGCTGTAAATGCTCCTAATACCATTATATAGCCTCCTTCTTAGCCATAATACCTTGTGGCTTTACTTCTTCTTTAACTTCTGGTGTTTTTTGAGAAGGTGGTTTGACTGCATCTTCAAACTCTTTCTTTTCTTTTTTACCTCTAGCCAACTGATGAAATACGTCTTCTACATCTATCTCATCTTCTTCTTCTGAAACTTTGTACTTAATACCTGCTGAATCACCTAAATACATAATTAACATTCCTAAATCTTCAGCTGTAAGTATGGCTACATCAGGAGTAAACATACCTTCAGAAAAACCCGCTAATAACATAGAATCAACTATTGTATCAACAGGAATGCCAGAAGATAATAATCCTATAAGATGTTGAGCAGATTCTTCATTGTTAAATTTGGATGAAAAATGGTCCATAACCTCATCTGCAGTATTAAACATAGGAGGTTTGTCCCATGGGTAAAGTCCGGGTTGTTTTGTCCAAGACTGTCCGGGTATATTTGTGTCAAATGCAGAACGCTCTGCACCACTTGGTAAAGTGATTTTATCAGATAAAATTGGTTTCATATTAGCTGTACTTTGTTATATTAAGCATTTTACGTAAAACAGAATTATATTTACTTGTTGCTGTTAATGCTGAACCAACAACACTTGCAGGCTTACTCTTAGGACTAAACCCTGTTCTTTTTTGGCTTCTTGCCATAAAAGGTCTTAAATTTAATTCAGCAGGTTTAGGTACAGATGCTGGTTTAGCTGACCCTATTAGCTTATCTTTAGCTATTCCCATCATCATACTTGTTAATATATTTCCTAACATATTTACTACTCTTTCTTCTGGATATTAGCTATGCCTAATGCTGTTAAGAAACCACCAATAGAAGTGGCAGCAGAAGTGTTGACATATTGGTCATACATATCTTTGTTTACTTTTGATTCTAGTATAGCCATAGCATAATTAAACGTTCTATCTTTTTCATTTTCTGCAGCTGAATATGCATAATCAGCTTCGTCTCTATATTGTTGCCATATATTATTTAGTGCAGTGTTTGATATAGATAAATAGTTTGTAGCATTAATTTGATTAGCAGCATTTACTGCTGCAGTGTTAGCTGTATTTACATTTCTACGCCAAGCGGCATTACTTTGTGCAATCTCTACAGAGTTCTTAACATTAAATTGTTCACGTTGATTTTGCATTGTTGCTCTAAATTGTTGTAGTGCATTAGCCTGTCCTGCATTAAACTGTTCTTTTGCATTACTTTGTGAAGAGTTAAACTGTGATATGTTTGTAGCAAGTGTATCATAAAATTGATTTACTTGATTTTGACTTGTAGCATTAAACTGTTCAGCAGCATTTAAAGATGCTTGGTCAGATAACATACCTTGCATACGTGCCTGTTGATTAATTACTTCTGCCTGTTGTGCATTTGTTAAATTTGCCATGTTCATTTGCATAAGATTTTGTGCAGATAATACAGCGGCTTGCTGTCTGTTGTTTAAATTAGCTGTATCCATATTAGCAAGAGTTGCCGCATTTTGCAAGGTTGCAGCTTGTTTATTTGATAAGTTTGCTAATCCTAT
>TARA_R100000329_G_scaffold98826_1_pt1 | contig 9920 bp, 5 predicted proteins | sample TARA_R100000329 | Tara Oceans TARA_R100000329 (sample SAMEA2620783) | marine metagenome | biome: marine biome (ENVO:00000447); feature: surface water layer (ENVO:00002042); material: "saline water (ENVO:00002010), including plankton (ENVO:xxxxxxxx)" | depth 5 m | reverse complement strand
AGTATTTTTAGACATCATACTACCAGCACCTCCACCGTACATCATGGGCTTTCTTATGGTTGATTTATTATTGTAGGTTTTCATTAATTATCTCCCTCAGTTGGTTCATAAGTTTCAAAAGTTTCTGCTTCTTTTCCTGCAAAAGCAAGTTGTCTAACTATATAAGCTTTCATTCTTTGTGGAAATGTTGTTGCTAAAAATTTTATTTTGTTTGGATCATTTTTTACTTTTAACATTTCTGTAAACATGTCTGCAGCTTGTGGGTCGTTTAAAATAAAATCCATCATTCTCATGTCGTTATCACGCATTATTCTAAACCCAGCTTCAACAAGAATATATTCTTTACTAACTAATCCTCTTGCATAGTTAAAAGCACGAGATATTATTCCTGTATCTGAAATAGCTGTTTCTGGCAAACTCACTCCTGATGCTGAACCTCTACTCATATAATCTACATAAACGCTATGACCTGTTACAGCTAGAAGAGCTTCGTATTGATCATCACTAACACCTAACTTTTTAAACATGGCTTTTGTCGTAGGATCTTCTAAAGCTTTTAGTGCTGCATAAGGATCTTTCATTATAGTTCCTTGAACGAGTCCACCATTTACACCGTCTAAAGCTTGAGGTGTTGCTTTTCCATAAATATCTTGTATATCCTGTAATAAAACTCCAGCAAAATATCGATTGACCTCTTCTTTTGTGGCTTTAACCCCATCTAATTTTAACGCTTTGTACATAAGATTAAGATCTTTATCAAATAAAGAAAGTCTATTTACATCTGCTATTTCATCAGGTATTCCCGGTGGTAATGCTCCAAGATATTGTTTTAGTAACCCTTTTTCAGGATCAAAATTTAATACTCTTTGAAACTCCATTTTAAGTGATTCTGAAGTTGTATCAAACTGTCCTTTAACTTTCATATCTAACGACTTTATTGCTAAATTTATTTCAGCAACAAAATCATTGTATTGTTTTGCTAACGCAGTATCAGCTTCCATTAACCTAGCTAAATCTGTCTCTGTTTTAACAAAATCATCTAAATTTACGACATGCTGTTTTCCACTTTTTAATTTAAAACTTAAAGCATCTTGCATTTCTTTATAACCAAATAATCCTAGCCCATCATCTCTAGTAAGCATAGTGGTTGTAGGACCTTTAGCTTTTGGATTTGATACTATTGTCGAGTCTACTCTACCTAATATGTTTTTATAACTTATTTCATAAACATTCATTTCTCTAAACATTTGAGTCATAACTTGATCTAAAAGAGCAATACCCTGTTTACCTATATCTGTTGTATCATCAAGTATGTATTCAAACTCACCGTCTTTAATTTTATCTCGTATATCTTCTGCTACAGTCTTACCATTAGGTAATACTTCTTCTAAATCTATATCTCTTCTTAATCGTGATGAATTATTAGGATCTGCATATTCAGGTGAAAATTGTATTATGCCAAATTCATTTTGAACAGAATCTTTAAAATTAGACAAATCTTGAGATTTTTGTGCCGAGCTTGCATTTGTTTTTAAAGATTTTATTAAATTCATTCCTGCAGCTTCTCGTATAATTAAATCTTTTTTAGGTTGTTTTGCTTTAGAAAATTTATAATTATAATACTCTCCGAAGAAACTGCCATCTTTTTCTTTATTACCTACACTTCCAAAATATTCTAATCTTATAAATTGTAACTCTTTACCCCCTGCACTATTTTTTAATTGGTCGTTTATTTTATTAGATAGTTTTATATAAGCTGCACCTGTCGCTTTTTGTATAGATGAATCTGATTGTAAAAGTTCTCTTCCTTTTTCTGAAATGTTTCTGTAAAGCATATCAGCATCTTTTACAGATATTTTAATCGGTGGTACGTTAAATTGTTTTCCTTGATAAGTATTGTTTTGTAGATAATCTAAAAAATGAATTGAACCTATTTCTTCAAAATCTTCTATCTTATAAGCATCTCTTACTGCATCATTCATACCAGCTTTAAAATCACTTACCATTCCATCTATCAATGACTCTCTTTCTATAGCTGGTAAGCTTTTATCAACAACGTTATCAAATGCTGCCCTCAAAGATTTTTCAGCGTTTAAATTTACAAGTGTTACAAAATTTCTACCCTCAGGTGAATTAGCAAATGCTGAATTTGGAATAAACCCTGTTAATAATTTATCTTCAGATATACCATCAGCAAAACTAGTTCCTCTATGTAAATCAATAATAGAATTTATCAAACCTTGAGCATCAATTTCTTCAAATTTATCTAATGAGGAATACAATACATCACCAGTGCTTATCTTATATTCATGTGTAATTTTAAAAGTTTGTTCTCCTACTTCTCTAAGAGCGTTAACATTACCCCCTTTTTTAGAATAATTTGAAATACTGTCCTGCACGTTAGTAATTAAATTAGTATGTAGAGTAGATAGACTAAGTAATCTTTTTTCTTGTGATTTTAATATTTGTTGAAAATCAAAAGTAGGTTCTCCCACCACACTATCTAGTATTTTAGTTGCTTCAAATAACTCAGATGCAACTTGAGCTAGTTGCTCTGCAGTTTTACCTTTTACTTGATCAGGATTAGCGAAAGCTTTTGTTAAAGCATTTAAAGTGTTTCTGTCTATTTGTTTCTTTTCATTTAATTGTTGAGATAAAGCTTCGTTTGTTTTTCGTACAATGTTAATTACGTCTGTAAAACCTTTCTTCTCAGCTTTTGACATTTTACCACTTTGAGTTACAAATTGTTCTTCTAATTCTTTTAAAATTAAACTATGAGCAAGTAGTCTTTTGTTTGCTTGTTTAGAGTGTGATATTGAATTAAGAAATCTAGGAGTAACTTTTACTATATCTCTAAAATTTAAATTCATAGCCATCTTTTGACCCATTGCTGCAAAAGCTTGAATTTGAGATGTTTCAGAAAAACTTAATTTTAAATTTTCAAGAACAAAATCTTTTGCAGGACCATTAGGCATTATCTTATCTATTGCATTTATTTGACTTGTTAATTTTTTTCTATTCTTCTCAAGTTGATTGTAAGATTCAGGACCTAACCTGCTGAATATAGTTTTTAATTGTAGTAAACCTTGATATTCACTAGGAGTTATACTTCGTTTTGGTCCTCCCGGTACATCACTTACTTTTAAATTTTTAATATCTTCATCAATTAGTTTTGGAAAAGTTATACCAAATCTGTCCATAAGAATAAAATCATCTATCATGCTCTTTGTAGTAAAACTTATATCATTAAACACTTCAAATCTGTTAAATATATTTCCACCAACATTAGTAACAATATTAGCGATGCCTGTTGCAGCAGTTAGATAGCCCAATGCTGAATATAGCTCTGCTCGTTCTAATGAAGTAGGATCAGTAGGATCATCAAAAGCAGAAAACGTAAATCCTTGAATAGCTGAAGGAAACATTTCAGCACCTGCTATTTTACCTAAATATTGTTTTGGAATAATAAAATTATTGTTAGGGTCAAACTTATTATTTTTCATTAAAGATAATAAGTAATTATCTTCTGCTACAATAGCGAGTTTATCAGCTTTTTCTATTGCAGCTTTATTTCCTGATTCATAAGCCTTTTTTAAATTTTGATGAGCTTTATCCATTGCAGCTTTTACTGTAGGACCTATATTTTTTTCTTGATTTATAACACTAAAATACCCTACTTCACCTTTTATATCGGTTCTTATGCTGTTAAACAAAGCACCCATTTTTTTAAAGCCTGTTGCTGTTTCATACTCTTTACCAAACTTCATTTGAATATATCCACCTTTCCCACTGGTGGGCATATTTAAATAGCCAAGTCGTCTTCTTTCATTATCCATTCTAAGAAAAAAGTTTCTTGGGGTTTCAGCAATGCCTGAATAAATAAATGGAAGTTTAAGTATTTTGGATGTTCCAATAAGTCCTGCAGTTGTACCAGCGTTTGTTATAGCAAATGTTGACATTTGTTCTAACATACTTTGTTCTGAAAAAGCAAAGTTAAAAAAGTTTAAAGCTTGTTGTGGAGTTAATTTTAAATCTAATTTTTCATCATCACTTAAATTATCAAATGCTTCTTGTCCATTTTCTTCAATAAATTTTTTTTCAATAAACTCATTAAGTCTTAAAGTGTGTCCGGGCAACCAACTGTTAGGGTTGTTTAACCACGCTTGATGTTCTCTTTTTCTATTAACAGAATTTTTACGAAAATAATCCATAGGGTTTTTTTCATTTCCGTCATGCCATTCTGACCAAGATTTAAGAGTATCTGAAATAAGATTTTCTGTGGCTTTATATACAGAGTTAAGCCCTCCACCTAAATCTTTAAATTCTCTAGCTACTTCTTGTCGTACAGAACCAGTTCCAAAATGTTTTAATAAGACCTTTGCAGCTAAAGGATTGGTTTCAGTAAAACTTACACCCTCTTCATCTCGCACTACTTCCATAAATTTAAGAAAATTTGATCTGTTAATAGCAAGGGCTTTTTTAGAATTTGGTATAAGATATAAATTGTTGTAATCAACTTCTGGTAATAATTTACCATCTCTTGTAAAGGGAACAGGTAGTTCTGCAACTTCAAATTCAGCTTGTTGTTTTGAAGTTTGTATTTCATTTATTACTTTATTTAAAGTTTGAGCATAACTAGCTTCATCTTTTGGATCTATTTGTAAATTGTTTTTCTTTGCATTTGTGTAAAATCTAGCTACAGATACATCTTGTTCCGATAAGTTGGGAGGAACATTTTCAAATTCTGTTAAAGGTTTGTTTGAACTAAGTAAGTCTTTTAAGCTAACGGTTGGAGCAACTGTTGTTTGTTCTTTAATGTCTTTTTCAACCTCTGCTCGTAAAACACTAGGGGCAAATGTAACTGATGCTTCAGGAGATGATAGTAAAGATTTCTGAACTTCATTTAAATTTGAAGCAGCCTGTAGCATTTCACCTGATTTTATATTCTTAGATACTTCAGATAAATCTGGAACTATTTTACCTTTTTCAACTTTTATAAGTTGTTCGTCTTGGTTTTGTTCATCTACTTTTTGTTCTTCAGCCATTATTGTGGGGTGCTTTCATTATTTAAATTTAAGTTATTATACTGTTCTTCTGTTATAAAATTAACTTGTCCATCACCTTGTGTTACCTTATGAGAAAATCCTGTTGCTTCTTTTGCTTCTTGAGATAATTCCTCATAGTTAGATTCAGCACTTAAAGCAGTGGACACATCCCCTTCTGGATCTAACACATTTAAAGGCACATCTTTAAAAGGCAAAGTAAAAAATTTGCTACCAACTCTTACTGCATATATGCCACCTTCATCTTCAAAAACAGGGTTGTTTGTTCGTGTATCAACAAGTTGAAATATTTTTTGACCAAAGTATTCAGAAGATTCATTTTGAACTGTACTTTCAGTTAGTACGGCTGTATTTCTTTTTGCTTTTATTTTTGCGTTTACAGGATAATTACGTATTAATTCTGCTCTTTTAATTTGACCTGATTCATACATGTCATAATATTGTTTTGTTGCATCTAGTCTTCTCATTAAAACTTCAGCATATTCTCTAGCATCTTTGTTTGATCTTTGAAGTTTGGTTGTACTAAATCTAAACATTTTAAATTTCGTATATTCTTTTTCAAAACGTTTTTTTACGGTCAAAAGATGTGATCTAGCTTGTATTCTATTAGCAAACTTACCACCAGTAACAGCTTGTAAGTTATAAGAGTAATCTTGGTTTGATAATCGACCCCCTTCATCATTGTACTTAGCTATTTGGTATGCTAAAAATACTTCTTGTGTTGCAACAATAGCATTATCTGAAGTCTGTATAGCGTATACTGCAGCGTCTACGGCTTTTTCGTAATCTTCTTGGCTATCAAAATCTTCTACCCTAAAAGCGTATTTTCCTCCGAAACCACCCATAATAAAGTCTTTAATTTGAGATACTTGACCTCCAGTGCCAAAAAAACCTTTAATTCCCATAATTAAATCACGTGCAGCTCCTGTATTAACTTTTCCTTTATTTAAATAATCAAGCTGTGAGTTCACTAATTCTATTATGTCTTCACCATCTGTTACTTTTCGATTAATTAGAGCTTGAGCATCTTCAATAGTTTTTACATCTTTTCCTTCTTCGGCTATACCAGACGCTATAGATATTAGATATTTTTCAAATTCCTTTGGTATACTATAACTACCTTCTCCTAATTTTAATGTTGGAGAATCAACATTACTTAAAATTGATAAAACTGCTATTTGTTGTTCTACATTAGAATTTTTGTCAGTTGATAATAAATTTAAAGTTGTAAATAGTTTTTCTCTGTTTTCTTGATTAAGTTCTAAAGTACCAAAAGAAGAAAGTATATTTTTATTATCTATAAATAATCCCGGAATAAGTGTTCTTATTTTATCTGCGTGTTCAAACAATTTAGTTCCTTGATTATTAACTCGAAGATTTGCAAATTTTGAAAACATTTCTTTTTCATCAGCAAATCCAAGCACAGAAGCTAATTCTGAAAATTTACCTTTAGCAGGTGGAGATTCTATTATTTGCTTTTCTTCTAAACCATCTCCGTCTGATTTTATATCTGCTGCAACTTCGTAACGTTGACCTTTTTCAAAAGCTTCAAATAAACCTGCAGCAAAAGCAAAATCAGGATCGTCTTTAAACATTGTAGTAAAAGATCCTATATCAAGAATCATGTTATTAGGAACTGAAGATCCTCCTTCTGAAAGTGCTGTTCTAAATAATTCTTCTGCTCTAGCACGTTGTCTTCTCATTTCTGTTATAAATTGGTCTTGAACTATAGGATCTGATAAATCTCCTTGTTCTTTTAACATATTTGTCATTGTAATCATATTGGATACAATGTCAGCAGGTTTGGTAGTTCCTTTAAATGAAAAAATTTTATTTTGATCACCAATTTTAAATGTAAAATTGTCAGGAGAAAGCTCTTCTGGTTTTGTTTTGTCATCAGTAGGAGCAACTGTATTAAGAAAAGTTTGAAGGATTTTACTTCCGTCTGCACTATACATATCAATCGCATCATAATCTAAGGGTGTTCCTGTAAATTTTTTTCCTTCAGCTATGGCTTTATTAATTGTATTTAATATGCCTTTGTTTATGTCAAAAAAATCTTTTTCTACTTGTGATTTTCCTGTTCCACTACCCAAAGCATCAAACATAGATGGGTTCATTGCTAAATATTCTTTTGCAGTTTCCATGTTAGTTACTACACTTAACTCATCAAAATTTAAGTTTTTAATTAGTGATGGATTATCTTTACCAAAAGTAAAAATCTTTTCAGTTAAATATTTAAAACCCTCATTGTCTGGTTCTTCTTCAAGATTTGCATATATATTTAAAACATCAGATACAGATTTAACATCTCCTATTAATTTTGCAGTATCTGGTCCTAGTCTTTCAAAAGGTAATCCTTTTATCAAATCTCGAATAAATGCTTTTTCTTCTTTTTCTGCTTCTTGTTCTGCTTTTATACGATCTGCTTCAGCTTTAGCAACAGCTTCTTGATGTGCTATTTCTCCCTTTAAAGCACCTTTCATAAATCGTACAAAATTCATCCCACCTGCCATTATTCACTCTCCCTTTCAATAAAGCCTTTTGCTTGATCAACATTTTTAGGCAATACTTTACCTTTTCTAACGGCTTCACGAGCTTTCTTTTGCAACAACTGAAACATAGATGGATTATTAATTTTCATTACTTTTAATACGTGTGCATCATCAAGTTCATCTTCGTCAAAAACATCTTCATTTTCAAACAACCTATAAGGCACACCTTCTTCTTCAGCCATGTTAGCCATATATAAACCCAAAGGTCCTTTAATAAGCAGTCCAGTATCAAGTGAAAACTTTCCTGATTCAAATCCTGAGTATATGAAACCCTCAATCAATGATTCAATAGATACTCCTGCAAACAATAGCTTTAGCAAGTTTGCTCTAGTGTCTGGCATTTCTAAAGAATCTATGGCCGCAGTCATTGCTTTATCAGGATCAGAGTGTCGTGGTGGGTTGCCCCACGGATAGTTTGTATTAGTTTGTGTGAGAGATATGCCGGGTGGGGCTGAAGCTAATAAATCTAAATTAGCTCTTTCGTCTGTAGTTGGTAATGCCATATCTTAAACTCCAAATTTAGTGGGAGACATCTTAATGTTTGGTCGTGAAGGTTTTACGGCTTGTGGTGTAAAATTAGCACGAGCAATAATACTTAATAATTCTTTATTATTGCTTTGATTAGTAAGTCTTCTCAAAGCTGTATTAAGTCTAGTATCTGTAAATCGAAAAGGTGAACCTTGTGCTATAGCAGGTGTGGTAGAAGGTAAGTTTTTTGTAAGAGTGCTTGCTGAGTCAATTACTTTTATGTCTCTAAGTGATTTTTCATCGCCATCAGCCACTGCTGTAATCGCATCTCCTAAAGTCCTTCCTAAAAATCCAACTGTAGACTCTTTAGAATCTTTACCATCAAAAAATGTATCTTTAAAAAAATCAAAAGGAACTTTAACTACTGATTCTAAAAAACTAAATTTTTTATTTATACTCATTACGAATTTTTACTCCAATTTGTTACCCATGTACCCATCAACTCTATCAAATCACCTTTTTCTTGTTCGTCTAACAAATCTTTATTATATGAATATTCTAAAGCCATAAGCCCAATAGCATGTTTTCTATTCAAAGCGTTTTCTGCTTTTTGAAAATTAAAAGATGCATTGTCTCTATAGTTTTGCCAAAGAGCATTTAAAGCACTTTGATCAGCGTTAAATTCATTTTGTACATTTATTCTGTTTGTTTCATTTTGCACAGCCGTATTTGCTGTATTAACTTCTCTTCTCCAAACAACGTTAGATTGATCGATTGCAAATTTCATGTTTGCATCAAATTTATCACGAGAATCTACTATTTGTCTATTAAATTGTTGCAATGCATTAGATTCAGATACTTCAAATTGTCGCAAAGCTGCAACTCTGTTAGCATTAGCTGATTCTACTTGTGAACTCAATTCATCATAAAATTCTTCAACTTGTACTTCTGTTTTTGCGTTTATCTGTCTTCGTGTGTTTTCTTGTGCAGCATCTGTAAAAGCACCCTGTACGAGTGATTGAAAAGTAAGTAAATTTGCTTTTTGTGTATTGTCTAAATTTTTAGTATCGATTGCTAAAAAGTTTCGTGCATTATTTACAGCACCTGCAAGTGCGGCACTTAAATTAGCTGTGTCCATAGATGCAACTGTAGCTGCATTTTTTAATGCCGTTGCTTGTTTGTTAGATAAGTTTTGCAACTGGATACGTTGATATGCTTGTGCATCAGCACTTGCTATAGGTATGCCTGACTCCATTACAGCTTGTATCATAGCTGATGCAGCCATTGATGATGCCCCCATACCTCTTTGATTCATTATAGCTGTAACTTTTCTTACGGCAGGAGAAGCCCACGCAGGAAGAGGTTTGCCCTCTTCAAGACTAGACATTAATTCAGATAGTTGATATTTGACTGTGCCACGTGGATCTAAATCTGCTGTTTGGGCTTTTGCTATTGCATCAGGAGATAATTCCCCTTTTATTTCTCCTATTACATTTGTAGGCTGTGCTTGTGTCGCAGCTTGTGCAGGTCCTAATTGTTGTAGATCTTCAGCAACAGTTTCTACTGATGCAATTTGCCCCAAACCTTCTTTTGTTAGTGGTACATCTACGGTTAAACCTTCTTCATTAACAGGAGTGCTTATAAGATCTGCTCCAATATTTCCCAACGTTTTATCTGAAGCATCTATTTGTGTTCCTGCAGTTGTTGCATCAAGCGTTACAGGATCTACCTTAGGAACTTCACGTGTTCCTTCCACAACTTGAGATAATTTTTGTCTAGGATTTATATACTCAGCCATTTCACTTTCCTATTAATATCTTATCTAATTTATCTT
>TARA_R100000329_G_scaffold327_4_pt1 | contig 9940 bp, 13 predicted proteins | sample TARA_R100000329 | Tara Oceans TARA_R100000329 (sample SAMEA2620783) | marine metagenome | biome: marine biome (ENVO:00000447); feature: surface water layer (ENVO:00002042); material: "saline water (ENVO:00002010), including plankton (ENVO:xxxxxxxx)" | depth 5 m | reverse complement strand
GGTAGACCAAAATTGTGCTATTATTGTTGAAATATATGGTGTTTTGCTACTCTACCACCACTACCGGGGGTTTCAGCTATTTTTTTATTTTTAAAAAAATGTTTTCCCAAATCTCCCCTTATACTCCGGTCATCCACGCTCCACGGCCCACGTACCAATAACCAAGAGAAATGAATAACCAACAAGAAAACTACAAAAAAGAACAGATGAACTATAACGTCCGTGTCTGTATCGAATGCCACGGCACGGGGAAGATCGAGAAGCTACCCTGTCCCTTTTGTGACGGACGGGGTGAGCTCGATCGTGTCAAACCTAAAGAGTTCGACGAATAAAATTAGGAAGAGAACCTTCCTCTTTGAACCAAGCGTAGGCAGCTTTCCAATCTTTCTTATACTCTGCTTTTAAGAAGTCTTTGAACTCTTCTTCTTTTTGATCCTCACTCTTAAAGAAATTTAAGAAGTGATCTTTTGCTTTTTGGGTTAGATTAAACATATCAATATTTCCTTTCATGGTTCAGTTTTTATCAAAAAGTCAAGAGAAAAGAATTGCTGATTTTTAACACCAGGTATGCTAAACTACGCGTAGAAAGGCGATAGACATTAAAACAGGAAAGGTTTATTTCGTGTATAATGGCAATACAATCAATAGAGATCTAGTCAATTTTTAACAACAGTATTCACTCTGTCGTCTTTCGACTAAAAAACGTCTTCTAATAATCCGGCTTGAACACAGGTAAATTTTAAATCAGCCCCTACACCCGACATATCTTCCATAAATAAATCGTAGTATTGACTGCAGCTTTCAAACGTATCATGAACAACTCCCGAAGCCATGCGAACGCATTGGTAATCGACATTAATTGTGCCTAAACAAACCCACCCAACTAAAAAAAATTTCATCATAATCCCTGGTCAATCTTACCATAGTATTGATCCACTCGTCGAAGAAATTCATGTTTATAGTGCTTCAATTGCGCGCCACTGATAATCCATTCTTGATAATAATTATCCACGGAACACATCATAATCATCGCTTTATCAATAGAGGTCCCATAGACATAGTCATGAGCCATGGCATAAGCCGAGAGCTGCAAGAAATAATCCTCGATCCACTCATATCGTTTGGGTTTATTCGTCTGTTTGAAGTCAATGATCGTGATCTCACCATCGTGTTGAGCGACCAAATCCGCACTACCTGCATACAATTCAGGGTAATACATCAGGGCCTCGATACCGTAATACCCCTCTAGACGGTCCTTTAAACCGTTTTTTATAATCTGTGTTGCCATGCTATGGGCATTTTGACCAATCGGAGTCAAATCTAAATGCTGTTGACCCGATACCCACCCTTCAATAATATTATGCATCGACGTTCCACGTTTCGAGGCTTCCTCTACAATCTTCTTGGCTTTCTCTTTACCAACACGTTTTTTCCACTCTGTCAAAAACGATTTGTCTTTTGTGTTTCCTAAAATCGTCGTGACACTCGCCAATGATACTTGATCTTTGACATCGTAGGTTCGACCCTTACCTTCCGTATCGCTTCGAATAAACGACGTCGGATAATAAAATTTATTGATTTTTTCCATCTAACTCCTCAATCTTTTTGCTGTCTTCATCCCAAGGAACGTACTTCAATCGAACACCCATCTTCTGTTGTTCTTCGGTTAACGCACGATAAATACGTCCCCCTTTATCATGCGTTCCTGATTTTGTTTTTCGTTTGCTTTCAGTCTTTACATCCACCAAGAAACTATTGCCATCGCTATCAGTGACAACAAGATCAAAAGGACATAAAGGATCCAAAGAAATAGCCACATAATACCCTTTCCTAATATAATCGACTGCTGCTGATAATTCTGAACTAATACCTTTTCTAGATTTCAGATTACTAGCCATGCATCAGCCCCCTTTGATATAAGTAAGACGGTAATCATCACCAATGATACTCTCATGTAAAATAGGTTTCTCAACTTTGATAAATCCTTTCCCATTACAACGAGAACATTTTAACACCACACTCTCGTTCTTGCTTCTTCTTGTTTCAATGTAACCGACGCCTTGACACTCACCGCATTTGAATTTAGCCTTTGCCATTTTTCTTTTCTTCTTTTCGAGCCAAGTATTCAATGGTCTTCGATATGGTCAACGGTGCTTCAAAAATATTTTTACTGAGATGAACTAATATCTTGTAAGTGTCGGCCGGAACCGACACAGATTTATATTTTTGTATATCAGGCATTCTCTTCCTCCTGTTGCATTTGTTCTTCCTCTTCTAATAGTCGATAGTATTCGTTAGTTTTGGACATGTTGTTTCTCCTTTATTAATGACAGGATTATATTACCTGCTTCTCGTTCGGTATTAGCAAAACAAAAATCACTGATCTCGTGTTTCATTACAGCATTTAAAAATTCTGCAAGAGTCTCACCTTTCATTTCTGTCACTAGTTCTTTCTTTCTGTCTATTACATACATATTGTACCTTCTTTCTTTTTATTAATATATGGGAAAATATACTACAAAATGGGTGGTTGACAAAGAAAAAAATATAGTCAAAAATGAAGCTCTTCTTCACTTTTGTTTGCTCGTCCTATCGTCCGATAGGGCGGGCCCCTACTTTAAGTTCTTTTCTATGTCTTCTTTGAGAGTGTGGACTTCTAGAGCTATTCTGTTGAGATCATCTACAAAAGGCTTGACAACCTTACTAGCATCTCCTTGATATTTCTTTCTTACATTTTTGACAACGCGATGTAAAACTTTTAATTGACGTAGGTATAATTCTTCTCTCATTATTTTTGTTCCTTAAATTCATAAAAATAATTTGTATCATCTCCGGCTGTCCACTTACTAATTGATTCCACATTATATTCTATTGTTGATACTTTGAAGTCTGGTTGTTTTGGTTCAGATGGTGTTAATGACTTATCATAAAACAATGTTCTGTTATTGGGTTGAGCTGCGAAGTGACCATTATCTAATTCAATAATATTAAAAGATTTATGTTCTTGTGGAACTTGAGAATAATTAATATTGGGTAAGTTATGATCAGCATGACAGCTATCAATTGTAAAAAGATACTCTCCTTGATACCATTTCTTTGAAGGTGATAAATATTTTGCCCTGGGTGGCACAGTTGTTTTTTCTATCACGGTGATGTGATAACTAAAAGCATCCCATAGCTCTAGTTCTTCTAAGGGTAAATCATCTTTGACTTTTGGTGAATTAACAAAAGCACTGATAGGAAGTTTATCATACAATGCAGCATACTCAGGTATGTATGTTTCGAAATACAAAGCCCTGCCTTGGATAGATTTAACGGTAGCCCAAATGCCTTCGACATACTCACCATGTCCTTTTTCTAAATCATAGAGGTATTGTTTTTTTACCCATACTTTAACAGGTGGTACGTTTGCTACTAAAAAACTCATTTAATTTCTCCCCAGTTATTTCCTTTTTCGTAATCGACTTTGTTTGGAACTTCTAGTTTAACAGCTTCTTCCATAACCTCAATTATTTTCTGTGCTTGTTTTGGGTTCTCCACCGAAACATCTAGTTCATCATGTATCTGAATCATAGGAATAACCCCCTCCCGATACAATTTGACCATGGCAATCTTTGTCATATCCGCAGCACTACCTTGAATTAGTTTATTCAAAGCCTTGTAAGTGAACGCTCTTTTAATCCCCGGTCCATGTTCCGCTAGTGCATCTGCGTGAGGCAATGGTTTGTGAATACCAAAGCTAGCTGGTTCCCATAAATCAAAATGACAAATACGTCCACCAATCGTGCGAATGCGTCCACGTTCTTGAGCCCTGCGTGATACAGCATCGATGAGTTGTTTCACGAACGGAGCTCGCTCATGATATTGTTTCAAAAGTTTCTCTGCTTGCTCGACCAAGAGTCCTAGTTCTGCCATTAATTTATTTTTACCCATGCCATACATCAAACCCAGGTTAATCGTTTTGGCGTCTTTTCTATTGATGTCAGCCATGTCTGCGACCGCTTGGTGAAAGTCTGCGTCACCTTCACGGTACGCGTTCACAATATCACCAACTCCTTGCAGTTGTGATAGAGCTGCGTAATGAACCACGATCCTCGGTTCTTGTTGAGAATAATCGAAGGCACCCCATACACAGTTCTCTTCTGGTAAAAACAAACTACGAATTAACGGACCAATTTTCTTACTTCGAGCGGGGATTTGCTGAAGATTAGGATTAGAATAAGAGAATCGGCCCGTCACCGTTCCACCGTCATCAGATCGTATTTGATTGATGTCCGCATGAATTCTTCCGTTGTGCTCGTGTTCTAAAATCGTATCAATAAATGTCGTGTGCGCTTTGTTAATTTCTCTCGCTTGAGCAATGGCTTGTGCTATTTCGTTAGGGTGTTGTGATAAAAAGTTCTTGGTAAAACTCGGAGCTCCAGTAGCTGTTTGATCATAGGGTAGTTTTAGTTTATCAAAGACTTTCGCAATAGATGCAGCTGCCCAAATCTCTACATTCAAACCTGTTTCATCTTTGATCTTTTTTAAATATTGTTTTTCTTCTTTGACTAAATCTTTTTTTATTTGATGAGCTTTGTCCAGGTCTACTCGAACACCTTGAAATTTCATATCAACCAAACAAGGAAAGAGTTCTATTTCTGTATTGAAAATATCCCATAGATCCTGTGCTGTAATCTCTTGTTGTAATCGTTCCCAAAGTTTCAGTGTAGCGACAGCATCTTGTTCTGCATACTCACCGACATGCATTGCCGGTAATCTCCACATTTCTTTTTTAGGATTGACACCCCATTCTTTTGCAGCTTCAAATAATAATTTTTCATTCTTACCCATGCCCACATATTCTCTGGCCAAAGAGTCTAAGTTATATCGCAGTCTATTTTCATTTACTAAAGAGCCTGCAATCATCGTGTCAATAATCTTTCCTTCAATCTTTAAACCTGCAGCTCGTATCCACGATACATCATACATTGCGTTGTGAAATATTTTTGTAGCCGGAGTTTTCAAAATATCTTTGAACCAATCCATGACAATCTTCTTGTCAATGTTACCCCCACCTTCATGAGCAATCGGAAAGTATCCTTGCCAACCTTCGACAGCCACCGCGATACCCACAATCTCACCATCACCACGAACACTACCTGAACCAAGTGTCGTAAGATTGGGATCTCTTGTTTCTAAGTCAATCGCAATTTGTTTGGCTTGTGATAAATCTTTTAGTTCATCCGGTGGCGTCCACTCCGTTTGCGGAGAGAACATCGGTATCTGTAAATTATTTCTTGCCATACTTTTCTTCGACCATCTCTCTCCATGCTTGTTGCATGGCTTGAGTTACGTCTTCATGTAAAACTTTTAAATAACCAATATCAATCTCTACAGTCTTGTGTTTGTTTTTGTAAAAATTATCAATCTCTTCATCACTCAAACTTACATAAAGTTTTTTATCCATGTATATAATTCTCATTTTATTACCTTCTCCCATCGGTATTTCGGTTTTCTATATATTTCTTGTGACTGTCTTTTGATACCGTCCCGCTCTTCTTTTTTCTTCCATGCCTTAGTTGTGTCTTGTGTTTGTCCTACAATTTTCATTCCAATTGCTTTACACGCACTTCCTTTTTCCTCAACCAAAGTATACGTAATCATCTTTTCATAACCCATTGCTTCTGCGACTCTCCAAGAACGACCATATAAAAAACTGTTTGTATTCTTTGGAGCATCATCCAAAACACAGGAGCGAAGAAGTTCAATTGTTCTTTTGTTATCTAGTGTTGCAGAAATAGGTCGACCACAAATAGCAACACCAACTAATTTATCTTGATGAACAGCCCCAATAGCAAATTTATATCCTTGTACTCTTTTGTTATGAGAATGATATTCATCTACAAATTCATTTGATTCTTTTAATGTCATGGGAACAACAGAAAAATTTTTACTCATAAAGAGTAAGACCTTTCATAATTTCTAGGACTCACAATATGCAATTCTTTTTTTGCCCTGGTTGTTGCTACATAAAATAAACGATGTAATTCATCTGGACTCTTATCGCTTTGATCTAATGCAGCTTTGGTTAAGTCTGGTAAAACTAAAACTTTATCTGCTTCACCACCCTTGGCTCCATGTATCGTCGACAAAAGAATTCTAGGATTACGATTTATCTTTTCCCCATTTGCTCTCATATTTCTTATATAATTTTCAGTAATTGTATCTAATTTATCAAAACTTTCAAACCATACTTTGTCTGATAACAAACCATGTTCCTCTTGACATTGTGATAAATAATACTTTGTATTAGAGTGTAATGTTTTACCATCACGAAAACCTGGTGCAACGTTTGCACCAAGATAAGAATAGATACTTTTGATTTCTAGATTTGTTAAAAGTTCTTTCTTTCTCCATGATTCCCAATTCGATATTGCCAATAACAATTCCAATGATACAGAATTTTTTCCTCGGTGTTGATAATACCAACCTTGTAATTCACACAACTCTTTGACGTCTTCTAAAAAATAATGCGCAGTCGATAAGATTAACCATTGACCTTCACTCATGTCTACTTGAGTTACATCACTGTGATATTTTAAAACACCTGTTTCTTCTCTTGGTTTATAGATTTTATCATATCGGTTTGAAACGTTTGCAATAATTCTTTGTGATAGTTCATGAATAGGTCCACCAGGTATTCTGTAAGATTGTTCTAAAACTTTTATCTCGTCCACTTCTTCTTTCAATGCAATGAAGTGATCAATGTCAGCTCCGGCCCACTGAAAGATAGCTTGGTCATCATCACCTGCGATGTATGTCTTCTTTGACTTCTTCCACATCGTGCGAACCATTTGCCATTGCAAATAAGATAAGTCTTGCGCTTCATCAATAAACAAAACATCAAACTCTGGTGACATATCTTTCTCAATAAAATCTAATAACAAATCGGTAAAGTCTTTCATGTTTCTTTCTTTTTTGTATCGAGCTAATTCTTTATCTATCAAATACAAAGTATCTCTTTCAATATCTAAAAGATGTTCGTTCTTATCGTATTGTTCGAGTACAGATATACCTTTGACTTTTGCTTTCTCTATGGTTTTTAAATATTCATTATCAGAATTAAATATACCGTCTTCATCAGAAAACGCTGCAGCTTTAATGGGAATACCACATTTCAAACCAAAGTCTCTGTAGTCCTGTGGTCTCATCATTCCTTCTTTGGTTGCCCCTAAAAATCTAAAAGCAAAAGAATGTAGTGTTCTAAAAAAAATTAAATCTTCTTTCTCATCTAAATTAAATTTATCGACAGCCCTTTGCTTTGCTTCATTGGCAGCTTTCTTGGTAAAAGAGAAGTATCCTATCCTCTTTGGTCGAATACCTTGTTGAATAAACTGATCAACCAGATTCAGTAGGGTTGTTGTCTTACCTGTTCCTGGTGGTCCTAGTATTATCGTTTTCATAAAATCCCCTGTTGTAACACTTAATACAGTAATGCTCGTCTGCTTTTGATTTTCTTCCTGGTTGAAGAACTTTTTCTCTTGTGATGATCATCGACCAAGAATATTTTTTATTACAAACCATGCATCTAATAATGCTCGTCCGCATACTTCACTCCCGATATACTAGGTTCTGATTTCTTCATCGCTTTTATTTTTACAATACGGGGTGTTTGATTTTTCAAAGTCATTCGAACTTCTTCTACAAATACTTCTGCTTGCTTCAATAAATTACCTGTCTTAGTTTTATCTAACTCCCAATTATTTCTTTTGGCAAAATTATAAAAGTCTTCCAATCTGAAATAACTATGGTCATCATCGGTCCACGACATTTTGTTCAGCATATCTTCTTTCGTTCTTGCAGCTGGGCGATTCACTGTGAAGTCATACAATAGATTCTCTAATTGATTATCATGATTCAATGACTCGAGAGGTTTAATCTCTTGTAAGTTTTCTAATAGTTCTTTCAGTATCACTTGTCGCCAATCTCGTGGGGCTACATTGGCCACCACGAGATTAGCTTGGTCAAGACAACAAAGAGCAAACATATTGGGACTATGTAATTCTTCTGATTTTAATTTGATGACTTTGCCATCGACTTCTAAAAACCATTCCGGTGGATTAGAAGTTATCTTTGTTAAATTTTTTAGTTCGGGTAATTGCTCGTCTTCAAAACCAACTCCATGCTTTTTTGTTTTACAAATACCTGCTTGGCAAACTGAATTGATGGGTGCATCTTTACATCGATACTTATCATATCCTTTTCGCTCTAAAGATTTGATGACACCTAAAACTTCTGCAGCTTTGAGTTGTGGCACCACGTATTTTTGATTTGCTTCTTCTAATAAATCTTTCCAATTATCTGGATCGACTTTTTTGTAGAACACTCCAATATTGAATAAAGCATTGTTTCTACTACCTTCTCCGAAGCCATCCTCAGCTAATTTATTAAGACAAGGTGGTCCTTCTTCAAACACTTCTTTGATTTTTGGTTTGGTAATTTTTATCTCATCAAGAGAAACCTCGGTCAGCGATACACGATCATACAGTTCAATAAACTCTTCTAGTTGTAATGCGTCACCATTTTCATTCAAAGCATATCGCATACTTTTGATACCACCATGATAGGGTAAATTTAAAAAGCTACCGAGATGTCCTTCTTTGACTAACACCTCATCCTGCTTTGGAAATATTTCTGATGATTGATAACCGAGTAAATCAGCTATCGCTTTGAGTTTTATTCTCATCAGCTTTGCTGATACAAATTCTTTTACAAATAAAAATACGTGAGCTCCACCGGACTTTGATCGAAACACAACCATTGGTAGATTATGTTTTCTAATTTTCTGAATTAACTTTTTATGGTCGAGATTGTAAATATCAATATCAATACAGCCCCACTTACATTGATTATTTTCATTAATAGGAATAATACCTAGAGCTGGGGGTTCACCATCTAAATGTTTTTGCCACAAGTCATTAGTGACAATCTTTCTTTCAAATCCCGATTTTACTTTTTCTTTTCCACGGTCATCACGTTCACCTGTTTTGTAGGTATAACCATGCGCTTCATTAAAGCCTTCAAATATTTGTTTAAATCTTTCTTGCATACAATCCCCTTTGTGAGGGTGGGGCCATCAAACCCCACCCGTGCGAGCAATCCCTTAGAAGGGAACTTTATCTTCTGCTGTTTCTTCACCACCGTGTTTTGCTTGCACATCTCCTTTGGATACACTATCAGCAAAACTTTTTGCTTGCTCGTAGATCGACATGTCTTGAACAGGTCCAATCTTACCTACTGACCACGTAGACCATGTGCCTTTTTTATTAGACATCTCTACAGTTTTCAGTTGATACATATGACTGAACATTGGTGGTGTAAACTTTCCGTTTGTACCTTGAAGTTTGATACCACTGATCATCGAGTTCCATTGTCGACTCGTCTTCAAGCTAGTAGATTTCATAGTGATCAAAGCGGTTTCAGCGCTTCCATCATCACCTAATACCATCACATAATACGATGCAGTGTTTTCCAAATAATTTCCATTTGGTAACCTATCCTTTCCCATTGCATCTCTTTGTGCTGTGTTGATAACATCAGAACTAGCAGGGTGAACAGCTATTGGAGCACCCGGTCCTTCACCTCGGTCGGACCATTCCACGTATTCTCTTTTGTAATAACAAGGCACCACAGTGATACCTTTGTCACCATCATACAGTTCTTTCGAAACTGTATTAAAGAGCATACCAGGTTCTGCACCTTCCACATATTCAGCCTTAGATTTCTTAACTTGCGGAGATAAATCACCTAAGATCCGTATAAAAGGAAGAGCGAGATCATCGGCTCCAATATGTTCCATGCCTTTGTGAGCATCGCTTTCAAACATACTTGCGATAGGCAAGTTGTCTTTCTTCGTTTGTACGCTATTCGCGGTCTTCGTTTCTTGTTTCATGTTTCA
>TARA_R100000329_G_scaffold42621_1_pt1 | contig 9941 bp, 16 predicted proteins | sample TARA_R100000329 | Tara Oceans TARA_R100000329 (sample SAMEA2620783) | marine metagenome | biome: marine biome (ENVO:00000447); feature: surface water layer (ENVO:00002042); material: "saline water (ENVO:00002010), including plankton (ENVO:xxxxxxxx)" | depth 5 m | reverse complement strand
TGATGAATGCTCTGAATAAATGTCAGGCTTGTTAAGTGCAAGCTCTCTTCTGCCATCATTCAAATAACGCAAAAGCTCAGTCGATGTCCAACGCACATTACCAACGTCTTGCAGAGTATCAGCGACTCTAGTAAAAATATTATTCGGTGTCAAAGCCATTTTTATTTATCCAAGTAACATAGGGTAGGGGGGCAAGCCCCCCATCCTATTAACTAAGGGTTAACCCTAACCTGGGTATGCATGAAACTCTACCAATGCTTCTGGCTTAATTACTTTGAAACCATAAACATTTAAACCACGAACAATCTGTCCGAAAGTTGAGGTAGAACGCAATGTCTCCATGCGAGTAAACTGAGAAGCAAATGTAATTGCATCTCTTGTACCAGCATAGACTGTTGTCCCAGTTACTGATGTATCTCCACCTTCGCCAGCAACAGATGATGAATCTGTTGGAAGAAGATTTGATACATAAAGTGTGAAACGATCAATCATTCCTAAACGACCATTTCTCAAAGGAGTCATTTGATCTCCTGTGATAGATGCATCTTTTAAGTCTGACTGCTTGATACGAGAAGCGAACCAAGCTGGGATGACTAAGAATCTTCCATCCTCTGGTACGTTCTGCTCATCAAGTACTTGACCAAGGTCTACAATATGAGAGACAACATCAGTTGATGTTACTTTCTTTGCAGTCTTAGTACCACTTGTAACGCCAAGATCAATGTTTTGAGACAATCTACCAGCAGTAGCACCCTTGTTAGAAGCATGAGCTTCGCCTTTAACACCAGTTAAAACCTGTGTGTCAACTGCAATCTTCATTTGCTGAGAAGCATCGCCAGTAAAGATATCCATAAGACGAAGATCGGCTTGCACCTCATCGACATCATCAACAACCACTTGGAAGTACTTACCCTTGTCTATCAAGAGTTCTACTAAAGTTGTAGTAGGAACTTGATTGGCAAGAGTTTCGCCTTTCTCATAATCATTGATTGTGATGGAAGGTACGGTTCTGATCTTGACCTTATCGCCTTGATCTCTGATCTCTCCCTCGAAATCATTGTTTGTGATTTCGGAAAGAACAGTCGTATCGTAAAATTTAACTTGAAGTTTACCTGACCAAATCTCAGGAATAAACTTCCCTACATAATCATCATTAGTACCACCTGATGGATAATAACCACTAGTTACGCCTAAAGACATAATAATTCTCCATTAAAAAAATTAAGGTTGAGCAGTTCTAATCCTATTATCTGCCATTGCCTTAAATATATCGTTTTCGATTCTATCCCTCTCAGCCTTGTTCTTGTACTTTCCGCTTCGGCAGTCTGCATAAAACTTTGCTACTTCCTGAGTCGTGTAATACGTTTTACCTGAAGGCGATTTACTCTTGCCACTTGGCTTTGGAGTAACTTGCGTTTCAAGCGAAGGCTTATTTGACGAAGGTTCGGCTTGTGTTTGCCCTTCTAAATATTTATTAAAAAAGTTTGCAACTCTCCAAGAATCATAAGATTGATGAGCATCTTCTAGCATTGATTGTCTTGTTTGACCAGTAAGATCGTCTAACTCTCCAAGCCAATCTAGAAACCCTTTGTCTTTATTGATAGTCTCCCAATCTGGACAATAGCTGATTAATTCGTTACGAAAACGCTGTTCTTTCATAGCAAGAAGTTCTTGCTGTGTAGTTGTAACATCCTTCTCTAGTTTTGCAACATTTTGAGAAGGTGCAACACTCTTTGACATTACTTCTTGTGAAACTCGTTTCATAACATCTAACAACTCATCTCCATACTGTTCACGGTCAGAATCAGTAATGAGTTGTTTGGATTCAGTCTGTTGTTCAACTGGTACGGATTTTAAAGATTCGTTTTCACTTCGTAAAGTGGTTAACTCTTCTTTAAGACTCCTCAACTCAGAAGCTAGTCTAGGAACTTCAGCACTATATTTGTTTTGTAAAACTTTGTACTTGTGTTCAAAGTCATTAGAAGGTTGTGGAATTACTTCGTTTTTCTGCTCGACCTCAACTTCTTGAGGAGCTTCAACTTGTTCTTGAGTTGGAGCTTCTGTCGTAGCAGAAGCGACTGATTCTACTTTCTCTTCTACTGCTTCTGTCTTCTTTTCTTCTATAGGAGCTTCTTCTGAAGTTTTCCCATACATTTGATTGTGCAATTCATTTGCAACTCTTTCAGCTTGTATAACAGCTTTATTTTTTCTAGGCATTGTTTTCTCCGTGAGCCTTCCTTCGTGCATAAGAGCCTATAAAGGTATTCTATAGCCTACGCAAAGGTATTCTCGGTTAGGTTAAAATTATTTACTACACATTCTAATTAAATCTCGTAGAGCTTGGCTATAGCCTTGCAACTTGTGAACATGAATTGCATTGTTCGCATCTTCAAGTTCTTCAAGAATATCTAAACGATGTTTAATTAAATACTCGATGAGACTTTTAAAGTCTTCATCTAAGTTCAGTTTTTTGATTCCCTTCTTTAATCTTTCGCTAGGAATCATTTTTTAAAATTTTCTTTTTGCCACATCATGCGATCACCAACACCACCTTGACCACCATGATAGAAACCACCAACAGGTGTTGTATCTCCAATTACTCCACCATGAGCAAATGTAGTTGTTCTACCACCATCACTATCTTGCATGTAAGAACCATCTGATAGCTTCGTAAATCCAAATAATTCGTTTGCTTTGTCTGTTACTACATCTGGTTTTTTTGGCTTATCGCCAAAAGTCGTTGTTGTGCCACCAGCAAAGTCTCTGGTTTTCATACCATTAGAATCCATTTCTGTTGCATTAGGCATTCCATAAGTTACATTACTGTTTGTCACTCCAGAGTCTTGTCTAATAAGTTGATCAAACTTAGCCTTAAATTCATCAGATTCTCTTTTTCGTTTTTTTATCAAGGCTCCTTGTAAAATTCCTCCTAAGACTCCTACCCCCACATTTGTTGCATTTACTTTAAAACTCATTGCGGTGTATCTCCTTCTGTTGGTTGTTGTGGTAACGGCTGTGCTTGTGGTGGCATTTGCAATCCTTGTGGTTGCTGAGCTTGTTGTGCCATCATAGCTTCTTGCATCATTTCTTTTGCTTTAAGTTTTTCTGGGTCTGGAATTAATTTATCAATATCCATATTTAAAACTTTAGCAGTCTCTCGAAGTAACTCTGCTCTGCCCCCTTGACCCATGATCTGAAGATCAACAGGATTTGATGTAAGTTGCAAGAACTCGTTTCTTCTCTGCTGTACTGTCTCTTTCAATAAAGTAGCAATAATACCAGATGCAACGATCTGCATATCGCCTTTGATTTTTGGGTCAGGGTCATAGATCATAAGATGATCATATAGTCTTTTCAATACATCTGATATAGCAGTATCAATATTTAATATTGCTTGTTTAATACCTTTTGATGCATTCTCCATCATCATAGATAAACCACTTGCTGTTCTTCCAGCACCTGAAGCAATATTGCTACCTGAGCCATAAACGTAGTTTGGTATTCCTGTCACTTCGTCTGCTTGTTTTTGATAATATTGATATACCTTTAATAAGGTATCTGCATTCATATTTGGTTGGAAGAATTGTATTGCTGGCTGTCCACCACCAGTTCGGTCTGATGTTGTTTGCCATATCTTCCACGGATACATCTTAGTTAAATCTTCTCCCTCTGGCAATCGGTCAACACTAACCATTACTTGAGGAGCCGAAGCTAAAGCCATATTGTTCGCTAAAGCTCTAGCACTAGCATTACACATTGTTTGAATGTCTCGCATTACCTCTGGTAATGCTAGACCCCAGAATGCTGAAGGGATTTGCTCCCATGAACATTTGCTGTACGGTCTTCTTTGTAGCGGGTCAATATTCATTGCACATTTAATAACTTCTCTGCCAATAACCCAAACATTAACTTCGTATTCCCTGTAATCTTCTACATCTTCCATGCCCATTTCTTTGAGCATGATTCCAGATACGCTACCCCAGAACTCTATACCTTCAATAAGCTCAGTTCCGATAAGAGTATTGTTTCTGCCTTCGAGTAGATTTCTTTCTGTATCAGATTGTGTTAACTCTCTATGTCCACTTGTACCATGTGATATTAGTACTTGTTCTATAGCTTCTTTATTAAATCCTTCTGTATTTAATAATTCCTCTAAGTCTTTTCTTGTAAATTTGTGTCGTTGAATAATATACCCATCTTGTGTATCAGAAGCATTTGGAGATGGAAAGATGTCATAAGGACTAACTCTTTCAAAATCTTCGATGATTCTTTCTTTGACTTCTGGCTGATAGTTTTCGCCCCAAGCCATAAATTTCTTTTTACGAATAATTGGTGCTTTGATAAAAGCACAAGGAAATGTTACAAAGTCGTAGATTACTTCAGACAGTACGTCTTTATATCCTACGTCTTCCATCTTATCCATAATTCTTTTTTCCATTGCCATAGCAGACTCTGATACATCCTGTGCGATTTGTTCTAACACTTCTTGATATATCTCATCCATTCTAGCTTCGATAGCTTTCGGATTAAATGTCCCACCCATCTGTTGTAGAGTTTGTGCTTCAGCCACAACTGTTTCTACAATTTCTTTTTCATACTCTTCAGGAACAGAAGGTTCAGTAGTAGGAGTAAGTGACCAGCTTTTCTCTCCAGAAGAAAACATAACATCTTTAATCCAGCTTTCGGAAGCACGGCATTTAATATCAGTTAACATCATAAAAATATCAGAACCGCCAGTATCCCTAATCATTGCAAGTTTGTCAGGGTCATACTCTCCTCTGCGTTGTCTTTCGCAACGCAAGAGTCTTTCTGTTACATCTGATTTAGCTGTCTTTGCATCCTCATAACAACTGTGAATGTAGTGAGCTAAAGAACTCATTACGAGTTCATCGTCTATTTGAGAGTCTTCGTTTATCGCTCTAAGTTTTGGATTAATTGCCATTCTTGACTTCCTTCATCGGCATTTTGACTTTAGCCATTTTACTTTTCTTTTCTATTTCTTTTTCCCTTAAATCTTCTGAAGCTACCATAATCCAGTCAAAGACGTTGCCATCTCTGTTAGCATCGTATACAGGACGAGTCCCATCTTTTTCGTAGAAAAACTTCATTAGTAACTCCATATTGTCGGTCTCGTATAAGTATTCGTTCCCATGTCAATATGAATAAAACGTGAAGAACGATCTCCTTTCTGACTGACCCCAATACCAGTCCAACAACCATGATCTAATACACACTTTAAAAAGTGATGAGCATCTTTCCCACTTACCAGTACGTCACATGCTAAACCTGTTGTATGCATTCCACCACCGTTCTTTTTACGAGCTTCTATCGGATGCTCAGGACTTCGATAGCCTGAACTAATCAACATTGCTTTTCCATAGTTTTCTCGCAAAACATTTAGATTGTCTATGAAGACTTGCTTCATTTCGTTGTCGCCAGTATGCGAACAATCAAACTCAGTCTTCATAAAAAACTTTGAGTCTTCCCATGCTACGTTACTCATACCTTGGGTTCCTTTTTTTCCATGATCTCCTGTAGTTCCTTACTCTTTTCTTTTGAACCAGTAGAACTGCCGAAGTAATAATTAATACATGACATCAATGCTCCCGAAAGCAAACCCAGTATATACAGGGCAATCTCATAGCTCTTACCTTCGGTAATATCTAAAAACAAAATTGCTGTCATCATTCCAAACGTAAGAAGAACAATCAATATTGCTAAACACGGTACAATGATCTTGTTAATGAAAGGTGCAAACTCTGAGGTTGCAACTTTGATCTCTCGCTCTCTGGCACTCGCAGTATTTGCATGCTCGGCAGACAGACGAGCAAGCTCGCCAGTTTGTTCCATTTGCTTTAACTCTTTGAGAGCTTTTTGTTTTGCTTCTGGGTCAGGGATAAGTTTATCAATTAACTTTTCTCCGACTGGTAACAATGAGCCAATTAAATTTAACATTACTTAGAACTCTCCATAATAGCGTTGTACAAGAACCAACATAAATAAAACAAAATCACCAATAGAAATCCAATGAGCGAGCCAAGCTTGGAGTTATATATGAGAGCTTTCCTTCTTCGGATTCGATTATATTCTTCCTGTTCCTTCTTGGCTCTAATCTCCTCTCTAAGCTTGCGGAAGCGGAGCCATCCACCACGACCTCCCCATTCTTGAGTCCAATTCGCACTAAAAAAATTGTAGAGTTCTTTTTCATGTTGACGAATCTTCTCCTCCATAATGATGATGTCGAATGCCTGATCGGTTGCACTCTTCGCTTTGTTGACTGCTTTTTTTAATTTGGTTTTACCAAACTGCTTTTCTTGACGGACATGTTCTCTGGCATCTTCTATGGCTCCAGCGTATTTACGCAAACTACTCCATAGTGCTTCAGAATCATCAACACATTTTTTGATGGTTGATATTGTTGCCCCAGCAACTGTAATCGCTGTGATGGGGTCAAGCACGAGACTATCCTTTTGTTACTAAACTTAACAATAAGACAATGATGAAACCACAAGCCCCAATCATTATTGTTTCTAGCCTTTTGAGCCTACCTAACAAACCATTGTATCGTTCTGCACAAACTGCTTCGTGTGTAGTCAATCGTTTGTCAATGTCATTAACAATTTCTTCATTCACTTCTTATCCTTGTATAAATTATTAAAGGTCACTTCAGGGTCTTTGTAGGAATCATCTTGTTCTGCACAATGTGTATATTGTGATGGTCTAAACCAATCTGGAGCAGAACTTCCTGTTTCCCATAAAGCTGGGGAAGTAACCCTAACTCTATTATTAGGTAAGGCAACTATGTTGCCTTTCCATTTTCCGTCTGTTAATGCAAGGACATGACTCTGTTTATGTTGAGCTGGACAATCAGCAATCTCACTTTCAGAGTAATCTACAGTAAATAAATATCTACCTGTATGAAACTCTCCATCAATTTTACAAAGCCACGGAGATGGTTTACACCTCGCAAGTTGCACAATTGAGTGATGATGTGAAGGACAATCCCAAGGTTGTGCTAAATGCGTTGGCATTTTCTCAGGAGCTGAGTCCAAAGGCATATCATAGACTAGACCTGTAATTGGCATTCTAGCCCACATCGCTCCCCCAGTTTTATTGGGTTCGTCTGTCCCATCTGTTTCACAGCCAGTAAACATAACCTGAAAACTTAAACACCTATCAGGCATTGTGGTAACTGCAATAATTAATCCATGTAAAAACTCCCCTTCATAATCGCCATGATTATTTGTAAAGTCTTTACGAATCCAAACTTTTTCATAAGGAATGTTGCTTATCAGATAAGCCATTACTTCATCTTACTGCCTATTCTTCCACCTCTAGCATATCCCTTTTTCTGCATATTCATGCCAACTACTCCACCGCCTTTTAGTTTTTGTTTCTTTTTGTCATCTTTTTTGTTTTTCATTGTGGTTCTACTTTTGCCCTTAGTGTAAGCCATGTGTTTCTCCTATTTTAAAAAAATTTTTATATCTTGTAGTTTACCAATATCAAATAAACCTTGATACCACTTCGCAATTGTTCTGTTTGATGTAACTAGCTTTACTTGATTCTGCTGATTTACTACAACAAACTTATTAATAGAAGGTAAATTCGGGTCTATCATGTCCAGCCTACTGCTGTTCTTTGCGACACCGCTCTTGCTCTTGTCCTTGCTAAACCGCTTCGTACCCTTAAACATGCGTACTGTAATGCATCTTGTATGTGTGACATGTCGTCTTTTAACGGTCTGTCACGGTATCTTGCAGTACCAGATACTTTAAGACGTTGGTATTGGTACTTACCGTTTAGTCCCTTTCTGAGTACTTTACATCTTTTATCCAGCAAAAAAGCTGGCTTTCCATCGTTCATTCTTGTTAAAAAGAATGCAACAGCTTCTCTTCTGGGTAGCCAATCGTTAGTATCTGCTATCTCAGTTGGTATTCCGATTTCAAATAATTCTTGAACACATGATCTTTCATCTACTTGTGACCTCTGGTTCCCACTAGGGTCACATGTAGAAACCTTTGTATATCCTGAGTAGTTGTTTAACAAGATTGGTTTCACAATATCACTAGCGAATTGTCTTATACCCATGTCTTCTGAAACGATTTCTTCGAGTACTTGTATCTGACCTCGGTTCGTTTGTTGCATAATCACGCAACTAGGAGTCAATCCAAAGTCCCATCCTAAGACGATAGGGATGCCCCTGATCGGCTCCAAAGGAGTTTCGGATACATGTATCTTATCTTTGAACTCTGGGAACACAGGCTTACCGTCTGAGGTAGAGCCATAGTTTCCTAGAACAAAAACATTAATCCAGTTGTCGTCTTTTGCTCCTAACATGTTAAGATAGTAGTTATAACCGTTAGGTAAGTTTTCTATATTCTCTGCATCTGGGTTTGGCTTATATTCCTCACCATCTTTATAAAGCCCCCCAGCTTGTCGAAAGAATTTCCAGCCATCAGGGGTTTCTTCTTCCGCAAGTTTAAAATACCACGAGTCATCGTCAGGGGGGTTCGTATCAAGCAGTACACATGGACTGTGAAAACCACCATCTGTTTTTCTAGGGAACCTACCTACACGTTGCGTTGCGATATCAAATATCTCTTTTGGTACTTCTGAACACTCGTTAATCCATGCAAGTGATACTTCGAGCGATCTCATTCGACCAGTATCTGATGCCCTATCCAAAGCCATAAACCAAACTTCTAACTTCAAACCAGTCCCATCCCCAATATCGGAAATGTTCATGGTGCTAGTAATTGGAGTATCCCATTTGATAGGAGCAATGTTATGTGGGAACCATTGTTCCCATGTTTTAATTGTTGTGGACTTTAGTTCTGGATATGTGTTTCGTATAACTAACGCTCTACACTTGCGTACACCGTCAGGAGAGGGCGGTTGTTGTAAGGCTAGGTTAACTATCTCTATACAGCAAGCGGAGCTTTTACCGCTTCCTACGCACCCCATAAGACCTTTTACAAATCCCTTTGCCTTATGAAACTTCTTAGCAACCTTACCACTAGGAGAATAATTAATTACTTCCATTGCCATAACCGTTTAGTGTGTTCTTTATCAAATCATTCAAGTCCTTTTCCCTACGATCAAAGATATGACCAAACAAAGAAAAGTTCTTCCACATAACCAAAGGAGCATCATCCCCCATATATGCGTTCTCAACATTAAAGTCTATAAACTCTAAAGCTTCTTCTTCGCTCATACCATCACGTTCAACAAGTATCCGAACCATTAGGTCTGCATCGTAAACAAGCTTCTTAATTTTTTTACCGCCATAATAGACATCTACTGCACCAAGGATAGCCCTGTTGAATCCTTCGAGCATTACAAACTCATCTATCTTTTTCGTCTGAGTCGTCTTCTTCGTCTTCGTCTTCGTCATCAGGAACTCCAGCTACGTTTAAATTAAAAGTAATACCTTGAGAGGTATGCTCCATCTTAACATCTGATAAGTTCGGTAACGACTTATCAAGAAGTATTTTGATAGCGGTTATCTGAGAGTTCTGTAACTCAACATCTCCACCAATATGACTCATAAGCCTATTGATTAGCTGAGATGCCTGTATTTTCTTCCTGATTTCCTCAGAGTGTCTAGGATTTAATCTTCGTGCCATTTCATTTCCTGTTTCAAAATATAATAAGTGTGCGTGTATATGCCCTATACATGTATATTTTACCCCTATGTACACAGACCAAGTGTCCATGTACCCCCACCTATGCATGCTGACTGCCTGAGCTGTCGATGTAGCCCCTTCAGGACTCCACCGCCAGAAGAACTACCGTAGAGCATTCTAGAGCGTAGGACTAGCGTGAGAAGCCATAGCATGTACAGATACCGTAAAACGATTAACAAGCCAATGTACAGGTCGATAGAGCGAGAGAATGCGTAGCAAAATCCAGAAACCCCCACCTCTACTCTTCACCCC
>TARA_R100000329_G_scaffold147598_1_pt1 | contig 9994 bp, 5 predicted proteins | sample TARA_R100000329 | Tara Oceans TARA_R100000329 (sample SAMEA2620783) | marine metagenome | biome: marine biome (ENVO:00000447); feature: surface water layer (ENVO:00002042); material: "saline water (ENVO:00002010), including plankton (ENVO:xxxxxxxx)" | depth 5 m | reverse complement strand
CACAGTAAACTCTACAAATTCAGAATATGTTGGTTCTGTTGCTGACAGCTCTTCTGATGCTGTTGCAAGAAATATGGCTGTAAATTTAAGAGTAGGTGTGCAGTTTACTGAAATATTGCCAAATACAGCATCTGATTGGGCAGGAACTAATGTAAATTTGTCTGATGACATAACGCATTTTCCTGTTTTTGGAGACAATAATGTAAAAGCAACATCAAGCTCAAGCAATGTTTTATCTATAATTACAGAAGAAAGCATAGCATATACAATATCAGAAGACGCAACATTTATTGTTGCAATATTTATAAGTTCTGCTGAATATGCAGATTTAACATTAGCAAGAATTTCTCATTTTACTTCTGGAGACGCCTCTTTTTTAGACTTTGATTTTAATAAAACTGAAATTGAGCCAGATTGTTGGAACTTTTTAGTATGTTCTTCTTCAAATATAACAAAAGGAACTGCATCGCTAGGAGACACATTTAATAAATATTTAATAAATGTTCAAGATAGCAATGGTAGCACAGCTTCTCCTACTTATTATGTAAGCGGCCCTGTACTAAGTAAAGATGTTTCATTAACAGGATTTCAAGTAGGTACATATACGTTTTTTCATTCATATTTATATGATGATGAAAAACAAGAATCTCTTCCTTTTCTTTTTGAAGATACAGATGCAAACAATGTAAATAAAATAAGAATTGCTGGCGCGCCACTTCTTTTAAATTTTGATATTTATACAAATCCATGCAATACAAGTGGGAGCTATGATATAAGTAGAAGAATTACAGGCTCAAGATTATATTTTAAAGTACAGCAAAATGATAATTTTTATCTTATTGGTGAACTAGACTTTATTGATAAAGGCTTAAAATGGCTACCAGATGGAGATACAATAGCATACGCCATGGCAAATACTTCAAATACGTCTGGAACTTTTTTAAATAAAAGCTCTGTAATTAAAGGTGTTAGTCCTGCAAATGTAAATGGAGTTGATACTTTTAGAACAATAAATGGTTTTAGCGGACAGGTAAAGTCGCTTACAGCTACATATAAAACAGCAGTTGTTCATGGAAGACGTTCTTACATAGGAAATATAAAACAAATAAATAAAACTCATCCAGATAGAATTTTAAAAAGTCAAATAAATAAATTTGATGTGTTTCCAGACAATATGGGTAAAATTGATGTTGTTGTAAATGATGGAGAAAGTATTGTAAAGCTAGAAGCTTTTGCAGATAGACTCTTACAGTTTAAAGAAAAAACAATGTACATAATAAATATTGCTGAAAATATTGAATTTTTAGAAGATACATATGTAAATAAAGGTTGCGCTTTTGATTATCATGTTACAAAAACAGATTTTGGAATTGCTTGGTTTAATGAATTTGGAGTTTATTTTTATGATGGACGCTCTGTTGAAAATTTATTAGAAAAAAATGGAATAAGACTTATAAGCGAAGCTAGCTGGTCGTCTTTTATAACTGATGGAGAAGATGGTAGCTCCGATGATTCAGATATGTCGTCTGCTCACATTGGATATATTCCTAAAAAAAGACAAATTATAATTAAAAATGAAAATAAAGATATACTTCTTTATGATTTTGTTTTAAAATCATGGACAAAAGGCATAAATAAAATTACAATAAATACAAATATGACTAATTTTGCAATTGACGGAAGTCAAAATTTAATTTATTTGAGTAATACAGATTCAGATATTATGACTTTTAATCCAGAGTCAACATCTAGTTCTAATTTTTCCTACAAAACAAAAGATATTGATTTTGGTCAGCCTGCAATAAGAAAAAAAATATATAGAGTTCGCTTATCTTACAAAGGTGATGCTTCAAGTTTATTAGTAAAATACAGTATTAATGGAGATACCGATACTTTATATAACTTTGAAGGCACTACAAGCGGTAAACCTACAGGAAGCGCTGATACAAGTCCTTTAGAAAATAAAAGCGGAGATATTACAACTTGGTATCATGCAGAATTAAAGCCAGCTACTTCTTCGCAAGCAAATAATATTTACAGCTTTCAATTGCATTGCGATGGTACAGTTGGCGCTACTTTTGAAATAAATGATATAACATTTATCTATAGACTTAAAAATGTAAAATAATGGCACTTACAAGAGAAGAAAGAATATTATTGCATCAAAAATCCAAGCAACCAACTTTTGGAACAGGAAAACCAGAGGCATCGCAGGGGAGCAATGGAGATATATCTTTTAGGCAAGTAGAAGGTTCTGGAACTGTTCAGTATGTTAAGGCACAAGGCAACTGGGTTGCCATTGCTTCTTCTGGGGAAATGCCAGCAATCAGAAATGTTTCTGCTAGCTCAATGGGAACAAGTTCTGGCGTTACAACTCACTCATCATTAAATGGATTGCTTTCTGACGACCATACTCAATATTTACTTGTAGATGGAACAAGAGCAATGACTGGAGATTTAAGTTTGGGTGGCGGAAACGGAGCATTGCAATTTACAGTTGCTGGAGAAAATTCAATAAAAATACCAGATAATCAAGCTAGCTCATTAATTATTGAAGAAGCAGACAATGCTTATCTTACATTTGTTACAACAGATAGCGGAGAAAAAATCACATTAGGAAAAAAATTAGAAGCTGGTTCTGTAGAAATAGAAGGTAGTGCTTTTGATATAGATGGCGGAGATATATCAGCAGTAACAATAAGTGGAGACTTAACATATAGTGCCGACCAAACAGGCGTTTCAAGTTTAACTTTAGCTGATTCAAAAAATATAAATCTTACAACAGGTAATATTGTATTTACTCCTTCTACGGATGATACAGTTACTATACAGGCTGGAACAAATGGTACTCTTTCAATAACAACAGTAGATGATAATGCTAGCGCTGGAAATATTTCTATTACAGCAGATGGAACTTTTGAGGTAGATGCTACTACAGTTACGCTAGATTCTTCTGGAAATATTGTATTGTCTGCCGATGGAGACGCCATAACGATGGACGATGGTTCAACTACTAGATTTCAATTTAATGTTGATAGCACTCCAGAATTAGATATAACAGGAGAGTTTGTTTTAGACGGAAGCGCAGGCATAACAATAGACTCGGTAGGAGAAACAAGCATTGTTACAAATACAAATACTGTTGTAAGAGCTAGCACAACTGGAAATGTTTTTTTGCACGCTGCATCAAATGCACCAACTGGCTACTTTGCTTCTGGAATACAAATGAAAAAAGACACATATCATTTTTCAACTGGACATGAAGATTTTAAACAGAATTTTTCAATAATAAATATATATTTAGAGCCAGATTCTGGCGATTATGAAACTTATCCTTAATAATTATGGGCGTACAAAATACAAATCAAAGAGTTGAACAGGTAAAAAAATTTATAAAAATGCCAGACAGAAGGTTGATTTCTGGACTTTTATATGTTAATGTTGTCAATCATAATAATAATGATAGTAAAGATGACTTTATTCAGCAAGTGCATGATGCAGAAACAGCTTCAGCAGGAAGCGTACCTAATGCAATTAAATATTCTAATAGTTTTGCTCAAAGCGGAACTTCTCCTTTTTCTGATGCTTTTAAAGGTTTTCAAAATAGAGGTAGAGATTTAATGAAACATTCTTTTGCTGACTATGATTGTTTTTTATTTTTTATCGCAGGAGGAATGACGTTATCTGGTGGAGCAGTAGCACCAAGTGGACTTACAACTGCTTCTGGTGGAGTTGCATTAAATAATATAACACCCTCTGTTGTTTCTGCTTCTGGTAGCGATTATGTTTGGGATGACACAGGAGCTACATTGACAACAGCAGATTTAAATGCAACATGGTATGTAAATAGAACAAATCCTTATGGAGACTATTGTTCTCAATTTATAAAATATCATTTAATATCGAGAATAAATAATGCTTCTGGTCATGGATTAAATCAATTTTCAAATGGAAGAAATGTATTTTATAAAAGTAGGCCAGTTCATAGACAAACTTACACTTGTCCTGCTGGAGATGTTAACCTAGCAGACAGCTCTACTGTTACAAATGAATATGTTCTTTCTCATGGTAAATATGCAACAACAGATACAAAAGGAACAGATTTAGGTGCTAGCTCATATGCTACAATAGGAACAGGTAACACTAATTCTAATTTTAAAAAAATATCTGAAGACATAGTTACAGCAGGAGAAACTCAAAATGCTGATGGAAGTATTGCCGCTGGAACTGAAGGTAATACATATTATAGCCCTGTAGATAAAATAAAAATATATGGAACACACAATTTTACTCCTGCAAACCATAGTGATGGAGTAAGCACTTCTGTTTGGTCAACTGGTGGAACTGGAGCAGTTCACGATACAGATTTTTGGTCTTTAGTTATTGATGTTGGTTTAAGAGGAAATAATCCCGGAGTTACTACTTCAGACCAAGTTTCAAATAAAGCTTTATTAAGAAGTCAAGTTAATGTTTCATTTCAACCTTTTGGAGAAACACAAACTTTTAATGTAGCAGATGCAATACATACGTCATAAATATGGAGAGATAAAATGGCAACAATACAAGAATTACTAGAAAATAGAAGTGGTGGTGCGCAACAAGCAAGGTCTGATGTTAGTTTTTTATTAAAACTAATAAGAGAAAATATGAAAAGAGAACAACAAAAAGATAAAGACAGGGCAGTAGCAGTAAGCAAAGCAGGAAAAATTGGACTTGAAGGAATTAAAACTAGAAAAGATTATTTATTAGCTCGTAGAGGAAATCCAGAATTAACTTTTAAAGATTTTCTTTTAAATCCAGATGTGGCTGGAAAAAGCATGGAAAGAGGTGTCTCTAATATTGTTGCTGGTCAATCTCCAGAAATAAACTTAAGAGAATTTTTTGGAATAGGAGATGGTGGAGATTACAGAACAGTTCAAATGGGAGACTTTCAATCAGCTAACAGAGGGCCAACAACTACTTATTCTGGAATGACAGCAAGAGAGTCTATGCTTGGTAATTTAAATCCAAATTTAAAATTAAACACAAATCTTCAACCTTTTGAAACACAAACTCCGCCTCCTCCAATGGTTTCAGATGAAGGTTTGCAAAAAACTTTAACAGCGGGTCAAATCCCTATAAGTCAAATGGGTCAAGGTGTTGGTGTAAACAGACCTACAATAAAACCAAGGCCAGTTGGAGATGGAAGTTTATTAAATCCGATACAAATGGAACAAATAGATGTAATGCCTGCTCCTCCTGCTACTGAAAGTTCTAGCGCGCTAGGTTCTGCTGGAAGCGCCATTGGAACTGGTTTAAGTGCTTTATCAGCAGGAAGAGGCTTATTTGATATTGGAACAAAAAGGCTAACGCCTTCTAACACCCTAACAACTGCTGGAGCTGGAATAAGTTTAATTCCGGGCGGACAACTTATTGGCCCTGCTATAGCAACATTAGGTTCTTTACTGTCAAGAAATAAATATTATAATTAGGAGATTATTATGGAAAAATGGCATCCAGCATCTGGAAGTTTTGGAGTTTTTGGAAAAACTTATGGAAGAAAAGAGGCTGATAGAAGTAAAGCTATGATTTCTGAGATGATTTCTTCTATTGGTGATAGAAGAGGTGGTATAAGTCAATTTTTTAATGAAATGGGAAGAATATCAACAGAAGGTTCTCAAGCAGAATATTTAACTGGGTTAGAAAAGTTTTTAAATGAATCATACGATATAAGACAAGAAGGTGATGTTAGAATAAAAGGTAGAGGGTTTGTAGATGCTTTTAATCAAGATTTAGAAAGACGAAAAGATAGCATTAATCGGCAAAGAGAAACTTTTATGGACGCTTCTGTGGCTAAATTAAATATGGATAGGCTAAATTTAGGACGAAAAAAAGAATCAGAATTGTTTCAAATAGATGATTTACTTAGAACTTTAGAACTTGAAAAAATGAAATATTAGAGGTTAATTATGGCATACAGAGACCCTACATTTAATGCAAATCTTTTAACAGACTTATTAGGCACTTACCTTACACATAATTCTCAAGAACGAGAAAAGTATTACAAAGCAGAACAACAAGGTAATAGACCTCAATATAGAACAGTTGATGGAAATTTAGTATCAATAGGAAGAGATGGGCAAATTACAACATTGATGACTAAAAAAGTACAAGAAAAAGAACCTAAGTTTGAAGATTTTTCTAAAGATGGAAATGTAAATAAAGGTCAGTTTATGGGTCAAAATTATATTTCAACTGAAGAAGATAAAAATGCTGGTATGCCAAAAGGTTATAAATTTGTAAGCAGTAGGCCTTTATTTAAACCAGAAAACCCTAAAAAAAGAGAAATAGAAATAGAAAATAAAGATATTCAAAGAATGATTGCTGACCGCAAAACATTGTTAAATAGAAAAAATAAAAATTTTGATGCTTTAGATTTAATGTTTATAGAAAAAGGCATAATACCTAAAAATTATACAGAAGAAGACGAAAAAAGACTTAAAGATATAGAAACAAAATTAGCTGAAAAAGGTTTTAATATATATGGAGTTGAGCAATCAACTTCTGCACCAAAACAAAAAACAAGAAAAAAAATAACTTACTAATGACAACTGAATCGCTTAGAAATTTATACAACGGAGTATCTGAAGATTATGATATTGGTGATTTTGATACATTTTCAAATAAAATGCAAAACTCGGAATCAAGAAAGGCGTTTTATGACCAAGTTTCTACTACTTTAGATATTGGCGATTTTAATACATTTGAAAACAAAGTAACTATACAAAACCCTTTATCTAGCACAGATACTTCAAATATTTCTATTAAAACTATTGACCCAACAGGCGACGATATACTTAATTTAGAATTAAATCAAAAAGATTCTTCTGAAACAACATTAAAAAATATTGACAATCTTGCTGATTATGAAAATAATCAAAAAGTTCACAGCACAGATTATGGATTATTTCAAATAAATGATTTGTACCACGACAAAACATCTCAAGATTTATTTGGTAAAGGTGTTGGAGACCTTAGTCCATTAGAAAACATAGAGCTAGCTTCTATAATTTCAAAAAATACTTATGGCCCTTCTAATTGGGTTGCTTATAAAAAAGGCGCTCATAAACAATTTGAAGGCATTACAGATGAAGATATGATAACTAAATATGGGGTTTCTCCAGAAGTAATTAACTCTATAAATGAAGAAGGAAAATTTTTAGACCCACAACTTTATAAGCAAATATTATTAGCAGAATCTGCTGGAAAATCAAATGCTATAAAAGTTAATTATACTCCTCAAGAAGATGGAAAGGAGATTGTTCCTCAAAGAATTTTACGAGATACTGAACAAATAGTACAAAATATTCCTATGCCAGAACCAATGGTCGCTAGCTCTACAGATGTTGTTAGTCCTGCAACTGAAAAAATGTTCAAAAGACAAACTTTTGAGGGATTTACGTCTGAATTAAAAGGAACTCAGCTTGGGCCTGCTACTAGACAATTAGTTGAAACAGGGTTAAGAAATATAAAAATTTTAGATACTTCAAGATATGAAGACAAAAAAGGAGTTAAAGAAGTAGTTGACCTAGGCGTAAATTTTCTTAGTACGCTTGCAGAAATGCCCGGAGGAGCAATTGATATTTCAACAAATTTATTAGTAAAGCCAGAAGAAACTGTTGTTGGTTTACTTAAAATGTTTCCAGAAGAATTTAATAATTTAATGCTAGCTTCAAACGTAGTTGATGTTATTAATCCATTTCTTGGACTATTTGGAAAAGAATATTCTGAGCAAGAATTAAATTCGTTAAAAAATCAAGCAAGACAGCATATATTTAAAACAGCAGGACTTTATACTGCTTTTACTGCACATGGATTAACTCGCCTTGGCAAAACAAATTCTAAAATAATTGAAAAAAATAAAGAGTTTAGAGATGTTGTTGACATAGCAAATGATAAACCTGTTAAAAATGTTGTAACAGACCAAATGTTAAAAGACGCTAAAGCGTTAAAAGAAAATATTGAGTTAAAAAGAAAAGCAGAGCAAATACAAACAGATGCGTTAATAACTGATTATATTGAAGGTTACAAACAAAAACAATTATTAGAAAAAGCAGATAAGGTTTCAGTTGACCAATTAGAATTACAATTTGCAGAATCATCTGCAAGAAAAAAAGGACAAGTATCTACAGAACTTGACTTAACGAGAGATATTCCTGTTGTAGAAGCTGTTAAAAAACAAAGACTTGTAAAAGAAAAAGCAAATAAAATAGAAGAGTCTGTTAAAAAAATACAACAAAAAACACAAAAAACTACAGCAATTGCAGACCCAAAAATAAAAACAACTAAAAAAACACAAAAACAAAGTCCAACTGAAATAGTACAAGAAATAAAATTAAAAACTTCAAAAGATTTAAATAAGGGAAAAGATACTCAGCCTATAAAAAATGAGCCTGCAAGAAGATATAAAACTAAAGAAAAAGTAGATGACTTTATTGAACAAAAACTTTCAGAATATGTTGGTCAAAATATTATTGCTCGTTATGGCAAAACAGCAAAAGGTGATTATTTAGTTAAAATATTTGAAAAAACAAAAGAACAACCTCTTCCTGTTACAGCAACAAAGCCAAAACCTAGAAATTTAATTGAAGATTCAACTCCAGAAGTACAACCGAAAATGAGAGACCCAAGAGCTTCTGCTAGAAGAATACAAAATAAACAAATTCTTGCAGAAAAATATGAACTTGAAATTTCTGAATTAAATAGAAGTATATCTCAATCATTAAAAGAAATAGATAAACTAAGAGAACAATCTTTGTCAACAGGTGTTCAGTCTCCAAGGATTGAATTACTTAAAAACTCAATAGATACAGCTAATAAAGTTTTATTGAAATCTCAAAATGATTTAAGAAATGTAATGTCTCCTAAACAACTTGTTAAAAGAATAACAAAAAATATATCAACAAGAACAGCAAAAGGTAGCGTTGGCAGAAACATAAAAAAGACTCAAAAAGAAAGAATTGAACAACAATTAAAAAATCAAGAATTAGTTGCTGATATTAAAAAACTTTTTGAACTTGGAGAAACTGGCTTAAGAATGACAAAAGACAATCTTTTAAGATATTTAAAAGACATAAATGCTCCAATGTCTTTAAGAAACCATGTTAAAGCAAATTATAAAGAATTGTATGACACGGCAACTATGCAAAATGCAAAAGAATTAGCGCTTGAAATAGACGCAAAATTACCTCAAAGTCAAGGAGCAGTTGAGGCAACAAAAACTGCTACAAGGACAAAAGAAGAATACTTTAACAATATTCGTGTAGACTTAATGTCTGGAGATAAGCCAGAACCTAGTAGATTGCCAATAGTTGATTTAGTAGAGTCAATGGTAGAAAATATTGGTGGAGAAAAAGCAACAAAGGCAAAAGGCACTAGGGGAATAGATGTAATTAAAGCAGGCGCTGAAGAACAAAATTTACAAGCTAAAGTTGCTTATGAGGTTTTATCAAATAAACTCGCTGTAGAAAATTTACCAGAAAAATTTACTTCTTTAGTAAATCAAACTGGAACAAGTGTTTTAAGAGCAGCTAGGACAAAAAAACCTAACGACGTTGCGCTAGCTCAACAATATTTACAATCTCTTATGTCTTATATTTCAGAGCCAGCAAGAACAGTTAGGACTATGAGGGATGTTACTTTTAATCAAGAAGTAGGTCTATTAAAAAAATATACAAATGAGTTTGGAGATTTTCCAGAAGTTCAACAATTGCTTTTAGATTTATCTAATAGAAAAGAAGTAAAAAGAAGTGCTTGGTTTAAGGTAGCAGAATGGGGAAGAAACATGAAGCTAGCAACAGGTTCTTCTTTAGTAAGAAGTCTTGCTGGAAATACAATGTCAACGCTTGATGCGTATGCTAGGATGCCTTTTGAGTTTGGATTTGACTATGTAATTGCAAATTCAAGCAAAGGTCTTTATAAACTATCAAATGGGCAATTTGGAAATTTAAGTAAA
>TARA_R100000329_G_scaffold64805_1_pt1 | contig 10023 bp, 1 predicted proteins | sample TARA_R100000329 | Tara Oceans TARA_R100000329 (sample SAMEA2620783) | marine metagenome | biome: marine biome (ENVO:00000447); feature: surface water layer (ENVO:00002042); material: "saline water (ENVO:00002010), including plankton (ENVO:xxxxxxxx)" | depth 5 m | reverse complement strand
CAGCAGTTAACAGACATAGAAAAGTTTGAAACGGGTCAAACAAGTCAGTTAGTTGGTCAACAAGCTCAACAGCAGTTTGGAGCAGCTACAGATATGTTTGGTTTAGCGGGAGATTTAGCGTCTCAGTCAGCAGCAGCAGGGGGTGATCTTTCAGCCTCAGCGATAGCAGGTTTAGTAGAGTTACAGGGACAGCAGTCAGCAGCTATGGCAGATTTATTAAGTGCTGGAGTTGAAGCTTTGATAGGTCTTGCCAACCCATTTGAAGAAGGTGGAATGATGGAAAAGAAAAAAGACACAGGCGAGTATGAAGAGGGAGACAAGCAAAATATGATGCCAGCTAATGAAGCTGATGTCACACCAGGTAAATTTTCTCACGAAGAGAATCCTATTGACATAGTACAGGAAGGTGAAAAGATAGGAGAAATGACTGGGGGTGAGGCTATTATGCCTCCTAAAGATGTTGCTGAGTTTGAAAAACTTTTAGCAGATGGAGACAAAAACGCTGTGTTTAGTAAGCTAAAACAACTATTTGATAAGTGGGAGAAGAAAGCTAGAGAGCACAAGGAAAAAAACTTAGACCAGGCAGCCATGGGTGCTAAAATTAAAGAAATGCCTAAAACAAAAATTAAGTAATAATGGGGGGATTTACTAGTGGTTTTAATCCTAAGATATTTGACTTTGCTGGTCACAGATTAAGGAAACAAGAACTAAGACTTAAAGAAAGACAATTAAACTTAAAGGAGGGGAAACAGGGTGACCAGATGAGACAATCTGCGGTCAGAGAGTCCAAGATAGACCCTAAATTTGCTGAAAAATTTCTACCCGGTCAAGAAGAGTTACTAAGGCAATTAGATCAATATGCCGCAACATACGCTAACGAACTTAATCACAAAAACACAGCTACTGATGATATAGAAGGACAGTTTGATCCAGACATATATTCTGTATATAGAAACATGGAACGTCAGATAATGTTGTTTGCAGAACACAGCGTACAATATGTAAATGAGTATAAGTCTCAACATGGAAAGGTTCGTGAACTAGATGTTAACGGGAATCCTGTGTATAACTTAGATGTTTTAGAGCAAGATCCTGTGTACCTAACTAAAGAAATGGTTGAGAGAAACATGGGTGATAATGAGAATATGGACGATTATAGCTGGATGTGGAACGCTGGAGGTACAGCTCATGACGATGGTGCAGGTCAACAAACAGCACTAAAAGAAAATGGTGAGTATAAATATATGGACGGTCCTGGTGGAGAAAAGTTTTTACTAGGAGAAGATGGAAATAGACTCATAGCTTATGAGCTAGATGCTAATAATAAAGTTGTTCAGTCTCAATCTGGCAAGTATGCTTTTGAAACTAGATTCAATGAAGAGTATAATCCTTTATTTACTAAGTTTGATGCTAAAGGTAACATAGTGTATGGTGAGTCAGGGTCAGAGATTGCTTTTTATGACTACTGGAGTAAAGAGTTTGACATACTTGATAAAAAGAAATATTCTACAAATGGTATAGATGAAATATCAAATGGCTTAAAGTTTAACATACTTTATGATGAGACGGGATCTGGGGCTAATGGATATTTAACAAGTGAAGCTATGAATGGATTGTGGAATCAGGCTGAGAGAGCTTCTATGTGGGATAGGTCCATGGCGGACGGTAAAGGTAGCTGGTCTAATAATTTTGCTGAGTTTGCCTCTAGACAGGCGGCAGAACAGTTGTTAATAGATTTAAATGGGGTACAGCCTAGTCCTGAGGCTATAACCGAAGCTCAAAGAAAAATAAAACTAGGAATATTAAGGGGAGATGACGATGAGCTTTTAGGAGAGCTTCCAGAAGATTTGAAAAAAAGTAGTGCACATGCTCCGGGTAAACAGTTAGAAACTTATCAGGACTATATGACAGAAATGATATTAGATCATTGGAAGTCAAGACACGCTAGTATAGACATTAGAAAGCCTCAGGGCATAGTAAATAAAGAAACCCTATTTGATAATCCAAATGCAAGTTCAACCGAAACTGTTATAGAGTTGTCTGGTGGAGGAACTGCTGTAAATACCATAGCTTTTGAACACGCTGTTAGTAAAGATCTAACTAACTTAGACAGACCATGGAAACCCATATCTATGGATGGAGATAATGTTGCTGAAATAAACAATTCTACTGATGTAGCATTCCAATCTTTTGATCCTATCATGACTGGCATTCTTCAAAGGGGTGCTGCTCAAGGTACAATAAACGCTGGTAAAACAGGTTTTAGGGTAATAGACAAAAGAACTGGTAAGTTAATGAATAATGTTAAGTTTGATAAGTCTAAAAATTCCTTTATGTTTGCTGATGCAGAGTCGGCTCAAAATGGTATAGTGGTGTTTGGTTTTGATGGATATTGGAAGGCTAAAAATCCAAATCAAGTTAGGGCTTTGATAAGCGGAGATACAGAAGGTAACTTAAATAATGAAGATAAAGTATATTTAAATAAAATACTGGATAATGAAGATGGTATAGAAGGATTCTTTCCTATAAATCAGAATTTACTTAGTGTCGGGGAGTTAAAACTATACAAAGAACAAATAGAATTTGGTGAAACTATAAAGAAGGTTTATATAGAAAATGGTGAAAGAAAAGAGTTTGCTTTTATGAGTGATGACATAAATGACGGATGGAATGGTTTCCCTGGATCTAACGCATAAAATTAAAATTAATTAAATATGGCAGTAGTATATCAAAAAGATAAAAACGCTATTAGATTTGTACGAGATTTCTATAAAGATTTTAAGCCTAATCACAGGTTGACTCAAGTTGAGATTGATTCAATATTTGCTCAGTATGATGGTGACTATGAAGTCATGGTCAAAGACATGTATGAAGCACTAACCGATTATACGCCTAGTGATAGTGATATTACAAGTGTGATTAACCGTTACGCCTTAAAAAAAAAAGATTCGGCAAATGGTTTATTAGAATCGGAAACTGGAGAATTGGAGCAATCAGAAACAAAAGAAAATAAAAAAGGTTTTACAGCTAAAGAAGGCGGCTTTGTAACAGACTTAAACTTAAGCACTAAAGAAGAACTTCGTAAGGGTTTAGAAGGTGAAAAGCCTGGCACATCAGCGACTCTTAATTTTAAGGGTAAAAAACCTAGATTGTTAGAGGGTAGACAAAGCTATGATGTTTATGTCTATGCTGATGGTGGATATCAAGGTATACTAAAACCTGGAGGTAAGATGACAACTGCTCCAGCATCTGAGATTGTAGAAATACCAGTAAAAAACTTTTTTAAAGCACAAGACGGAGCTATAGTTGACCCCAATCAAATGGATATTACTCAAGATCAAGATACTTGGGACTATGACTATATACTAAAAACATTTACTAAAAATGGCAATCCTATTGACCCGTCTGAGGTCCCGTCTAATATAATGGCAGATCTAAAAATAGATATACAAAATCAACACGATCTACAGAAAAGAGAAAAGTCAAGAAATGATGATCAGATAAAAAAAGAACTACAAAAAATAAATCTAAATAAAAACTTTGAGGATTTCTATGGCAAAGAAGGAGACGTTAATTTTTACAAGTCTGTAGAGTTATATAATGAAGATCCAAATAATTTTCAATTCTTGTTAGAAGATGTAGAGTCAGAACAAACAATAAGTTATGATAATATCGAAATACCATTGAGCACTTCTATATCTGAAAATGGAAAAGATTTATTATCCTCTTTAAATCCTAATAACAACACCTATATGTATGAGGTGCCTTTATCTGGAGGAGCTAATGAAGAAATACTATCAGAGTACGGTATAAAATCAGGCTTAACAATAGATGACGAAGATCAAATGTTTCAGTCTTTAGATGATAAAGGTTTAGTTCAATATCAAACGATATTAAATATGGACAATCATATGGCTGATTTGTTGGGTCAAAGAAGTGAGATCATAGGTGGTAAACATTTATATAAAGAGCAGAAGAAAAGAAAATTCTTAAGACCAGAAGCTGTATATGAAGAGGGCATAAAAGAACAAAAAACAGTATTAGGTAACGTAAACTATAACAGCCTGTCTGAGGATCAAATATCTAAATACGAGTCTTTGACTAGTCAAATACAAAACATAAGAAATGCTAAAAATAAACTAACAGCACAGATATTATCATCTTCCAATTTGCATGGTGTTAATGACATAAAAACTTCTTTTGGAGGCTTAAAAACAAGAGAACAAAGAGTAGAATTTTTTAATAGCACTAATGATCAGATAAGCAGTAAAGTAGATAGATCTCAAAGCTATCAAATGAACCTTGCAATATCTGAAATTAAAAATGAAATACAGCAGGATTTAAGTGCAGAGTTTTCTATTGATTCTCAAGCAGCAAAGCTTTTACAAAATTATCAAAACAACAGAGGGGTAAAATTTAAAAACTCTGAGGAGATGCTTCAAGATAAAGTCTTTATGAACATGTATAATGACATGCAAAAAGAGACTATGAACAAAACAAATATGATGGTTGCTGACATTGATTGGCAAAACTCAGAAACTTATAAGAAACAAGTTAAACTAAATAGTGCTTTAAAAAAATCATTTAATGATTTAAAATTATTAGAATCTAAAAAAGAAACTACTGATGAGCAAGAATATATAGAGCAGTCAACTAGGTTAAATGAAAAAATATCAAAGTATAAAGCACTTATAGAGGAAAACAGACAAAAGAGAGGATATGAACGAGGCACAGAAATGTTTGATCAGTCGGGAGAAAGGATGGAAGATCCTCAAGCTTCAGAGGAAGAGAAGGTTATGCAAATGCAAATAGCTAGTAAGGAAAGTCAATTTATTCAAGCTTTAAATCAGTCTGATGATTACGGTGGTTTTGTTGATCAACTTATGAGAGCCCAAAATGGTTTATACTCTACTGAGCTTATGAACCAAGACATATGGAGAAATGAAAAAATAAATTTGCCTAGTGGTAAAAAAATGACCTTACAAGAAATGTATAGTTTTATACAGGTTCAGTCAGGTGACATATTGGGACCAATTATATCAGAAGTTTCTGGAATTGGAACAGGAACAAGAGCTTTAAGAGAAAAGTTTGATTCTGAAGCTGAAAGAAACACTGGTGTTATTGGAGTTAGGCAGCAGCTAAGAACGATAGATAAAACAATACCATTATTTATAGCTAAAAATTTTGGAGAAGGATCTAAGGAAGACGCTGAGTTTATGATAGACATGCTTAAAAATTTTAAGACTAGGTACTATGATAATCAGACTCAGTTGGTAGCTATATCTAATGTATTAACATTTAATGTTGATCCAGGAAAAGAGTTTGCACAGAAAACAGGAACCGGATTATTTTTAAGACAAGCTGTAGAAAATTTTGGTCACGCTGTACATAAAAGACATGTTCACAGCGAAGATGATATGATCAACTATTACGATGATATAGCTAATGCTTACGGTATACCTCTTACAGAAGATCAGAAAAAAGGTGGTGAAATAACTTTAAATGATATGGTAGCTCAGGGTGTGGGAACTACGCTTCCTATTATGCTTGAGATGATTGTAACTATGCCACTGGCTGGTGCCGGTTTAAGAACTCTTACTAAAGTCCCTGCTATAAAAAATGTTATGATAGCATCTAAAAGTACGGATGTGGGTAAGTTTTGGTGGAACTTTGGAGAGAGTGTAGCTCAAGGTGCTTTAGCTTTTGAAATGACATCAGGGGATCAAGCCACATGGAGAATGGGTGCTGCTGAAGGTGCTACAGAACAAGTGATGAATAGTTTATTCAAAAAAACTCCTGTAACTAGAACGTTATTAACCTTATATAGAAATTTAGGTAAACCAGGAGTTAAAGTTGCTACCCTGCCTACAAGAATCCTTGCGGGTGGTGGTGCTGAGTTATTAGCTGAATATTCAGGTGAATTTGTTGAGAACTTAAACACCCTAGGTTTTAATTGGGAAGAGGCTCTAGCGGAAACTGTTGGTAGATCTAAAGATGAAAGAATAAATAAGTTGATGACCACAGCTATAATATGTGTAGGATTATCTGGTGCTTTTACAATGTTAACAGCTAATAGTATAGAGCAGAATTTTAGGGATATGCTAGATGCTGGAACTCTAGGACCAGAAGACACCAAATTGGTTCAAGACTTTTTGGGAGTCATGGATGGATATAAAAAATCTCCTCAAGGTGAGCAAATGAGGTTGTGGTCAGACGAAGACTGGCAAAATATGGTTGACGAGACACCAGATCATTTAAGTTCTATGAATGAAGGTGTGGATTCAGATATTGTTGTGCAAGATCAACCACAGGGAATGCCTCCTTCTGGAGATAGACAATTAAATTTATTCGAGGATGAATCACTAAGAAGTTCTGCTGGAAACGTAAGCTCTTCAAAGCCTGGCAGCAGATTGTTCAATGATCCTAATCCAGAAACTTCTGATATAACAAAAAGTTATATAAACACTAACTCTCCTCAACTAGGTATACAGGATTCTAATGCTCAAGCAGTAACTGAGATAAATGAAGAAAACTCAAAAAATATAGCTGATGCCTACGATGCTATGGAAAACAATCCTAATGATCCAAAGGTAAAAACAGCTTATACAGCTTTAGCTAATGAGACAATCATGCAGTATCAAACACTGACAAATGCTGGATATACTATAGAGATCTATAAGGGTAAAGGTGAACCATATGCGAATAGTGATGAAATGATAAAGGATGTTAGAGATAATAAACACTTGTATATATTTGGAACAGAAGCTGGATTTGGTCAAGAACAGATAACAGATCAGATGAGAAATGAAAACCCTCTACTGCAACAGACTGAATTTACTGATGTTAATGGAGATAATTTATTGGTTAATGATCTGTTCAGAGCTGTTCACGACTTTTTTGGACACACAGAACTAGGTAATGGTTTTGGTGTAAAGGGAGAAGAAAATGCTTGGCTCAATCACTCTAGAATGTTCAGTCATGAAGCTAGAAAAGCTATGACAACCGAAACCAGGGGTCAAAATTCTTGGGTTAATTTTAATAGGAATCTAAGAAGAGAAGATGGTTCTATACCTAAAAAAGGAGACGTTGACTACGTAAGACCTCAAGATAGACCTTTTGCTGAACAAAAGATAGGATTACTACCTGAAGAATTTGTATTTCAACAACCAACAGCACCAGAGGCTGATACAAAGACTACTAAAGACAAACCATTTAAATATAATAGAACTCTGAAAGTATATCAGGGAACTGTAAATGGTAGACCTTTTTCTATAGCTAAAAGATATGGTAGACAGGAATGGGTAGAAGCTACGTCTGGAGCTATATTAGGAAGAACAAAAAGAGAATCATTAAAGACTCTTAAACTAGCTATGGAGGGTCCTGCGACCATAGATCTAATGGAGTCTAGTGATCAAATAACAGAAGAACTATCTGGTGTAATAGATTTAATAAATGCCTCTACAAATCCTCACGATTCAGACGTTGATCCAAATACAAAATCCCCAGAAGATAATAAAAGTCTTGTTGACAGAACTATTAGAAGTATAGATTCTGAATTAGATCGTATTAATAGAAATAGAGGCAAAAACCTTTATATGGACATAACCCTTGGCTTGGGACCAGCGGCATGGGAAACCTTCTTAAAAGCTCTAAAAGCAGGCTTAAAAGCTGGACAAAGCGTTTCTGTAGCATTTGGTAAGGCTGTAGATTCTATAAAAGGATTAGAGGAAGTTAAGGATGAAAACATACAATCTCTTAAAGAGCGATTTTTATTTAGTAATGATGGTGTTGTTAAGTTTGCTGAAGAGTCTATAGCTAATAAAGTTACCGCACCTAAATTCCTGGAGTCTTTAAAAGAAAAGTATCCTGATCAATATAATGAATTAGAGGCTAAAGAGATATATAAAATAGCTAAGAAAAGAGTTAACCCTAAAGTTGTTAGAGGTGACTATACTAAGTCTGAACTAAAAGCTATAGATAACTTGCAAAGAAAAATAGATCAGCATAACAATGTTGATATGAAAAATGATCGTAGCTTATCAGACCCTATGCAAATATTATTTGATGGGGGATTTGTAGTATTAAAAAATGGTAAACCTGTAATAAAAAAATTATCATACAATTTTACTGGGGCTCCTATATTTCAAGGCTTAAACGAACAACAAAAAATAGAGCTAGCATCTAATTTACTTATACAAGATTTTAATGCTAATAGTTCTAAAATAGATATACAAGAAGCTACAGGATGGTATAGCAAAACAAAAAACTTGATACAACAGAAATTTGGTGGAAATGCGTCAATATTCTTTGAACTGTTGGGTGTTACATCCCCACAAGCACCACCTGAGATTAATTATAGAAAATCTACTGAGGTTTTAAAATCTTATTCTGAAGGAAAATTTGACGAGTCTCTAGAGCTATATGATAAAAAAGTAAAAGCTATAATGAATCAATATGATCAAGGTGTTTTTGGAGCGGGCAAAAAAGCTGTATTCAAAGCCAAAGAGCTCATAAGACAAGCCTCCTCTGATCAAGATGTGATGTCTGCTATCAAAAAGAAAAATGGAAAGTCATTTGGTCTTCCAGTGGTTACTTCAGGTATTGTTAGGGTTTTATATGGTAATTGGCTATCTACTAATCCAGCTAATAAGACAGGTCAATTTTACAGTAACTTATCTCTAAGGGATAGAAGTGCTACTATCGATGTTTGGGCTGCTAGAAATATGAGAAGAATATTATATTCTCAAGGAGGACTTGTTCCTTTTAGAAGAAGACAGTCTCAAGAAACAACAGTAGGTAGTAAAGATTTTGCTTTCGCACAAAGTGTATATAATGTAGCTGCTAAAAAATTAGACTTAAACCCTGACGATCTACAGGCTGCTATGTGGTTTATAGAAAAACAAGTATATGATGAGTCTGGATTTACTGCTGATGCTAGATCTAAAGATCAGGCAACTATGACAAACGCTGTTAAGTCTGCTGAAATAACAGACAGGATTATGATAGGTGCGTCCACTTTTATAGGCAATACAACTCCAGAACAAAAAAATAGAATATACAGTGCTACATCCAGAGCCATAAAAAAAGCTTTAGATAGAAATGCTACGGAAGAAGAAATTGCAGGTGTTATAGCTCAAACTATGCAAGGATCTGTGAGAATGGATCAGGCAATTCAAAATTTAGACGCTGTAGTAAAACAGTTAGGGGCTATAGGTAGACCTTATCAGTCTGAAGGTATATACATGAATCAGGTAGAAGATACCATAAACTTAGAAATTTTAGTTGATGCTGGCACAGATGTAAGTGCTTTATTTGATGAAGTTTTAAATACAGGTATTAACAACGAACAGGAATCTGTATTTGTTTCTAAAGTTACAACAGAACAAGATCCTAATGCCAGACCTTTCAGAAGAATAGAGTTTGATTCTCCTATGACTTTAACTGATGCTAGAATGTTTGCTAATGATCATTTTGGTCCTAATGACATACAAGGCTTAACTATTAACTACAATCAACAAGGGGAGGTTATAGGTATGTCAATGCAATTTGTTCCTGAGTATCTTATGGAGCCTATGGGGGAAGGATTAACTATAGATAATTTAGAAAGCTTTGAGTCTAAATGGAATGAGAATGCAGACAAAGCTATAAGAGAAATACAAGAAAAATACGGTGATGATATTTTTAATACCGTAGAAAATGGTTATATTAACACAAAAGTTTTTACAAATGGGGAATACGAAACAACTACAAGACAAGAAAAGTCGTTTGACACAGACATCAATACAGAGCTTGCCAGAAGGCAAAGAGCGATTAATAGCGGGGACAACGCCCAGGACATCTCAGATCTCAGAACGGGAGATGAGTATTCTAGCAGAAGCGTTCAGCGTTTTCAAATCTTAACAGATTTTGCAGATAAATTAGATCAAATATATAAAGACTTAGGTGGTAATGCTTATGCAGATCCATTTATGTCTGTACCTATTATCAGGGCTGCTTTAAAAACAGCTTCCCTTACCCTTAGAG
>TARA_R100000329_G_scaffold42607_4_pt1 | contig 10033 bp, 22 predicted proteins | sample TARA_R100000329 | Tara Oceans TARA_R100000329 (sample SAMEA2620783) | marine metagenome | biome: marine biome (ENVO:00000447); feature: surface water layer (ENVO:00002042); material: "saline water (ENVO:00002010), including plankton (ENVO:xxxxxxxx)" | depth 5 m | reverse complement strand
TGGTCTTCTTCTTCTGATATCTTGTATTTGATTTAGAAATGATATGGACAAATGATCTTTATTGTCTAAGTAAGTTGTGTGTATGTAGGTGATGCTTTGCCTGATCCCATTGTAGCCTTCTGGTATATCTCTGTTTTGAAAGAACCTACTATAAATCCAATGCTCTTTTGTTGTTGGGTTAAGAATCAGAATTACCCTATTGAGTTTATTCTTCACCCTAACGGATTGATCTATTTTATCAAAGTCGTCCTCGTTTGTTAGCTCCTCAGCTTCGTCTAGTACAAACGTGGTTATTGCGTTTAATGATTTGAGTGCGGCAGTCTGATTTCCTGATGCAGTTCTTATACCTTTAAATAATATACTAGACTTTGTTTTTATATTTGTGATCTCGTCTTTAGTTATCCTAAAGTCTTCGACCACACCCATAAGCTCCAACTTTTCAATAAACTCTGGTATAATTGAAGATGCGGCAGAGACCATTGTATATCTCGTAAACAATATCTTATGACCTCTTTCATAAGTGAGCAATAAAAGAAATACATTTACTGCAAATGACTTACCGCTACCACGACCTCCAGTTACTAAAAAATATCTTGATTGATTTCCAAATGCTTGGTACTTGCTATTCAGCTTCGGTGGTTTCATCTATATCTATTGTTTTCTCTTTACTACCCTCAAAGAAATTCATTATGGATATATCTACCTTTTCTGCATTACCACCTAGATCTACATAATCTTTTGGCTTCCCATAAACATACTCTACTATCATCTTACGGTCAAACTGTGATTCCCTTGCATTTTCAGCTATTAGTTTCCAAAACTCTTGTTCAGACCCATAGACCTGTCTTATAGCGTCTGTGGCTAATACTTTTGACCTATTGCGTTTAGCGACATTCATTTTACTAGAAGTCGCCAGAGAACGCCTTAAAATGGCGTCTCCTGGCTTCTGACCATTATTCTTTCTACCATCTGTAGATTTCATATACTTTCTTACTGTTTTCTTTCTAGGCATTTAGTTTTGTATATATGTTCATATGTTTGCCAGATCTTATCACTCCAATTAGTTTTTGTATACATCTTTTCGCTTTCTGCTTTTGTACCTTTATATTCTAATATTATTATAAAGTTTTTACCAATAGGTTTTGGATATAATTTATAACCATTATTAATACACCAGGAGATAGCATCTAAATTATATTCAGGAGCAATCTTTTTCTTTTCAACAGTCTTGTTTGACGCTCTTCCTTGCATTCATAATTTTTATCATAAATTCTATTTTGTCATAAGCGTATTGTTCTTCACTTTCTGGGATTGACCCTATTAAGTTTATTAATCTGTTTTGTTTATATTTAAGTAGTTCAGATTTTAGTTTTGAGTTTTCTGCTATTAGATCTTGTCTTCTTGTTGTAGAGTTTTTTAATGAGTCACTATATATCTGTTCAAAGTTAGTACATAGGTTTGCAAGTTTTTTATCGTGTTTTAAAATATGCGGTACAACTTTATTAAGACAATGTAAAACGTTTGTATGATGAGCTCCCATAGACTCTGCAATCTTTTCTAAACCACAAAAAGTATGCTTTCTTGCTAGATGAAAATATATTGACCTAGCATAAACATACGGTCTTTGTCTAGTTTTTTTAGTAATATCAAGTTCGGTAAACTCTTCAATAAACTTTTGTATGTCAATTAACTTCATAGTCATAATTTATTTTTGACAAACTTATAAAAAATTTTGCGTATTTAATAGCTAAATAAATTCCTTGACACTCTTCATATAATTCTAGTTGCTCAAAAAACCTTAATGATTTTTCACATTGTGCAATACTTGATCCTTCGGTAATATCCGTAATTGTGTATTCAAAATACAACTTAGTCAGAGGGTGTTTAAATTCCAAAGTATTTGACATAGTTATTAACTGCTGTTTCAACCTTTCGTTTTCCTGACCTAAGAAAATCATCTGACGCTTCATCTGTTATTACCTTCTTTGTTTTTTTATCTATTACTATAAATTCAAAAGTATCTTTATCAAATAGTTTCATATAAAGATAAGCTTGAATATCATATCCATAAAAATATTTATTATAATCCCAATTTGCTATATCGCCAGTTGTTTTAATATCAACAACACGATCAGAACATAATAAATCTGCTTTACCTCTAAAAGGTAATCCAAAAATATAATTTATGTTTGGTACTTCAGGCTTACCATTTAAAATAAGATCACTTGCCCTACTGTGTTTAAGAATGTGCATTTTCAAATCTTCTGCCCATAATTTTTCTTTAACAGTCATAACCTCTTTCTTACTGACCCTTTTGAGTTGCTTGAAGTCCGCGCTTCTTCTTGTTGGCACATCTATAAAATCATAGTAGTCTTGCATCTTATCAGCTTCTAATATAGTAACGTGAAATAGTCTACCGTCTCTTAACGGTTTTATATCAGGACTAAATTTATTATCCTCAAATAGGTAATCCTCTACGCTTTCACATAACTTTTTACAAGAAGAAGAGGATAAAGCATTGACACCTAAATATCCATAATAAAATACATTGTCATACATTTTATCTATAATTTCATCTACACTCCAAACAGATCCATCAAGTAGTGTTATTGTTTTCATAGTAATTTTTTTGCTTTATCTATATGAATATATGCAACAATCTTATTTACTCTATTGGTATTTTCAAAGTTTGTTGTTGCTGGATTTTTACAATTAACTTCCCACTCTGGTTCAGATAAAAATAAATTATAACAATATATACCTTTTGGTGTACTGCATATATATAGAGGTGTTTCACTAGCACCAAAACATTCTGATACTAAATAATCATATTTACTTTTTTCAATTAGCAGTGTATCGTAATGTTTCTTTCTGCATTTTAGTTCTATACGATATCCCCATATTTCAGAATAACAATCCCATTTAGATAACTTATCTTTTGATTTTACAAGATCAGGAAAATGATAAAGCTTTAAGTAATCAAATAAACCTTTTTCACTTTTAATAGTTATCATATAATATTTTAAGGGGATTGTAAACATTTGAAATAAAGCAAGAGCTACAACTAGTACCTCTTTGATGTGCATCAAAAACTCTGTTATAAATGTTTATTAATTTAGATACTTTATCGGCAGATATAACACTACCTTTTGTGTTGAACACCATATCTAAATAATTAAATTCATCTTCTGTTAAACACTCTGGACGTCTATACTTGAACAAACTATTAAGTTTTGCTTTTCTTTCTTCACATCCACAGTCTTCACCGAATGCCCACTTTACAGCTTTCTTAATACCAGTTGCTTCTGTTATTTTTTCTATATCATCACCAAGTCCTTTGGACTTGTTTTGATTTTTAGCATCAAAGTTTTTCTTCCAATCTTTATATGCTTTTGTTCTTTTGTCTTTTGGTTCTTTCATATTATTTAATTTTATCGTAATCTTTGTTAAAAAAATCTGCTATATCTTCTCCAAATTTAGTAGATATAATTTCTCTATAATTTTTACAAGAATTATAAATGCTTGTCAAAGATATTTGAGTTTCACTGGCTATTTGTCTTAGACTTTTGTCAGTGAAATAATATAGTCTAAATAGCTTTTCATCGTACCAATGCCAAGTCTTTATTTCTTTTTCAATGTTATTCATTATTATTTCATTTGCTTTTTCCATATTAAGAACATCAATATCTTCTTCATATGAGCTTGTCATATTAGTATTATATTCAAAAGGCTCAATAGTCTGATCATAAGCATCATAGTCCTTATATGTTAAGAATATGTTTTTCTTTTTTTTGTTTTGGTGTTGGTAATAAAGATTCTTAATAGTAACATAAATGTAGAGTGAATTTATCTTACCATCTTTTTTTATTTTATCAGGATCAGAAATATATTTTCTTATCCTCATATACATTTTTTGTACTAGATCTTTTGAGAGATGTCTATCCCTGCAAATACTATATGCTATCTTAATCCATTCATCATTTCTTTTAGACAGTTCTTTGAGTATCATTTTCGATTTCTTTTTGCAAATTAGCTAAAGCTCTCCAAGCTACTTTAGCTGAATGCCTAATACCATCACTGTCAAAAGAACCTGCGTCAAGTAAGTGTCTTAACAAAGCGTCAAGCTCATCACCTGATTTTGATCTGTCCCAATGTAGTTTTGTATTTGGATTATGTTGTTGGTTACCTTGGTAGCTACATCTGGCTACCTCTTTTATAGCGTCGGGAAAATATTTTAAAACACCTGAGTATACTGGTATTTTTTTTCTATCCATACCCTTAATATACTAATTTTATTTTAATTTCATATTTTTCACCATAATACTTGCGTAAATCTTTTACATAACAGATACTCATATCGTTCTCAAAAACAATACCTTCCAAAGCATCCATAAATGCTTTGTTGATATTGTCAAGAAGATCAGGACTAGAAACTCTATATGTAAATTTACTTTTTTGATCTTTAGTCCACCTTGCTGGATATTTATAAATGTAATGTAGATAATCTACATATATTGGCGTACTATGTTTAATGATCTGAAAGTCTTTAGGGAGTTGTGACAAAGTTTGTTTTGCTATCTCATTTTTATAAAGCTTTACATTTTTTGGTGTATAAGTGTAACCTTTTTTTGATAACCTTACAGATTGGTGTGCTTTTGGTCTTATCGTATAATTAAGTTTTATTTCCATTTTTGATGTTTAGTAGTGAGTCTATTTTGTCTATTATTCTTGGGTAACCATCTCTGCATACTTCAAAGCTAAAATCTTCAAACGGTACGCTTCTGCTTCTTTTACAAGATACCTGTACAATATTTTCATCGTCTTCGTTGAGTTGTAATTTAATTTGGGTTTCGGTTTTTTTTTCTAATGAAGAACCTAAATGCCCTGTTGGTTTGTCAGAATTATAATTACTATGTATTACACACACGATATGTATATTATATTTCTCTGTCCAGTACATTATCTTTTGTACAATGTCGTTTGATTCTTTGATGTCATTTACATCAGATACTAAATCAGCTACACCATCAATAATCATAACACCTGTCTTGTCGTAGTTTTTTTCTAAATACAATTCTATAAACAAGTTCCTATCTTCAATACTTAATGTTCGTAACCCATAAGTATCGTAATAAGAGTTATCAGTTTCTGCCATATTGATTACTCTTTGAAATACTTTTTGTGCGTGGAACTTACCCTGCTCTGTATCAAAATGTACTAGGTTTAGTTCTCCTTTATGTCCTAATAAATCACCTGTAAATTTAGTTTGTCCTGCTAAATAACAAGAACACAGCATAGAAACTAAAAAGGTTTTTTTGGATTTTGGAGCCGCTTGTATAAAAGAAAAATTACCATAAGTGCCAATAGGGACAGGATAGTAATTTTCACCACTTTTATAATAGCCATAAGATATAGCAACTGGAGGATACTCAACTCTTTCATTAGGATCAATGTATACTTTTTTGGTTAGATTGTTAAATTTGTCTTCTAGATTCATATAGGTAAAAAAAAAGGGCGGACATTTCTGCCCACCCTTAAAACAAAACAAAAAACTAAAAATCTACTAGCTCTTGTTGAGAGCTTTTTCCAGTAGATATATTACCATCTGTCCATACAACTTTACCATTACCTAAATAATCTTTAGGTACTTCTTTTTCTCTTTCCTCTTTTGTTCTGTTGTAATAGACTGAAACGTTTTGACCATATTGATTTAACTCATCTCTAATTGATAAGTCAAGATTCAAATATCTTCCATCTTTTAATTTAGATTTGTCTATTTTTTTTACATCTAGTGATATACTTGCGATTGTTGCCATAAGTTAAGAATTAATTAATTGAGACATAGCAGCGTCAGATACTGTATATTTATCATATACATTATCTACACTTCCTCCAGAACTTAAATATTGTTTTACTTTATTAAAGTTTGGATGTTTAGGCGTAAGCATCTCCTTTTTTGCTGGAGTCTTACCGTGATCATTGGTCGCATCAGCGTCTTTAGTATCATCGATCAAGAACAAACCATTTAAGGCATACTTTCTTGCATAGCTAGATGATGCACCATAAGTTTGTGCAACATCCATACCTTTTTTTTGTGTGTTGATACCAGCTTGTGCTGTTACGCTTAATGATTCGTCACCATCTGTAATAGTAGCAGTAGCTTCACAATACAGTGGATCATTGTTTATCTTGTCTGTCAAAGTTACAACTAAACCTTCTGCGTTTAAGAGTGGCTTTACAGATTCCAAGATATCTTCACAAGATCTATAATTGTAATTACCGAACTTGTTTTTCTGATTTTTGGGTGCTTTAAGTTTTGTTTGTATAGCAACCAGTTTTGTAATAAGTGATTTCATAAAGGCGAATATAATAAAAAAATTTAATTAACAAACTATTAAGAGTTTTTTTCTACATAAAATGCTATCCTTACTAAACATCCCTTTAACTCGTTTATTTCTTTATCGGTAAAACACCAGGCTTTGTCTAGTGATTTAGCTACCTTAATATAATCATCCATATATTGTTGATTATTTATTTCCATAATCAAATATATAATTTTTTTATTACAACGCTTTTAAGGCGTTGTAATATAATATATTATATTATATATATAATATAATTTATTTACTTATTATATAATATATTATATAGGGCTTATATAGAATTTTTTATTTGTTACCCTAAAATGCCATATAGCGTCAGGCTTTAAATCATCATTATCTACATAAATTCTATCGTCTGCAAAGCCTATTCTTGTAAATCCAACTTCAAGTAAAGCTGTCATAATTCTATATCTTTTGTAACTATTTTTACAAAATATTTCACAGGCTCTACCAATCAAATGTGATGACCTATTGAGTTCATTTTTCCTAGTTTGACCGTCTGGTGATACATAACCTTTTACAATCTTAAATTTTATTTTGCATAGATGTCTAGCTTGATCTAACATAAATAAAAACTCTCTATCCATATACTTGTATCCTGTATCTTCATATCTGGAATATGGACAATCAAACTGCTCGAATGTTAAGTATTTAAGTACGATAATTATCTTTTTATACCTTGACCTATATATTTCTTTTTATAACCTATTTGGTTGCGTGAAGCGTTTTTAGAATGCACACCTGGTCTTTTTTTCTTATTCTTATATCTATGAACGTAACCTATTCTTGCCACTATTTCTTAAATATACTTGTAGCTTTTTCTGTTGTACGACCACCAAAATATGCAAGAACAACTGCCATCATAACTTTCTCAAATGTATCATTCCAAAGTTCTCCAATATGAAAAGGAACGCTTTCTACACTATCAAGTATACCTGCAAATGAGAATATAACTATACACCATACAAGTACAAGCGGTCTAACGTTTTTACTTAGCCAGCTGTCGCTATTGGCGTCAGCTTGCCATCTACTTGTTATGGCTTCTATTTCTTTGTTTTGTTGATCGTATATTAATTGTTGAAGTTTAATTTTATCTTCATTTGATATTTTAGATTTACCTATTTCAGCTATAGCTTCTTTAGGACTTGTGACCCCTTGTAGAACGTTACCTAGCGTAGGATTTATAAGTCCTGCTGCTCCAAGCAGCATTTTACCAACTGTAGTTTCTCCAAATTTCTTTTTACTCATATTACCACCATTTTATATGTATTACTATAAAAAACAAGTATATATTGAGTTCATTAAAATCTGTTTCAAAGTCTTTCTTAAAATATGAAAAACCTACAAGTAAGCCTACGTCAGCTCTATTAATTATAGATATTTTCATTAGACATTTGTAATATCAATATATTTTGTTTTACCATCGTCTCTTACAGCTTTTAATATTTTATTTCTGTTTTTTTCTTCGCTGACATAAGAAACGTGTACCCAGTCTGGATTATCTTCGTTACCAAATTCCCATATCATTTGATCAAAGTCTAAGTTGTCTTTTATATAATCAAACATTTCTTTATTTGATTTGTGACCATAGATGTCGTCAAGATCTAAAGCTCTACCCTGACAATGCTGTGATCGACCACTGCCACCGATAGCTTCATTTAAAGCTGTGCTTCTATAAAATGAATTTATTTTTATTGGACCGCCTACCCATTCTCTAAGCGGCTCAAATACTTTTTCAGCAATAAGCTTCATATTACTTATTGAGTCGCCATTAGGTGTATTGTCAATACCCAATCTTAAAGCAGTAACACTTTTAGTTGCTTCTTTTTCAGATATATGAGGGCTTATCATTATCTATTAATTTGTAGTTACTCTTCTAATTCTAGCTTGTTTATTTATAACTGATTGTATTTCCTCCACAGGTACATCTATTTCAAGTGAAATACCACCATCCCACCTACCAATTAAGCTTCTATCTTTATACAAAAATATAACAGGTACAGACTTAATTTGCTGTTTTATACTTGATTTTTGATCTTCTAATAAAGCAGTTACAATCTTTGCGCCTTTTATTTTATCTAGGTGTTTATAGTCATTTTTATAATTCCACCCACTATTTATATGCAATACTGTGTATTCTTGACTACTAGCTGTGACAAATACAAATAGTGCAATCAGGACAAATATCTGTTTCATTTTTGTATGATTTCATATAATTTTTCATCAATTCTATCTAATTTTTCTGAGTTTTCTTGGACTTGTTCTGCAGTGTTTTCTATTGTCTCTCTTATTAATTGATCTTTAAGGTCATATTCTGTCCTAGTCAATTCAGGTTTAGGAAGTTCTTTTGCTAATTCTATTTCTGCAGTAAGTGTAAAGTATAGTCCTGCTATAGAAACAGCACCTGCTAAAATTAGTCCAATAGTTTTTAAATCTAGTTTTACTTGAGTTTCCTCATTAATTACTTTGCTCATCTTTTTTTATTTCTTCATAAGAACCATCAGAAATATTAATATTTACTTTACCGTATTTTTCTTCGAGCTCCTTTCTTAGATTATCATATTCTTGCATAACTGTTGTAAATGCGTTTTTTAGCAAGTCTTTGTTAATCTCTATATTACCTAATTCTTGTTTTACGCTAATAATCTTTTGTTCAAATGATTTGATTTTTTCTAATTCTTGATCTTCTATTTTTTTCATATAAATAATTTTTATCTAATATAGTAAATTACCAGTTAGGTCGCAAAACCACGTCAGTTGGGTTTTCGACCAAAGATAATTGGTCTGATAAATTTTGCTTCATAGCAGTTACGTCTAAGCCAGCTTCTAACCAACCTATAACATCAGACTCTTTAAGTTCTTCATATTCTATAAAATTATCTTTATCGTATGATACAGAATAAGTGCCTATCATACTTACTGAGTTGTCAGATCTACTTGCACTATAACCCCAATGTATATTATAAATTACATTGTCTTTATTGTCTTCTTGTATTTTAGCATCTAATGCCTTAACATCCCATTTGTAGTTTATTTTACTTTTTGCCATAATTATTTATTTTTAAGTATTTCTATTTCTTTTTGTAATTCTTGTATTGATTTTATAAGCAGTGGTACTATTTTTGAATAATCTACACCTTGCATTTCATTTGCATCTTTTTCTCCGTATACTGCTTGTGGTAAAACATTTTGTAGCTCGTGTGCTAAAACACCGTAAGCTCTAGTGTCATCTAATTTCCATTTAAAATCGTAAACAGGTATTTGATTTACTAAATCTAGTCCAGTAAAATCTTTAAGGTCTTCTTTTAATCTGTAGTCAGACGATGTATTAAATGCAGTGGCACTTGAATTTGTTGTAATTGATCCAACTGCACTTGTATTTGTTGCTAAATCACTGTTGAAAAAACTTATAGCTGTATTACTAGAATCTTTACCAAACATAGCTAAATTAGCTGATGCAGTACCTTGCTGAAATACTGCTGCGCCACCATTAGCACCGTTGTTGACAAAGAAATTACTGCTACTAAAAGCACTTGCAAAATTACTACCTACAGTATGATTTAAACCAACGTGTAAAAGTGTTGATGGAGATGTTGTACCGATTCCTATATTTTTATTTTGTGCAATTGTCAATGCTGCATCTGACAAAC
>TARA_R100000329_G_scaffold29585_1_pt1 | contig 10055 bp, 21 predicted proteins | sample TARA_R100000329 | Tara Oceans TARA_R100000329 (sample SAMEA2620783) | marine metagenome | biome: marine biome (ENVO:00000447); feature: surface water layer (ENVO:00002042); material: "saline water (ENVO:00002010), including plankton (ENVO:xxxxxxxx)" | depth 5 m | reverse complement strand
ATTTAATCATGTCCCCGTATATATATCTTCTAACATTTTAATTGCAGTTTGAATTTTTACTGAATTTTTACTAGGCATACTTATGCGTATTGATTCTAAATACTCAATAACCTTTTTAATATCTTCACCGATTTCTTCAACCTGTTCCATATAAGATTCCCCATAAAAATAGGGGTCTCTTTCAAATTTGATTATATTTTCCCAACTCATTTTAATCACCTATGCAAATTGAAACTCTCCTTCATTTTCTTTATCAGTTAATTTGATTGCTCTATTGACTATATCTTCAATTTCTTCTTTAGTTTTATAACTACCTATACCGTCTGGATTTAGACCTAACTGATTATTTTTATCATTAGTGTTCACCATAATTTCATATTCTGTATAAGCCATAGGGTCTTCTAATCTACCTCTAGGCTTAGAATAAGATACTCCAGTTCCAGCGATAATACTTATAAATAAACCATTTTTAAATTCCTTATTAAATTCCCATCCTTGAGGTTCATTACGATGGGGTTTGAATACAATGTCGTTAAACCTAAATTCTGCTTTTAGTATATCTTCCCAACTCATATCTCTCACCGTAGGATTAATTTTTTAACACACCTTTTTTCAATTTTTGGCCGGAAATTTTTGTGGGACTAGCAAAATTTTTTTAATGTTATTTATTCTATTTCCAGAATAAGAGATTGTATTTTAATTAATATGTTTTAAAGATTATGTTAGAACAATAAAGAATGTTTGATTTATTCAATGAATTAATAAAACTATTATTCACCTATTTCAACCCCCCATTGTTCTAATCTTGTTTGATTTGATAGTAAATCTATCTCTTTGTATAGTTCTGCCAACTTTGACTCTATTTGTTTTAAAGTAGTTTTAATGTCTGTTGGTATGTCTGAAAGTTTTTTAAAACGATTTAACTCATCAGTTAATGTTTTACGAATTTCTTTTAATTGTGCAAGAATTTCGTTAGAATCAGTCATACTAAACCCTACAAATGGGCTATGAGCGTTGAGGTTATATAGATGTGGGTGAAGATACTAAGTTTTTTGACCCAACAATGCATAAAAACGATTAATTGAAATAAAAAAAATTTTCGGATGCAAAGCATATGGTTGGAAATATGATATTGCGAGATGTATCGAGTCATATCCTATAAAAACCTGATAAGGTGTTTAACTGCGTATCAACAACCATATGGACTTAACTTTGAGATATAGGCCCCGTAGGGCGTTTAATCGGCATATTGAGCCTCTATCTTACAAAATACCATCCATTGATAATCAACCTTTTTGACCCAAAAACCTGCATCTTTGACCTTTTGCTTGTCCTTTTTCCAATGATTCCAAAAATCGCTATTAGCGATACCCCACATAACTTTGCCAGATTTAGCAGTTTTAAAAGTCATACCAAAGGCTTCAACTCTATTATATATTAATCGAGGTTCTTCATGATATTCGATACCAACAGAAAACCAGTATCCGCAATCTACTATTTCATTAAATCTAACAATAGCCTTTTTAACAGCCTTTTCAAAATTATAAGACAGATTACCATTATAATCACAAAAGTAATTACCACCATAATCGTTAATATGCACACCTTCATGATATAGGGTGTAATATTGCTTCTTTTTACCAGTCCTGCATATATGTAATGTGCATTGACTGTTACTTCTTGCGTTCTTATTGATGTTCAATTCGGGTAACTCCATAGTTATATACTCAAATACAGGATATAAGGTATTATTTTCAAAGTTACAATACCATATGGTAATAACTTTGAGAATTGCCATATATTACTGGCATTTTAGTATATAACTATGGAGATACCAACAGTTTTGGAAGAATTGAATAAGAACGCTGAAACGGCATTTAGGAACATTGGGCCTATTATGCCTATTGAGGAGTGTGAACATAAATGGGAATATGAAAACTGTGAAATTGATTCTGATGAGTTTGGCGCATGGGGATTTGATATTTATAGGTGTTATAGATGTGGTTCTGAAACTAGTATTGATTGTGACCAAAAAAAGAGTTTGATTAGTATGCACTATGATAATGAATTGAGGACTCTTGGACTTACATTTAATCAAGAACTTTTACTTCAAATTGATGTATTACTTCGTTTATTGAGTAATTATGAGCCTCTTGAATATTTGTATGAAAATAATTACATTACTCAGTTAATGGTTGAAGAATACCACAAGGGGGCTAAGTATGATTTACACAATTAATCCCTTCGGGGTATTTTTGCAAAGTTAATACCATATGGACGTAACTTTGAGATATATGGCCCCGAAGGGCACAATTTGGTCTAATAACGGCTAGACCACATATTATCAACATAATCAGATTGATGATAATTACCGCCATAATAGTCATGGCAACCCATTTCAGCCGCTTGAGTTCTTCGCATATCTTCCATATCATTTCTATATATTCGTATTTTGCGCTCAATACCGTCCCAACTAAACGGGTTAGTTTCTTTAACCCATTCATCAAAACAATCCTTTAACACTACAATTGCATCTTTATTACTTGTTTCTAATGGACAATATTCATCTAAGTTGTATTTAATAATTAAATGTTCAGGCACTTGTTCCTGAAAATCCTCATAAATTGTATCAATACAAAATATCATATCTTCACCGTATTCCTCATTAACGTATTCATTTTCTTCATTCACTCTTTCTTCTATATAATCATATATTTCCAGCATATTTTACCTCACTATTAATAGTATAAACAATTGTTGTATGGTAGTTTCAAAGCATTACCATATGGTATTAACTTTGAATAAAACCCAAATGGGTGCAAGTTAGTGCGAATCCTAGGAATCCGAACAAAGACATTGAAAAGCGTCACAGTGACCTCACAGTGACGATTGCGACAAAATCCCGTTTCTAAAGGTGCATCCCCATAATTGGCCGATTATGAGGCATTATCTCGTTAAGATGCCGAAGTGCGTTTGGTCTTGGTGGTGGTATTGCTAATGTATCTTCCTTGCACTAATATTGAATTAATTCAATTATTTAAGGTAATTTCAAAGTAGTTACCATATGGTGCGAACTTTGTGAATAAACCTCATAAAGATGATGAAATCCGATAATTATGTGCGATGATTGCCTTGATGAAATGTTTACAACTGGAAATAAGATGTGTGAAGGATGCGTAGATGAACTACGTCATAAGTATTTGACTCCAGAGGAATATATCCTCTTAATGCGTATCAAGACGCATAATCATTGACCCTTCGGGGTCTTTGTTTTATCTCAAAGTTAATCTAATACCATATGGTAATAAACTTTGAGAGTTACCTTACATAATACTCAAAATTAGATATAACATGAGTTCCGAAACCGAATACAATAACTGGTTTAACAAGATGGTTGAAGTTAGAGTCAATAGATGGCGAATGCCAGATGATATAATTGATTCAAATGTAGGTGGAGTAATGGTTCAAAGGGAAAAAAGAAATCTTCAACGACTTATTGATAATATGAAGCATTATGGTTTCAATGAATTTCATTTGATGACTGTTGAGAACTTTAATGCGATTGAATACTTGATTGATGAAATAGAGAGTAATGCTTCTGTTGAAGAGAGTGTTAGAGAATGGTTAGATAGATGCCCTATCTGACCTAAAAAAACCCTTCGGGGTATATTATCTCTCAAAGTTTTAATACCATATGGAACGAACTTTGAGTAAAGTTCCCCGAAGGGAGATAATCAGATGATAGGTTCATTATAATCATCAAAGTAATCATCAACAATATTCATTTGTTCTTCAACCAACGCTTCATTATGTATATCCATAAGAGAATATATTGCGTTAAGGAAGTTATCAACAGATTTAAACGGCTTATCAAAGTCACGACTATCTCCCATTTCAAATATATATTGAAATGTAATCTTTTCACTTTCGCTCATATTTTCAATCATTTCTGCAATCATTAGTATGTGCCTCATACTTATATGCTATTAGACCGGACTTTATGGTTCATTCAAAGTATAGCACCATATGGTTCTATTCTCTTTGACGAGTAGAACCCTGCTAAATAACAGGAGTTCGGGTCTTATGATTCTGAATTGCATCCTTGAACCTTTGAGGATTAAATCGAGAATTATCCCATTTGAACATTTTAATCAACGCTTCAATAACTGAATCATCCGCATCACATTGGGCTAATTGCATAGCAATTAACTCATAATGCCTTCTTTGAAAATTACTCATTCTTCTTCACTTCCTTTGTAAATCTTAACTGCTTCAAAATTAAGCCCCATTGAGCGATAAAACGCCAATCGTTCCAATTCTTCCTTATTCATTTTAATTTCATCACTCATTTACACACCTGCACTTATAACACATTATTACGTTCTTACTCACAAATACATTACATTCACTACATCTATTTCTCATTCTTAATCACTACTCCCTATATGTCTTAATTCATTTATTTCTTGAATCATTGTTTCTGCCTGTAATACTAACAACATAGCCCCAAAATCACCCTCTAAAGCATCTTTAACATATTCCTCACGTTGTCCATAAAGATGCTCAAGTGTAACAAACTTACGAACTTCATTCTTTCCAATATGCCAGATAATCCATGCATAAGCACAGTTTTCTTTATGTTCAAGCCAACCCGCTAAATCACCTACAATCCGAGAAACAAATCCGCAACTTCTTTGATAATCAGATTCAACCTCATAAGGAGTAAATGCATCATAAAGTCCGTTTCTGTCCAAGAAGTTCTCAATTGTTTCGGGGTTCATGATAACTACTTAATTGACGTATAATTAAGGTTCGTGAACAAAGTTCCTTACCATATGGTAATACTTTGTAATTAACCCATAACACCCCTCACCACAATTAAGTGGGTCATTGGGGTATTGGGAAGAGGGGCCGTTGAACGACCTCATTCCTCTTCTTCAGCCTCCATGCTGATTACTGGGTAATTGACCGTTGGAAGGCCATTCTCCAGTGTTCCATCCCATGTAGGGCCATCACGCTTTTTATCGTGATTGCGGTAATACCGAGTCAATCGGGTAGCCGTAGCCTTTCCAATCTTTTCAGCATATTCTTCAGCAGAGTCATAAAGACCCCCGCCAGATTTACCGTGTTTTTCAATCAAAGTAGCCATACCATTGTTATAATGCTCTGTCTCCTTTTCTATTACCATAGCCTTTACATCTCTAATTGCTTGAGCAACTGCATCAGGTAGGTCAGTTTCTCGACCACGCTGAATTGGGCTATTAGGCAACATTCCTAATAGAGTAGTAATTGAAGTCCAATACCTTTTACGGTTATCAGAATCATTGTTTCCTGTGTTGATATTCCACTCAAGAACCGTTGATAAATCTCCAACATCATTAGATTGAAGGAAAACTTCAACCTTACTAACTCGTCTATTCCATGCTTCATCATCCATACTATAATCGCTTACCATTTTATTCATCTCCTTTGGGTTTCATTCGTTCTTGGCCCCTCTAAGACCAATAAAATGCAATTGATTCTGTATTTATAAGATAATGACGAAAGTATTACCATATGGTGTTACTTTGATAAACCTGAGAGGGGTTTATTCCTCTTCATTTTGAACATGAAGTTCATTGTAAAACAATTCTAAATATTGGTCAAATATCTTTGATTGCATAAACTTCCATATTTCTATCCCAACGTATGATTTAGGAATTAATTCATTCATTAAACATAATCTTACGTATTCACCGATTAAATCGACATAGTAAACAGGAACCAAAGATTCAACCCATTCCTCCACAGTTTGAGTATATCCGTCTCTTTCTTGTTCTTTGTATTGTTTTACTTCATCGGCCCAATTAATCATGATAATATATATATTTAAAATATATTCTAAGGTATTCCAAGTAATACCATATGGTAACGCTTTGTAGTTATCCTAATGCGCCCGAAGGCGACTTACATAGGGGAATTATGCGGTTTTACGCGCTTCTCGCACCTTTGCGATAATATCCGGCGCACATTCGCTTCTACTCTCTGTTTTAGCATCAAAGTGGCATTCAATTGTCGGATTATCCACATTTACACCATTCTTCTTGTAACTCGCAATTCTCTCAATAATTCTCTGAATATGCCCCATATCATTCAATGGAACATCTACCACCATAGCCTCAATATCTGCTTTCTTTTGGACTGTTTTAGTGTCCCAATTGATGTCGAACTTAACTTTCATTTCACCATAATTGAATTCAAATTCTACCTTCATAGTCACATAGTCACCATTTTGAGGAGAACCGTATTGTAAGTGCTTACCAATCACTGTATCTTGATTCCAGTTTTGAGTTCCATCTAACTTTTCACTAACGTCGAAATAACAATACTTTCCTTGAATCGCGGACCATTTCTTCACTTTCTTTTTTGATTCAGTTTGCTGCATTTCAACATCAGAATCCTCTAATGCCGCAATAAGATTGTTAGTCAATTTAATGACGGTCTTTTCATTCCATGATGAAAATACTTCATTACCATTTACGATAGTAGCATAGTTATCTGAACCCTTCATAGTTTCAGTAAAACCATACTTTTCTTCCCTCAACTCTGAATTGTAAGCATATCTATTGTGGACCGCAATACCAACCTTTCTTAGGTCTGCCACAAACTTACGCTTCATAGTTGGATTATCCAATGGACTGTCGGTAATATCGTAATAGATACTCATTGTTCTGTTATAGGTTACACTCATGTTAATCAAAGTAAATGATTTTATTATGTTTCTTAAGGTAACGACGAAAGTTGTTACCATATGGTAATACTTTGTAATTACCTTTTAAAGTGATATAAAATTAATTATATCACTGAAAAAGTAATCTACCGCCGATAATAACTATGTATTATCATTTTTCGTCCTAGGTCACGACCTAAGAGGATTTACCGTCACGTTGCGTAGTGGTAGTGTTGTTAGATTGTTTAGTATTCTTAGGGATTTCAAGTCCTTCATCTGGAATAAATTCCCACCAATCATAATGCCCCCTTGATTGGTTGGTCATTCTTTAATCATCTTAAAATCCGCCAATGCCTGTTCCAATTGTATAAAAACCTGCTCTAAATCATCGCCTGAAACACGTAACCTCTTGATAATCAAGTTTTGGTATCTATCGTGTCCGACTTCGATGGTATATTGCGGTTCTACTACAATAGGTGGCTCTTGTGTATTTGTGGTCATATCCATGCTTTGCTTATCCTCCATAAGTTATAAATAACACAAGATTTAGTATTTCTAAGGTAATTACAAAGTATTACCATATGATAGCATACTTTGAGGCTATCTTGATATAATGCTGCAATTACTGTTTAACATGAGTGATAATCACGAACTAACACCAGAGGAAGCAGAACTATTGAATCAAATTAGGAACCATGTTGAGCCTGAAAATAAGAAAATAAAGGAAATAGGGCCTTATGATGACCTATTATGCCTATTCTGTAATACATATGTTGATGACGAATCTGGAATGTGCAATAATGACGAATGTGAATTGAATGAGGACTAAATATGAAAGGAGGTAAAAGGAGATGATAAACGGCCTTATGGGTCACAATGGAGAAATGAACGACGCTCAAAGGCGTTTAGTAAATTTCGTGGGTAATCCGGTAAAACCCTCCATTGTGACCCGCACAAGATATACGCCAAAGTCACATCATATGGTATTAATGAATGTGTGAAAATAAGAATGGTAACAAAAAATCGAATCTGAGAAAATAATTTTAAGAATCATGTGTATCATGTGTATCAACCATATGGTTGCACTTTGCTATGCAACCCTTTATATGGGGTTTGAATATGGATATTTTGCCGATAAAGGCGCAGAACGAAAACACAAATGAAGGTGAAAAAAATGGATACACAAGATTGGAATAGTAAAGTAATTGAATTGAATGAATTTATAGCCACTGATGCAGTTAATGACCAGTTGGCTCAAGTTCTTAATTTCCAGATAACTTTGGGAAGCGAGAATGAGGAACAGAGAGATAGGGTTTGGGACAGTATTAAGTCACTTATTCGCGGAATGCCGGGTTCTCCGGTTCGACGCGGTATTAAACCGTCTTTACCTGCTTCTGTAAGAGTAGTTGTTGATTCGGTTGTTCAAACCGTTGAAGATGCTTCTCGCAACTTTTTCAACCATGATTCCACAATTCAAGCAGTTATCTTGAAGCATGGAAAAGCAGGTGGAGGAGCATTTGCAGACGCAACAGAATATGCATCGTATATGGGCAAGAAAGCCCGTTCAGCGATGACTAAGGCATTTAAGGCTGAAACATGGGATGGAACTCTAGAAGGTCTAACCGATGGAATGCCTGTTCACGACGAGGAGGAGTGAATAGTCAGCAATTGATGTTCTGTGCCTTTATCGCACTTTTGGGGGGTTGGGGGTTAATTCCCCCGACCTCCCTTTTTTTTATTTATTGAGGGAAGTAGTATGAGAGTTAATCCACGTTTAAAGCATAATCAACCAACAATTAAGTATGTTTGTCCTAAATGCCATAAAACATTATCAATTTTAAGTTATTCAAGAAAATGGGATAGATGTTCATGTGGTAGAGAATATCCTGCTCATATTATGGAAATACCCACTCATTCACGACGTAAAACTGTTTTAACGTCAGAGCAATTAATACAACATATGAAAAATATGAGGAATAATAGATGAGATTTTTATGTAAAATATCTTTGTGCTTTAACTTAGCACAAAAAGATGGCCTTTGCCACTCCTGTTCAAAATCAGGGGATTGAACAAAGCACAACCATATGCGTTGAATTGAGTCATTTTCAAAACTACGGTCCGGCTCCCGCCCTTTTATATACCCCCCGACGGACCTGTATATTGAGAAACCTGTTGAAGTTTTCAACTCCGCATTATTGACTTGTTTTCATTAATGTTACCTAAGTGCATATCATGGATTTATTACTGTTGGTATGAAAACTTTTAATCCTATTATGAAGCCTATTATTTAGGGTTTCATTATTAACGACTTAGTATCAGTCATTCGATTTGTATAATCATTAATATTCTTTGATATATAAATAAACGACTGAAAATAAGCAACGTGTTAGCGATGAGGGTATTTAAATCGGGAAAGAAAAGTAATGTGTCTCATAGAGTATCATAGTAATACACATAGAATTTATGGAAAGTAGAGTTGTTTTAATATATTTTATATTGATTCTCATATATATCATGATTCTCATGTGTATCTGTCTCCGGTGGGTCAAAATATTAGCCTAAGAGAATAAAACTATATGGCTAGGGTGATACACATGATACATGATACTAATGACCCCGAATCAAAAAGAAACATTTCGATTTATGTCGAGAATCGTTATGTTTCGTCTGTATCAGCGTTTGATACGCTTATGATACACACTATTTTCGACAAACAAAAAGGTGAAAAAAATGAATAAGAAACAAAAAGAAGCAAAAACAAAATTTAAGATAATTAATGACTTTATGATGGCTTGGAGAAAAGCACATATGATGGATATTAATTCAGAATATACAGATATCAATAAAAAGGTATTATTGGACACATATATGGAAATAAATTATTGTAGTGTAGGTGCAGCGTATAAGAGATTTAATATGATAAAACATATGTTTAATTCACACAAGGAAGGAAGGTCAACATATTTGTGTCTTCAAAGTGATTTTTGGATTCAAGTTCAAAAGATTAGAAAGGCTGCTGGAGTTGCTCAATATACAAATGCAACTGCTGAAGAAAAGTTAGATGCAATTGATGATGCTCAGAATGAAATAAATACTGAAAACTTTAAGAAATATTTTATGGGTAAAGAAGAAGTTCCATCTTGGGTTAAAGCATATGAAGAAGCAAATAAAACAATTGAGAATGAAACAAAATTAACAGATTCACAAGAAAAGATTGCAAGGAAATGTGGAGAAATTACGCACTTCCTTTTGCTTAAGAATAAGCAATATGGTGATTCAGTTCTTGCTCCAATTAGAGTATTCAGTAAAGCAAATAGTGATGAACAAATTAGAGTTAGAATTGAT
>TARA_R100000329_G_scaffold96500_1_pt1 | contig 10096 bp, 5 predicted proteins | sample TARA_R100000329 | Tara Oceans TARA_R100000329 (sample SAMEA2620783) | marine metagenome | biome: marine biome (ENVO:00000447); feature: surface water layer (ENVO:00002042); material: "saline water (ENVO:00002010), including plankton (ENVO:xxxxxxxx)" | depth 5 m | reverse complement strand
GATGGTGAAGAGTTGCCTGCTTGGGCTGCTCCTGCTGTGCGTAATGTTCACGCATTGATGGCACAAAGAGGTCTTGGTTCATCGAGTATGGCTGCAGCGGCTATGACTCAGGCTGTCATGGAACAAGGTATAAACATAGCAACTCAAGATGCAAATAAGTATGCTACCATTCAATTACAAAACTTGACTGCAAAACAACAAACCACTTTAGCAAACGCTGCGGCCGTAGCAAATATGGATTTAACTAATTTAAATAATAGACAGGTTGCCGCAGTAAATAATGCAAAAGCGTTTTTATCTTTGGATATGCAAAATTTAACAAACGAACAACAAGCAGCCACTTTAAATTTTCAAACTGCAGTTAGTTCTAAATTAACTGATGCAGCTCAACAAAACGCTGCTAGACAATTTAACGCAAAATCACAAAATGAAATAGAACAATTCTTCCAAGAGTTAGGTTCACAAATAGAAAACCAAACTCAAAATAGAGTTGCTAATCTTGAACAATACAACGTATCACAAAAGGTGGCTGTAGAACAATTCAATGCAAATTTAGAGTCTGCTAGAGATCAGTTTAATGCCAACATGAGAACTCAAATCGATCAATCAAATGCCGTTTGGAGAAGAAACGTAAATACTGCAAATACATCACTGCAAAATGAAGTGAACAGAATAAATGTTCAAACGTTATTAGGCTTGACTGATGCAGCTCAAAACAACTTGTGGCAACTGTACAGAGATCAAGCACAATGGGCGATGAGTACAAGTGAAAACAATATAGACAGGGCCCACAATGCAGCCATGCAGTCTGCAGCCATACAAGCCAACGGTGATATTTATGATGACAAGTTTGATAACTTTTTAATTGTAAAAACAATAGATAACATATTTAATTAAACGAGGTAATAATTTATGTTTACATCATCCATAATGAGAATAGGCATAGGAGCAGGTGCTGCTTTAGTTGGAAAGGGAATACAAGAAGGAGCTAAATATCTATATGGAGCATCTGGATTTGCAGACACATCAGCAGGTAAATGGTTTGAGGGTTTGTTTGGTAACGAGAAAATAGGATCTGCTCTTGAAGGTGTGACAAAAGAATTAGTTTCAGCAGGATTAGCATTAGACCCCAGTAAAAGTGGTAGTGGAGGTGATCCGGGGTTGAATACTGTATCAGGCAAAAACACATTTGCTTCAAAATTTAAAATGCAACAAGCAGGCATGTCTAGAGCAACCTTTCCACTGGGTAATACTAGATTTGTAAGCGATGGTTTGAATGATATAAACGTACAACAAAAACTTGTACAATGGGTAAATGTAAATAATAAAAGACCTGTATCTTTTGTAGAACCAAACATAACCAAAACAGGTAAAGTATCCTTTAAAAAAGGTGTAATAAAGAGAGCAGATTAATATGGCACTTAATAAAATAGAAGCGTTAGCTGCACCCCCCGGTCATTCACTGACCGACCCTATGGGTAAGTGGGCATGGGAAAATCCACCACAATTTGCAGATCCTAATGACGCAGTTGATTTTGTTATAGACAAAATGCAACGAAAAGGAACTCAAGATGATTTACTTAAAATGATGGCTGCAGGGATAACTATAGAAGAGATAGTTGGTCAGGTAGCTTTTAAAGGTTTTATGCAAGGTATGTACACACCAGACGTTGCTGAACTAATAAAACCATCAGTGGGTATCTATTTAATGAAGTTAGCAACAGATAATAACATAGACTATGAAATCACTGTTCCTAAAGCAGATGAGCAAGAACAGATGGATGATGCAACATTCTTTGAAATCATCCAACAAAGAAATCCTGCTATGTTTGAAGCGATGATAGAGACAGCAAATGAACAGGAAAGAATGGGCGATGCAGACTTACAAAGATACATGGCTGAACAAAGAGGTCAGGAAGAGCCACCACAAAATTTTCTTCAGATGGGAGATAACTAAATGGCAAGTTTAGGATTATTAGGATTATATGCACTCTCACGATCAATAGCAGGTAATAAACAAAGAGAGAGAGAAAAAGAAGCCATGAAGCCTGTAACTTATGTTAGGGTTGGCAATGATACTGTGCAATTTGACAAAGATGATCCTGATCACAAAAACGCACCAGTTATTGGTGTAAAAATAGGTAACAATTTTATAAGTGAACCAGAAAGATTTACACCTGCCGTGCGAACTCCTTCAGGAGAAACTGTTACAGTTGATCAGTATAGAAGTCGCATGCTTGACAATTTAGAAAGAAATGAACCACAAATGATTGGTGATGAAACTACAGGTTTCCCCACTGGTTATGATCCAATTAAAATGCGTGATCCAAGCAGAATAGTTATACCCCCAGTTATAGGTAACATATCATCTAGAGGTGGGTTTAAACCTATACAAACTGGCACTGCAAGTAAAAGTGCTGTTGTTGGTGGATATGGTGCTGATGGTAAGTTTACAGGTTGGATGAGTCTTACAGACTACAGTGCTAAATATCCTAATCAACAACCAACACTACAAGCTATGCAAGAGGGTAACGATATTTCTAATCTTGATAAGTTTAAAGGACTTCCAGATTCTTCAAAACAAAAAGCAGGAAACGTAAAAGGAATTACATCCCCTGTTCTTACAAGAATTTTAAAAAACAATGACGGCCCAGATACTGTAGAAGAATATACTATTGGATCTGCTAACACAACTCCTTTTGGTCAATTGGCTGATATGCACGCTAAATTCACTAAATACAGCCATGAATTTGTAGGTAAAAAGACAAATGATCCACAAGTAGTAAAGATGAGAAACTTTTTAGTTGGTCTTATGGTCAAAGATTCTATAATTGACCCAGTAGAAGGCACAGATCCAAGCTTAGCTATGAGTATTAATTATCAAGATGGAGCTGCTTATTTAAAAAAATTTCCTGAATTTAAAAAAATACCGGGAATGATTCCTGCTTTACAATTTGCTCAAAACAGAATATCAGAAGATACACTTGGTAAAGCGTTACAAAACACAGATAGTCCATTAAATGAAAATACGTCTTTGCCCGGTCAAGCAAAAGTTGGTAACAATGTTTTTAATTTTACAGTTACATTTCCTCACACTCTCACAAAGAAAGACGATCTAAAAGAAACAGCAATGTTTGTTGCAAATGATAGAGTTCCTGAAGGAGCAACTCAAGCACAAAAAAATGCAGCCATTGAACCTCTTATAGACTATGTGCAAAAAGTTGATAATATGGGAAATACTAGAGGTGCGATGGTAGGTGAGGATGGTAAAAAAATACCCAAACCTGCTGATCAACAACATAAATTAATATTTTACAATACTTTAAGAACTACTCCTGCATCAATAGGAGATAGAAGTCTTTATCCTGTATTTAAAAAAGCAGTAGCTCCTAGAATGTTTAGAGCTAAATTTGGAGATGTAAAAACTTCAGTTGATGATGAGCAAGCTATAAAAAATATATATGCAACAGACATTGCAGCATTACCAAATGGTTATCAGATAGGTCATAGAATTATAATGAATAACCAAGAGGGTGAAGTAACGAATGATGATAACACAACTTTAGAAAAAAAGATATATGACCAATTTAAACAAAATCAATTTGTGACAACAAAAACCATACAAGATTTTTATGCAGATGCTACAAATAAAAAATTATATTCAGCCACTACTATAAGCTTATTAAAAAGATACAAAGCTACGTATTTTAATCTTGACGGAACTCCAAATAACATATCAACAGCAGTTGGTAATGTAATCATGATGAAAGATGGTGTTCTTTATTGGCTTGATACTATCAAAAGTGCTTTTGGAAATTTACTACCTGACTCCAAAAGAGATGACGTGTTTGCACCCATAAAAGGTATGAAAGATCTAAGGGGTGGAGAACTTACTGAACAGGGTATGTTGGAAAGCATATCAGAGACTTTCTACAAAAGAGGTGAGTTTGGTAAAAACGATACCATGAACGCTCAACGTCAATCTGAAATGAGAAATATTGCTAGAGGTATGAAGTCAAGTGAAGCAACTACACGAGCTTTAGCACAAAGGGCATACTATCGAATGATGATTGCATATCAAATGGCTGCAGCAATTCAAGGTGGCACAGGTGGTAGAACCATATCTGACCAAGACGTTGACAACATATTGAAAGCATTAGGTGGTGCAGGTCTTACAGCAAGTCCAGAAAAAGAGATAGCAGGTATAGACGCAGCCATGACATTGATGCAAGACATATATCAATTTAATAAGCACATGTCAGGAACTCGTGCAGAAAGAAATGCAGCCTTGAAGCATCAGGAGTTTATAACAGAGGGCAATCCAAATGGAGTGATGAGATCTCCAATGGGTATAACTGGAGCAGAAGCTGCTGTATTTATTGCAAACGCTAGAGGAACTACGATGAATTTCGGAACAGGAGGAAAAACCCCAGATACAACAAGTAACATAACTGACGCAGATGTTTTAAAATCATACAACACACGTCAAGAAATAAATGGAAAAAAACCTTTTAAAACTGTTGAAGAGATGAAAAACGCATTTGAAAAAGAGGGAAAAAACTTTGATGCAGAAAAACGAAAAATAATTAAAATGAGTCCACGATAATGAGCAGAGTCGAAACCAGACAAAAACAAAAAGAGAAAGCTCTTTTAAAAAAGAAAGATGCTCCTGTTGAATCACCAGAACTAATTACTAAAACTGTACCTGTAGATCAGTCTTTAATAAAAGATGAGGATAAAGATAAAGTATATGAGGGAAGTTTCTTTGGTATACCTACTGGATACAAATATACAGGTAAAGAAATAGATGATGCCATCTACGGACAGTTTACAGGTGAGTCAAGATCTGATGCGACTGCGTTGCAAGATGCGTATGGGAGTCCTAGTCCTGCTGTAATTGAAGAGACAGTAACTTACAGTGAGCCTACTTTGGGTGTCAAATCTGTGGTTGATGTTGTTCCGAGAATTGATGTAAGTAAGTTGACTCAAATCCCCGGACTAGGAGTTGAAAATACTTTTGGTAAAGACGACAAAGGTAACGTATCTGAATCAGCAAAACAAGCCGTCATGAAGGCAATAGGATTTAAAAACAAAAGTGGTTTACCTGTAACCTTTGATGATAGTGACACCTACGAAGATAGAATAAAGATGATGAATAAAGGTGCGGCCACAATTATTGTAGCACCTGTAGGGGAAAATGCTTCAACAGATATACCTTTAAACTATGCAAAGTTATTAGCAGAAAAAATAGATATAGGACCTACAGGAGAGGGCGAAGGATTTTTTAAAGGTTTTGCAGGAGAAAGTAAAATTCCATCTCCAGTGTTCAATATACCTTTTACTGAATTAAATCAAGAAGGTAAAGCATTAAGTGTTGTTGAAAGAAGAAGAAAAGCACGTAAAGGAGAGAAGTTTACCAGATCAGGAACTTATCAATATATATTAGATACAGGATTTGATAAAGAATTAACGAAAGCAATATATGCAAGAGACTTAAATAAGTATTTAATTAAAATAGGAGTGGATGACGCTCGAACAAGACTGGGTATTATAAACTTTGAAACTAGTTTACCAAATATTTTAAGTGTAGGATTTGGTGATGTTGAAAAAGTTAGTGCTAGATTTGCAGAGAATTTAAAGTTTTTTCTCGAAGCAGGTGGATATCTCATAGGTGAAACTCTTGGTTCTTTTATAGAAGCAGTGGGTGGCCCTGTAGATTTTGATGATTCTGAGTCAAGAGAACAATTTTTTTCAAAAATAGCACCTACCATGTCTAGAATAATACAAAGAAAATTAGCACAAAATAATATAAGAGTGCCGTACAGAGTAGCAGAACAATTAGCTAGAAGATACTCTGGAATAGGATCTGGAACTATTGCTGTTGTTCCTGACATTGTTTTACCAAGCGCTGCTGTAAAAGGAGTTCTAAAAGGTAGAGCTAAATCAAAAATAAAAAAATATCAAGATTTTAGTGCTAACAGAAAAAAAGAAGATAGCACTCTTTCCGATGATCAAATACTAACAGAGTTTCAAACAAAAGAAAATCAAACTATTTTTGGAATAAATGTATATGACAATGCACAAGTTCAAGCTTTGCCTTTAGTTAAAAAGTTTGCGACTAAAGTAGCAGGTAAGACTATATTACCCATTAGAAGAACTTTTAATGGGGGAGCTTTAACAAATGGCTTGCAACTAGAGGAAGCTGCAAAAATAGCAGAGACAGCTATTAAAAATAAACGAGTGTATGGCCCACCAAACTTACAACCAATATACAAACTTCCTGAAGTATCTGTTATGTTAGCTAACAGAAAAAGAAGTATTGACGAAGCTATCTCAATCGAAAAGAAAATAAATCTTGACCCTACATCAAAAGCAGTTCCTGAACTTAGAAAAAGACTTCAAACACTGGAATTGCAAGATGCAAAAAATGTAAAAGATATTATGGGCGTGATTGCAAAAGCAAATGAACCACGATTTTTAAGAGAAATTACAAAAGTTGACAACTACATGATACTTGGAGCAGGTGCTGTAAGTCAAATGGCTCAAGAGTTAGGTGGAGATCCTGTTCTATTTGAATTTGTTGGTATGATGACAGGGTTAGTTGTAGGTGGTTTCGACAATCTATCCGAAGCTGCTAGGTTTGTATTAAGATCAACACCTGTATTGGGAACACAACAAAACTTAAAACAATTCGCAAAGTTAATTAATACTTTTAGTCCAGAATTACAAGATATGATATATGCTAGAGCTGCAAAATTCATGCAAGTGCAAGATGAATTGATAGCTGCAGGTGTACCAATAGAACAAGTGCAAACTCCGTTGAACGCCATAATGGGTTTGAACGTTTTACATTTGGCTGAAGAGAGTGGTAGACATTTAATAAAAGAAAGTTCTTTACGTAATCCCAAACTTGTGGCTGAACTCACACAGAATTTAGAAAATCAAAAACTGTTGGTAACTAAATTAAGAGAAGCTATGGCAGTTATGGATGGTAAAAATTTAAGTGGTGGATCTCAAAGATTTTTTAATATGATAAAGACGGCTACTGATTACTCTGAAGCAAATATAGCACAGTTGACAAATGATATAAATATAATAGAAAAGAACGGTGCGAAATACTATAAAGGTATACTCAACGGTGACGCAAACAACAATTTAAGTGTTATAGAAGTAGATGATATACCATCTGTGGCAACTAAAATGGATGAAGCTTTAAATAATTTAGCTAATCGAGGTATAAAAAATTACTCAGCCGATGATATAGCAGGAATAGAAACTCAAAGAAAAATTAATCAACAAGAATTAAGAGATGACATTAAAACTAAAGCAGTTGATCTTATAACAAAAGGTAATGTTAATCGACTAAAATCAGTTGATGAAGCTGCGATAGATGTTACATATGCTGTAGACACACAAAAGGTAGGAAGAAAAGGTGACATACAAGTAACAAACACAACAGGTTTACTTAATGACGGTGTGCAAGAAGCAAGTGATTTGTTTGCTATTTTATTAGAAGCAAAACATTTAGACGAGATTGCACGATTTAATTCTTTATACGGCAGATTAAATGGAACACTTATAAATCCTACAACAGGAGCAGCGATAACAGGAAAAGTGAGTTCAGACGGTGGCATCATACTAGACAAAATGTTTGATGTTCTTAGAAAAACAGAAGAAGCTGCAGATGATTCTTCTTTGCTTTTGATTGAAAGATTAAACAACTCTACAATCAACAAAGGTCAAGAAAGTAAAATATTTGAGATTATTGAAAACAATGCTGATAGATATTTTCAAACTAAAGCTTTGCAACAAAACAAAACTTTATCTAAATACAAAGATGAATTGGTAGCAGCTATGGAAGATGCTGTAGAAAACGGTCAACACACTTTACTAAAAGGTGTATCACAAAACATTAATCTTTTAAATTATGTAAGATCAACAGGGATGAAAATTGGTAAAAATCCTCAAATAATACCGTTCTCTGTAAATGAGGTAAGACAACTACGAACTGCGTTCGGTCAATTAGCTAACAAAAGTAAAAATACAAGTGCAAAGAGAAAATTAAATGAGCTTGACCGAGCTACAGACGACACATTTAAAAGTGGATTTACAGTTGAAACTGGGGATGGTTCTAAATTACAACTAAACACGTTGGGTTTAAAAGCCATTAATCCTCGAACAAACGTTGAAGAAACTATGACCGTGTTAGATTATTTAAAAGCTGTAGATGGAGAGTATTTTAATTTTAAAAGACGCTTTTACGACAAAGGTCCTATAGCTGATAGAATGGGATTTAATTCAAAAAGATTGTATGTAGAACCAAGTTTAATTAATAATGTTGCAATAGGATTAGATACAACAATACCAACAAACAGATGGTTAGATTTAGATGAAATAGTAAAATTGAAAACTGATGTAGAAGTTAAAAACTACGGTGATAAAATAATGAGTGCATTAGGATCACGAGAAGGTAATAGTTTTATTTTAAAACCCGGAACAGATGAAGCAGATACTTTTAAGTCTGTGCTTGAAGCAGCTTACTCTCAATGGTTACTTAGAAACGCCTACAAATCAACCCCTAGAGAAATAATACAGCAATCTGAAAAAATAGCTAACGCATTTAATTTTGTTGATGAAAGTGGAAAATCTATGCAAGTTTTGGATTGGAAAAATATTGTGGATGAAGGCATGTCTTTCAACTCTACAAATTTTGCTGAAGAAACTTTAAATAAAGCTGATGATATTGTTGAACAAGCAATACAAAATATCATTGATACTACTGTAGCAAAAGCAAAAAAAGTTAAAGAAAACGCTGAAAAAGTAAGAGATGTTTTGAGAAACTACAGTGTTGATAGAGTTGATGATGCACAACTTGCAGATCAATTATTAGGGGGTGGACAAGCTAGATTAGACAATGTTACAGATGCTTTAAAAAAAGCAGGCATGAAAGATGATGATATAACAGAAGCAATATATGAGGTCATAGGAGAAGCCATAGACGACAAGACTTTTAGAAGAACTGGCACTTACTCTATGGATTTTAAAAACTCAAAGATATATCCTGATCTTGACATGGATATAGATGCTTTAAAAAAGTTTGCAGGTTTTGAGAATCCTAAAGGAGCAAGGGCAACTACTTTTAACAAAATAGTTGGAGAAAAAAGAGCTAAATTTTACAGAAGCATGATAGAGTTCTTAGAGTTACAAAAGATGGAAGGTCAAACTATATATGGTTTAAAAAATGCTGCACGAGCTTTTTCTCTTGAAAGTTATATAAGTAGATTTTACTCTATACAACGAGGAGTTATATCTGCACGATACGTTGGAACAGAAGCAATATTGCAACAGTATCGTCTTAGAGGTGCTAGTGCGTTTAGAGCTATGTTAAATGATCCACAAGCAGGTCAAGCTTTCTTAGATATGATCAGAAGTGGTAAACAACTTGATCCTAAAGCAAATAGAAGTCTGTTTAATTTACTGGTAAAATTTTATGCGGCCAACAAAGATATACTTGAAAACATGGAACAACAAAATATTCATGGAAATGTTTTAAACATACCAACATATTTACTTAAAAATCTTAGACAATTACAAACTCAAGCACCTGTTCTTGCAACAGATGAATTTGGTGATTTTAGATTCCCAGAGTTTCTTGAAGTTCCACCAGAAAAAGAATCTGATGCAATCAAAACACAGATGTTAAATATACAAAGACAAAAACAAAGAAGAAGAGGATTACCAAATGAAGCAGTACAATAACGGACAACGCCCACAAAAGATGTATGGTGGTGGTATGACAATGCCACGTAAACCAATGATGTTAGGTGGACTCGCTGAAAAAAACAAAGGTCGAAATGCCATGACACCAAAGACACAAGATGCTATGGGCATGATGACTGACCAAAAGAAGTTTGGCATGGGTTACAATCTTGGTGGAGCAATTAAAAATTTTAAAGGTAAAAAAGCTAAAGAAGGTATGCTTGTAGGCAAACAAAAACAATTAGACAAAAACAAAGACGGAAGAATATCAGGCGAAGATTTTAAGCTTATGAGAAAGTCTTAAATATAATTCCGTGATCCACTCATTATATCATCA
>TARA_R100000329_G_scaffold37269_1_pt1 | contig 10114 bp, 5 predicted proteins | sample TARA_R100000329 | Tara Oceans TARA_R100000329 (sample SAMEA2620783) | marine metagenome | biome: marine biome (ENVO:00000447); feature: surface water layer (ENVO:00002042); material: "saline water (ENVO:00002010), including plankton (ENVO:xxxxxxxx)" | depth 5 m | reverse complement strand
GTACATGTTTATCTTTGTTCTAAATTTATCTCTAAAATCTTGTCTTAATTTGTCTGTAATATCTAATGTGCCTTCTTTGTTTCTAATAACTGAGTCAATTACATCATTTGACAGTTCGTCAACTTTGCTTGCAAACACATAGTTTCTGCCATCTTCTGCTTTTTCAACAAGTTGGGAAAACACTTTCCAATCATTCTCATCAATGTCGTATAGTTTTAATAATCTTTGTGTTTCAGGTGGCACTTTGTCAAAACTTAACTTGGAATACACAGCTAAATCAGCAGATAACATCCTTGCTAGGCCAGTCTTTTGGCTATTGTTCCACCATTGCATGCCATTTAGTTTGAAGAAAAACTGATGCGCTTTTGCCATTTTACCTGGGCCAGAGTCGTTAGCACCAAATCTAGCATGCACATCATTCAACATGTTATCTACACCTACACCAAGTAAATAACCAAGTTCTTTTCTTTTTTTACCTTGAAACCCCTCAAGAACATCAATAAATGCTCTTGCATAACTACTAAATACACCTCTCTCTGTGTTTGCATTTATAAAAGCTGCTTTTGTTGATATATCTGAAAAACTACTGATAGTTGCAAAACCTAACTTTGACATATTTTGTATCATTCGCCAACCAGCAGATATACCAGCAAAACTTACATCCATACCTAGAAAGTTTTTTGATATGCCTTTTTGTCTTGTAGTGCCATCTAGTTCTGCAAATTGATTACGCAATGATCTTTCGTTCAGTTTTCTTAAAATATTTATATCTTTTGTATCTTTTAAATCTTTTATAATTCGTTCGAACATGCTTTTTGGATTTGTTCCAAATGTTTCTAACAGCGCAATACTTTGTGCATCATGTGTAAAACCAGACAAAACTCCCTCACTCAAAGTCATTCTGGCATACTGCTTACTGTATTTATAAGATGATGCACCATTTTTAAAGTGTAGAACTCTTGATTGACTCATTGATTTAGCTAAATTTTTTGGCCCTACAAAACCATCAACAAAATATTTTGAACCATCAATAGAGTTTAGATCAGAGGTTTTTGTATGATTACCTGTTACAAGATTTGTAAAAATATCTCCTAAATACTCATCCTCACTTTTGCCTTCTGGCTTGCCATCAAAAGTTTTTTCTCTATTTAGAAGTGGTTTTACAAAATTTATCCATTCTTGTTTTGATCCTTCCATATCTTTAAAATTTTTCATCATTAGAAGTGGATCGTGCATCTGTCTTACAACATAATTATCAAGTTCTCCTATGTTTGCACCTGCTCTATTTTTTCTATCAAGTAAATTCTTTTGATGTTTTTTAATTATTTCTGCAATCTTTCTTGCATTTACATCACCTGATGAACCAAAGCCATCAAACATTTCAATATAAATTTTTTCATCTAAATCACCGAGTCTAAAAATATCTAAGACTTCTGCTTTTGATAAAGCAGCAGCTAGAGTTCCCATAGAATCAATCATTATTGCATGCCCTTTGGCATCAACACTATCAAGTCTTGTTCTCACATCTCCTACTAAAATGCCAGATAATGCTTTTGTTGGATTATCTGAGTTTTTAAGTTCTGTAATTATTTTTACATAGGCTCTTTTGTTTAGAAGTGCATTTCTCTTTTCTATTTTAGCTGCAATCTTTGCATTGAGTGCAATCTTTGCTGCCTGTGAATACATCTTGCTTATCGTATCTTCGCCAACACTACCTTTGTGATTTTTTATCCAGTCATTTAGTTGGTCTACAATGCTTTCAGCTTCTTCTCTTGATATTTCTTTGCCTTGTTTTCTTAAAACAGCAGCAATAACTTCATCTGGGCATAATTTAACTGTCATTTTGTGTTCCTTATAATACAACTTGCAGCAGCATCAGTAGCAGTTGTGTAACTTTCATCTGCTTTTGCAATCAAATCGTCTGCTGCTTTTATATTAGCATCAAATGCTGCTAAGTCATCTTTATCAATATTAGATGCGTTAGATGTATTTTCTGCATCTAATTCAAGTGTTTCTATTTCTGCATCTAACTCTGCTTCTCTCGCATCTATCCTAAAAGTAGGATCAATACCTGCGTTCATATTGACCATATCTTCATATTCTTGTTTGAAGTTTCCCATGTTATAGTCATTTATTTGAGCATCAACTTTGGCATCATCAAACTCTTGTATTGTTTGTGTTGCTGTCATATCTGGTGAATCTGATAGAGCAGCGTCTTGATTTTTTATATCTTGTTCGATAGCTATTTCTAATGCTTGCTCTAACTCTGCTTCAGTCATATTAGTAGGATCTACTCCTAGTCTATCCAATTCTTCAAGGTTTTTTTGTGCTGCAATATAATTTTGATATTGTACTTCTTGATCTTTTGAATAAAGTATTTCACCTCTTTGCTCTCTATCTATTAAGTCCAATAAGTCTCTAGGAGTCGCACCATCTATGCCATAGTCTAAATCTGATTTATCTAAAAAATAACCAGCTTCTTGTACTCTTTGTGTCATTACATCTAAACTTAAACCATCTTTTCTTGTAACACCAAATGTTCCTTTATCTAATGATACTCTCAAGTCTCCTATATTTGGATCGTCTGATTTTATACCACCTTGTTCTTTGATAAATTGTATAAGTGTTTTTGGTTTTTTTACATTTAAACTGTCTGGCAACTTTTTCTTACCAGTTCTTGTTACCTCTTCTAATGTTTGAGGCTTGTCTTGTGCTAAGTCATTTTGTTTTTCAAGGTCTTTCTTTTTTGTTTCCTCAAGGTCTGCTTTTATTATTGGTGTTACATTAACCTCTTGATCTGTTAATGTTTGTTTTATTGCTGTAACAACTGCTTCTTGCTTTGTCCTTTGACTTCTTCTTTCAATAACATCAGATAGTTTTCCAAAGCCTACATGCAAACCACCTCCAAGAACACCACCAACAGTTACATTTAAAAAGCTATCTAACAGGTTGTAGTTTTCATCTTGCTCTAATGCTGCTTGACCAAGAACAATAGGCTCTACAATAGCTGCACCAACTGAACCTTCAACAACACCTCTTAATGCTCTTGCCTTAGTTTTGCCAAATTTCGTTACAAGATGTGCATATCTTGCTGCTGGGAAAACAGGTATAAAAGCAGATGCAACATTGATAGGATCTAATACTGAGCCTAATAACATAGTTCCAAACTGCGCTGAACCAAGTGCAAAGCCACCTTTTGATCTTGATAATGTTTGTGTTATGGCTGCTCTTTTATCATAGTTTTGTGCTAGTAGTTGTGCGTAACCTTCCTTAATACCACCTTCAGGCGCTTCAAGTCCTTCTCTATAGTATTCGCTTTCTTTGTACTGCTCTTGACTAAGTATGTTGCCTGTTGTTCCAGGCCCAAACTGCATTTGTAAGAAACGATCTAAAGCATTAGTTGGATTGTAATAAAATGTATCTTCAAGTGTTGCACCTAAGACATCAAGAGTACCCACTTTTGTTGTGTCAAAATATTTATCTAATCTGTTTTGGTTAAACTCAACCTCTGGTATTTGAACATCAACCATTAATATTTATCTTTCAAAAAGTTTTGTACAGCTATTTGCTTGTTTCTAATAGAACCAGATGTATTTCTATATAGTTCTGCTGCTGTTGAAATTTCTGCAAATGATAATTGAAATACAACATCTTCAGCACCACCAAGTGTATCTTTTCTAATAATCACAGGATTACCAGTCTGATCTACAAGTATTACTCCAGAGTTGTCAGACTTTGTTAAGAATTTTCCTCTTGACATAACTTCTTTTAGATAATTGCCACCTAAATCATCAGCAGGAGTTGCAATATCTAATCCATTAAATATTTGCATGTTTTCTGTATTATTTAACACAACAGAATCTAAAACTTTTTCAAAAGTATTTGAATCTCCTACAATGCTTTTTGGAAGTCTAACAACACCACCACCATCTCCAGGTGTTATAAAGTCAAACTTTCTATTTATAACATTGTCAGTTGCTTTTTTTACTGCTTCTTCAATACTTAAATCTCCAGCGACATAATAATATCCAGCTAAATCATAGACTAAATTTTGCATATTTATTGTGTGGTTGACTCTTGCAGTTGTTGCGCCTTGGGATGCAAAGTCATAATCTGTAGATATTTGCCCACTAACACTTTCTGAATAATCAGCTAGTTCTGATCTTACTTTTGTAGTGAGTGAATCACGATCATCTTTTGCTAATTTTTTAACTTGATCTTTAACATCCTTAGAAGCTGAAACAAATAAATCTGCTGTAACTAAATTATCAGGCTCTGCTAAAAATATATTATCACGAAGAGTTATACCACCTCTTCTTATCATATTTCTTACTATTTCGTTTTGATCTTCGTTAGAAAAGTTATTAAAAAACTGTTGATAAGTTGCTCTTTTTTCATCTAAATCTGTAGTAGTATTATATGTTTTTAAAAAGTTATTTTCTGTTGCAACCGATATTAGCCTTCTGTCAGCAAGTGGCACACCTGCTTCAATCTGTGCATTAAGTATATCTCTTGCTGTTGGCGCTTCCTGCCCTGGCTGAATATCTTTAAGAAGCTGTGTTTCAAAATATTTATAAGGATCGTCTTTAATTTGTTTTGCTCTTGCTTCATGTAAACTAGCAAACAATTCTTTTTTCTTTGTTATTTGCAGTTTTTTCTCTAGGTTTTGTTCGTTTCTTTCAGCTTGATTAAGTTCATTTAAGGTTGCTGTAATTTCATTGCTGTTATCAAACTTAGATGTTTCAAACAAATCCAATGCTTCATTTGTTGCAGTCAATGTCATCTCAAGGTTTTTTGCCATTACGCCTGAGTCATCTATTGATAAAGCAAGATTTGTTGTTTCTTTAATTAATTTTTTTGTGTTGTCGTTTATTTCTGCATCTACCTTGATTGCATTTTGTATTTGTTCAATATTATTTTTATAAGTAACATTTGCTAATGCTTGTTTTTTTGTAACTTTGGAATTAAGTGTTTGTAAAAGACTTTGCCTTACTGGAAAACTTACTCCAGAAAACTCACCTGTGCCTTGAAATATTGCTTTTTGTTTGGCTTTCATGCTTGCAAGAGATGGATTAGTTTTTAAATAGCTAATCAAACTTGTTCTGCCAGTTTTAAGTTCAAAACCTTGCGCTCTGTTTGATGCAATGTTTAGGGCAGAGATAAGTTTGTTTCTACCATCTTGATCTAAATTTGATATATCAATACTTTTTTCTTCTCCACCTTCAGTATAAACAAAACTATTTAACCCTCTCACAACTGCATTTTTTGAAGTTGTAAAAGTTGTTTCTGAAGCCTTAGCACCAATAAGACTGCTAACTATACCATCAATTTGATTGTCTACATTTTCGTTATATTTTGCTTCACCGATGTTTAAAAGATTTGCTTTTTCTGCAAAATCTAATGTCGTATCGTTTTGGACATTTGTTTTATAAGAACTTAAAGATGTTTCAGATGTAAGGTTGTTTGTTTGTTTTAGGAAGTTTCCTTTTTTTACAGCTAAATCAAAGCTATATTGATTGTATTTATATTTTCTTCCATACTTTTTATTGTTACTAAATATTAAATTTTTATCTGATTCTGCTGATATATATTCTGCTGAATCTGGTGGAAAATTCTGCATTATATCATTGAGTTTATCTAACTCTTGATTCGTAGTGTTTGTTGCGTTGAACTCACCTAGATTGTATGCTCTTTGTTGTCCTTCAAGATTTTTAAGAGACACACTTCTATTAAGTCTGTTCAAAACTAATCTTTTTCTTCTGGAACTAAACTTATTTGTATTTTTATCAATCCAGTTTTTTTTCCATCTATTAAAATTTGTTTTAAATGTCTGTGTGTTGTCTGTTGGATTATCACGAATATATTCCGTGCTGTCCTCTACAAATTTTAGATTAGTTTTTTGTATTGCATCTTCATCTTGTTTTCTTTGTTCAGCTTGACCAAAGTTAAATGCAATTTGACCTGCTGAGTTTGCAAAGGCTGCTGTTGCTTGGCCAGGAGCAGTAAACGCACCAACATTTGCAGATGGCGATAATGAGCCTGTTGCTAACTGTTGTGTTGTTCCTCTGCCTTGATTGTATAGTGGTATTCTTGCCATAATTAACTCATCAATGTTGCTGCTTTTGTGCCACTCTCAAGTAAACTTTGATAGGCCCTAGTTTTCAATGCACTTGATCTAGCTGCACCTTCTGCTCTTAATAAAGTTGCTGCGCTTATCTTTTGTGTTTGTTGAATGTCAGATGCGTACTGTATTTTCAACGCATCATATTCTGTGTTAAAATATGTGTCTGCCAAGGCTTGCATTGGACTACCACTCATTGTGATACCAGACTTAGCTGTTTGAACTCTTTGTGTTGAAATCAGTCTTTCTGATTGATTTCTCAGTTGATTTTCTTCATCAACTTTTGCCCTTTGTAAAAGTATCGCTTCATTCTCTTGTACTTGAGCATTGTACTCTGCTGTTTGTCTCGCTGCTTTAGCTGCTGCCATGTTTCCCTTAAATCCAAGAAACCCTGATGCTGCTGTCGCTGCTGCTGCTGCTGCTGCTACTGTCATTATTTCACCCAAGCATAACGAAAATAATCTACACCATCTGGCCCAAACTTCTTCATTATTCCCTCTTCTTCAAACTTTAACCATCTAATAAATCTTACTGCCTTCTTATCATTTTTACACACACTTGCTTGTAAACGAAACAATTTATTTTCTTCAATTAGTTTTGTAATCATATTTTTAACTAATCTTGCTAATCTTGTTGGAAACAGTTTACCAATATTTCCTATAATAAACCATCCCTCTCCGACACCTTCCCAAAGAATACTTACACCACCAATAGCTACAACTGTATCTCCAAGTGTTGCTGCGTAGCCATTAATACATTCTTTGCATAGCAATTCTCTATGATAGAATGAAAAATCAAAGTCTGTTTCAATGTTTTGAACATGCTCTGGTGATAGTTGTACGATATTAAGCATCAAAGGTATTTGACCTCCTCATAATAGCAACAACAGTCATGGGCAATGGTTGTGATTGTCTTATAACAACTTGTGCGTCATTGTCATATCCTGCTGGAAAAGATATTTCCTTATCTCCTGTAAACATAGGAACAGCAACATCCATAGCCATGCTACTATCTCTAAAAGGTATTCTATCTAAACTTGTTATTTCTGGGCCAAGTTCTGCACCAACAGTATCTAAAAATCTAGCTGTAACACCATGTATTCTTTTTATTTTACCTTGAGAAACACCATCATTAGCACCACCTTCAAGTCTTAAAGTTTTTATTATGCTTGAGTACCCTAAACCAATGTGAACTTTTGAAGCAGACCTATCTAAAGTTATGCTTCCACCTGAAACAGTTTTATCTGGATGAGCAGATCCATCAGCTAATATTTGTACTGTTTGCCCTTCTAAATGATTTAATCCTGTAATCGTTGTTGTGGCTGTTCCAGAATATGTCAAACCACTATCTACAAAGAAAGCATCACTAATATCTGTACCAAAGTTTATTGAGTTCATCAACACAACATGTCTTACTGTAGAACCATCTATTGTTAGCTGAACTGTCATATAGACCTGATCTTCTGCACCACTTGGTATAGCTGTAATACTTTCAACGATAGGCGCTTGCTGATTTGTAGTGGCTAACCTTGTAGTGTCTGAAGATACAATACTTAGATAACCATAGGCTTTAGGTGTTGTTTCATTGATTGTTACAACATTTGAAGCAGGATTAGCTACTGTAAAATCTGCATGTGAATTGATAGCTGTAAAAATATTATCTGCTGTTGTGTCGTTATTTGTGTTTGGTCGAAAGCCTAAAGAACTTGAAGGACTACTAGAACCAGCAGCTTCACTTGTAAATGTAACAGTTGTACCATCAGATTTAGTTAGTTCTAATGTTGTTCCCACTGCTATGTTTGCATAATCTGTTACTGTGATTGTTGCGCTTCCAGACCTACCACCTATTTTGTGATCGTGCCAACCAACTGTTCCATTTGCTCTGTCATAAGTTAGACCAACAAATCTTCCATCTGCTGCAACAAACCATAAAATAAGTTCTGGTTCTTGTTGCCATATCATATCTGTTAAACCACCTCTGGTTATGTGATCTGCAAGCACAGTTAAGTCTACACCTAATAATCCATCTGTGTCTAAATCAAATGTAATTTCTTTTACTTTCTCAGTTCCTTTTTGCACAAGTATTGTTGAGTTACCTGCTCGAAGAGGTCTTACTTGTGATGTACCAAAAGTTGTTTCTCTTAAAACATTAATGTTAGTTGGTGTTACTGCCTGTGTGCCAGAACCTCCAGAGAGTGTAAATTCAGCACTTGTTGTTAATATTTGTAGAAATCTACCAGGTAATAAATGCTTAATAACATTAACTTGGTCTGATGCTATCGTTATGTTTACAGCATCATCATCATTTGTTCCAGGACTGTGATTCTCAAAATCAGCAGATACACTACCAAATATAGATTGAGGTTGATGTGTTGTTCCTGCAAAGAATAGTCTTTCCTCGTAAAATGCAAGAGCCTTTGGAAAACCACGCACAGAACTAAATGCTCCTTCTGACCATTTTGTTGTTGGATTGCTTGAGCCTACAACTGAAGCAGGTAGTGTGCTTTTAACATCTGCTGCAACTTGTGTTGAACTTGTAAATCCAGTTATCTTTACAAAACCTGTGCCACTATGTTGAAACTCCCAGTCAATACTACCATAGGTTTCTGTACCAGTTGTATGTACTGGCGCAGTTGTGCCACTAGTATGTGAGCCTGAATTTGTTTTTTTGTAAACATTACCTGCGTTTCTAACAGTATCATTTTGTGCATAACTTGTTGAAGCTGCCCAAGCATCATGGCTTGTTTCAATAATCTCTCTAAACCTAAACAATGCACCAACATGACCACTTTCAAAAGTCGCTGCTGATGCTACAAGGTTTATTCCTGTTCCTGTAGCAGCACTTGCATATATTGTAGTTGTGCTAATGTTTTCGTCTAAATATGGGCCATCTGTAAAATCAATATCTGTTAAAGTAAAACTTGTTGTGCTTGTTCTTGTAAGTTTGGCTGGTTCATGTGATTTGTGCGCAATAAATAAAACATCTGCTGACTGAGCAAAGTTAAGTTCAAATATCTCAGTTACGCTGTAAGTAGTTGTTACTTCTACAATTTTACCACTTGTGCCACCTGATCCATAAGTTGTAAACCCAGAACTATCTACACCAGATAATTCAAATGTGTTAGTTGTTTTGTTTGCAACAGTAAACTCTCTGTTGTTTACTTCTGTCATGCCTACAACACCAGATATAAAAACTCTATCTCCGTTGCTATATCCATGTGATGTTGCAGTAACTACTCCTGGATTTGCTTTTGTGATTGCACTAATTGTTTTGGTTGCTTCTGTAAGTATTCCACCATCTTTAAAAAATCTTACATAGTTTGCGCCAAACTCTAGGACATAGGCTTGCTCATCTGAAAACTCAAAGTTAATTAGTTTTACTTTACCATCATCTTTAGTTCTACCTGCAAAGGTAGTTCCAGGTCTTCGTGTTATTCCACCTGAAGGAAAGACAAGCATGTTTTCTAAAGTTTCACAACCTTCGCTATACTTTTGTAAGTCTATACGACCAAACAGTTTAGGAGATAACTCTCCTGCACGAAAGTTAGTTAAGATTGTAGAAACTCTTGCCATACTACAACCTTATGTTTGTAAACTCATCAGCAACTAATTTATCTGGTTTACCTTCAAGAGCATCCATAGTTCGTGCTTCTTTAACCTTCTGTTCATACATAGTATACATTGACTGTGCGACTGTTGTGCTACCTGTAATAGCATAAGCTGTCTCTGACGCTAGTCTGTATGCTATAGCGTTTGAAAGCAAACTATCAAACAACTCTGTATCTGTTACTCTTGAAATATAGGTTATCCTACATGTTGCTTCATCAGACAGTATCTTCCTGCCTTCTACTTTAAACATAACTTGACTATCATAAGGTGAAATCTCTGCATCAACATTTGATGTAAAGAAAGATAGAACTCTCAAACAAAATGGATCAGTTGGTAAACTAAACTGGTTTGCAAAACCAAAAGAAGGCGCTGTGCTATCTGCTGC
>TARA_R100000329_G_scaffold84566_1_pt1 | contig 10151 bp, 13 predicted proteins | sample TARA_R100000329 | Tara Oceans TARA_R100000329 (sample SAMEA2620783) | marine metagenome | biome: marine biome (ENVO:00000447); feature: surface water layer (ENVO:00002042); material: "saline water (ENVO:00002010), including plankton (ENVO:xxxxxxxx)" | depth 5 m | reverse complement strand
TAGTTGTTAAACTGTTAGGCCCACTATCAGACGTATTGTTTCCAGTTAATAAAACTGAAACTTTTTCCTCAGTATCGTTACCCAAATTTAAGTTGGCGTTTATTGTTTGTCCAAGCCCCGAACCGTCATAAACAAAAGTATGGAAAAGACTTTCAACGTCATTAATGCTAGAACCGCTTGCTGCCGCTGCCGTTCCAGCCGCCGCTTGCAGTAGTTTTTTCTTAGTGCTCATTCGCTTATCCTAATGCTTGCCCAGCCGTAAATCCGTACCAGTTTGTTCCACCGTCTCTTGTGTAGAATACAAACACATCTTTTGCTGAAGCGGTGGCCGTTAGCGTTGGAGTTGTTGCGCTAGGCCAATCAACTTCAGTAGGAAATGTAACTGTATATCCTGAAGCCGACGCATCTTGAATTATCTCTAAACTAAAGCTAAATGCAGTTCCGCTTGCTGGTTCATTGCTAAATGCTAACGTAGTGTTTTCTGTAAGCGTATGGCTAAAAGCATTACCAGCCTCACAATCAATTGTCGTTGTATTGGAGCTAGACGTGACTGCCACGTAAGTTTCGTTGTAGCTGTCTACTAGAAGCTCACCAGTAATATCGACATCGCCAGTGTAAGACGCGCCAACTTTTGCATCTAACTGAGTTTGTATCGCACTTGTTACCCCGTCAACATAGCCTAGTTCAGTTGCTGTAAGTGTGGATGGAATACCGTCTAATACGTTAAGCTCAGTTGCTGAAGCAGTAACGCTAAAATCCGTAAGGGAGTTATTTGCGCTCACTTCAATACCGCCACCCATACCAGAATGATTAGAGCAATAATAATACAAGTCGTATGGAGCATCTTGCTCAAGAGTAACCTCGACATAGCTGCCAGACGAGCCAGCCGTTCCCACAGTTGTCACTCCAGTTGTAAATGCGCTACCACCGCCATGAGTGCCGTCTGATGTAGTGCTTAGTAATAATGGATGCCCTGAGTTTGACGAATTACTTTGATCGAAACGATATGTTACTGATGGTGTAAGTCTTGCTTTTTGATTCGCCGTACCATCTAGCAAAAAATTTCCACCTGAGACTGTTACACTAATTGACGCCACAGAAGGTACTCCAGAGCGCGGAAAAGTTACGTCTACATTACCTGACCCGTCCTCTGGCGATATAGTTATAGAACCGCTTGAACTGTTTAATTTTAATGACATGATAATCTCCTAAAGTGGTCTTTTTTCTATAAAGTTGTTCACAACTAGCCTTGAGTTTACTGGGATTGTTAAAGTGACACCGTTGTTTATTTGAGTTTGACTTCCTGTTTCAAATTCCACATTAGCGCCAAGCGTTTGGTCTGTTGTGATAGTAACTGAACTATAGTGATATACTTCATCTTTATTTGCAGAAATAAACACTACAGCAGACCCAGAGAGATTTATTGCAGACCCAGAACTACTGCTGTCTATCACACCTCTTGATAAAGACAATCCGCTGTGGGTGTAAATACCACGTCCAATCTCCCAATTAGAACCATCTTCAATAACATAAGAAACAACGTCTTGATCTGAGACGCCACCATCAGCAAATGTTTGATAACCAGTTTCCGCTGATCCAAGCGTAATAGTGCCAGTTCCAGTTGTGGACGTAGCAACCTTTACCCGATTAGCTAAAACAACCATGTATCACCTTATGCTAACTGAATGACACCATTAGATGCTGAAAAATCAACTGTTAAGCTATCACCATCATTCAGTGTCAAAGATGATCCGTAATCATAGTAACCCACCAAAGGATCTGCTGGTGTGGTCACTGTATCATCATAAATATAAACATATCTAAACGGCCCTGTAGAACCGCCAGAAGAAGTAAGCGTTAAATCAGCAAGAACAAGCTTGTATGTGCCACTTGATTGAGCAGATGATGATGTGGTTACATTTCGTGATGATAAATTAGAATATGATACTTGAGTAACATTACCTAATATTCCATTGCCATCTGCTGAAGGGTCAGAACTTTCTGAAGATGGTGCAGTGTTAGATAGTGCGATTGCTATTTGATCGCTTTCTAAATCCATGTTGTGAACCGCATTTTTCACAAAATCATTAACTTTATTAAATGTTGCCATTTTGGGAACTCCATTATTTAAGCATATGCAAACGCATTGTAACGCATTTTTTTACAGTTGCAAAGTCTAGGTTGGCTTATCTGGAAAATTTGGGTGACTTGGATCACTTGTGTTTGACGGCAAATCTCTGAGCGTTTGGCGATACGTAGCCCATTCTGTTTTTTTACTATCGGATAAAGGGCTATCTAAGGCTTGTGTCCAGTCGCTATCTGTTAAGTACCCGTTGCGTCTATTTCGCAGTATCGTCCAAGCTCGATCTGTTTCCGCTTGATCAATATCCAATTGCGATTTTCTAACTGGGGAACCGTCAACGATAGTATATTGATTTTTTGGATATTCACCTTCAATGTAAGAGCCATTTAAAGCAGCATCACTTTCTAAACCTTCAAAAACCATGATGATTTCATTTGTATCTGGATCATATATTGTGAACTTGCTCATCTAAACCTACTCAACGCAATAATAGTCGTTTGCTCTTGTGGTGTGTTAGTAATTCCACTCAAATTATCAATATAAACTTGAATATACCTATTCCCAGAATTGACCGATTTTTGCCCTCCAAAACTCATTGGAGAAAGTAATATGCTGCCAGTGATACTACTACCGCCAACTTGAGTACCGTCTATAAGACAACGAACTCTTGCTGTATCTCCAGCCCCAGCCGAACCAAAAAGGTTAACGTCAAAAATTGCAATAATATTACCAGCATAGGGCATGTTTACTGTTAACGTATGGAGATAGGTTTGACCCATAGTTATATTATTAGTGCCAAAACTGCTAGAACTAGCAATAGTGACACTATTACCAGCAACTTTAAGTGTATCAATAGCCGCATTTTGTATTTTAGCATTTGTAATGAGTGCATCATTTATTTGTGCCGCGCTAGTAATTATACCTGTAGTACTTAGCAAGCCGCCTGTAATTGTATTAGCTGCGATTTCATTGCCAGTAATTGTGTTAGCTGTAATTTTAGCAGATGTGACTGCATTTGCCGCTAGTTTTGGTGTGGATATTGCACCGTCAGCTATTTCTGTTGCAGTAATACTATTTGCCCCTACTGCGGCAACAATTTCAGCCCAAGTTGAACCCGTCCATCTGTAAAGCTTGTTGTTACTGGTTAGAAAAACTTGCTGGTTTACATAATCACCAGACGCTGGAAGTGAACTAACTGGTTCAATAATATCTAAACCAGCATCTATAAAAATCTGTCTGATACCATTTTCAAAGTCCGCATCATCTAAATATGTAGTAGTAGCAGAAACACCAGAAGTAAAAGCTGACTTATTCCCAGAATAATCAACTGATTTAAGAAAGTAATACCTAGTCTGATTTAAGCCTAAGTTAGCCCTTGTGAAAGTATCCCCAGCGGAAATACCAACTAATGTAGCTCCAGATGAAGTATTGACGGTATTTTCGTATATTTCTACAAAATTTAAATCTGCATCGGCTGGATTAGTCCAATCAATAGTAATATATTTAAAGCCACCAGTAGCAGATATAGAAGTTGGAACGGCTGGCGCTGTTGTATCACCGCCACCAGTAAATAGAACTGTCGAATATGCCCCTTTGTTACCTTGTGAGCCTACAGCCCTAACCCTGATAGTATATTGTACACCGTCAACTAATGGGGAAACTTCAATACTATTTTCTATTGTAGTAGTCGAATTATAGACGCTATCTGCTACAGCTTTCCATTCAACTTCATAATGATCAACAAATTTATTATTAACAGCCGTCCAAGATAATATTACTGAGTTAATAAAAGTGCCATCACTAGTTGTTCTACCGCCACCAGATGCAGTAAGATTATTTATCGCTAAACCGTCAAAAACATTTGGTAAAACGGTATTATCTTTTTCAAAGTCTGTTTCTTCTGCTGACCAGCTAAAGACGCTTTGGGTAAGCTCTCTTAGTGTCATATTGACAATTAATTCACCTGTTTCCTTAAATGCGAAAGCCCACCGCTGCACTTCAAACGTCTTAGCACTAAATCCTAGTCTAGAATTAGTAATGCTAATTACATCACCAACTTGAACGCCCAAAGCCCGTAGCCCAAAGTCAGCAGTAATAGTAAGCTGCTGTCTATTTCTATATAAAGCAATTTTGGCGATGCGTTGGGCCATAGAATGACTAGAAGTCATTGGTAATCTAATATCAGCAGAACTTTCTATACCACCATCAGCAGTGATAAAAGTTGATGATTTTACTTCTGTATAATCTGTTTCTTGCCAGTTACTACCAGCGCCACGCCATGTACCTTTGACAATATTAAAGTTATCACGCCTACTATGACGTGTGCTAACTTCTATATTTGATCTTAAATCATCTTCATCAAACGTCTTAACTGATGCAGTCCAAGCCGCTGCTTTCATTCTCCACTCACCTTGAGCGAACCATAACAAGCCACCCATTGAACGGGCTAGAGTATCCAATATATCTTTGGGCTGTGAAGAAGTTACAAATGAGCCGTTAGTTTCATATCGGTTTTCTGTACCTGAACCAGCTAATGTAACATTCTCATCACATATGTTCGCCGCTGTAGAAACTAAAGTGTCATCAATTTCACTGGCGTTTGCGTCCAAACCATATCCAGAAAATAGATAATCCCGTAGACATAAGGCTGAATTAGCTGACCAGCCAGTTGAAGATGTTCTAGGATCATAAACCTTTTTCCCCCTTACTAAAGCCGTAAAAACTGGCTGACCCGTAGGAAATACATCAGCATCATATTTAAGCCTGACATATATATACGCTATTCCTGATAACTTATGGTCATTTGTCCAGTGGCCATCACTTTCACTTACTAGATCACTATCGGCTGATTGTGCTGCTGTTCCAACGTGGGTATTTATTCTTACAAAGCCATTATATCTTGTTGTTGTATTGCTATCAGGGTCAGTAGCGTTTGTCACTTCACCATCACCATCAAGCGTTAATTCCCATTCATCTAGGTAAATTTTTTGAAAGCTATCTACTTCATGACCAGCTACTGCAATAACTTTATGCAAATATAAGTTATTGTCAGTTGCTTCTGTATATACGACCACACCACCAACCTTAGTTTCACCGTATATTACTTGATGTGGCGCTGCTGGATTAACTGCATTTACATCATATCCACGGCCAGCATCACCAAGAGACGGTCTTGGTGTAAGTGCATTAAGAGCAAAGCCAATAGCTGCATTTATAAGAAATTGCCTTGCAAATGTACTAAATACAAAAGATGTGGTAAAATATGCTGTTGTTGTGGCCGCTGCACTAATAGCTGATACAACTAATGTAACTGGGTCTTGCGGTATGTCTTTCTGCCACGACTTAGGGCCGAATGGCATTTGGTCTAAAAATGACTTGCTTTTATATAACGCTCGTAAAGTCATTATGTGACACTCCAAAATATATCAGGCTTTTCTGTGGGTAAGAATACCAAACCTTTATTACCAACAAAAGCCGCTAAATCAGACACTACCACACCAAATGCAATCGGTAAAACTACTTTATCCTCACCCATATCACGCCCAACTATAGTGCCTCTAGGTGGGTATTCTGTATATATTCTAGTCAATCTGCTATCTACAGCATCAAGAAAATCTTTGTATTCTGATCGTGTATTAAATTTTCTATATTCTACCAAAGCATTTTTTGCACTGTCGTACCTATGTAAATACTCATCACAAAAACCGCTTCCTATTTGCATCTGAACACACGTATTAGCAAAAGTTAAACAATCGTGATAGCCCCATTCAAAAGGCTCATCTTGCACTGTTTCTATATAATCGAATAATCTTTTATCCCAATCTACCAATTTCATTCACTGGTTTTGCCCCAAGCTACTACTTTATTTTGCAAACTATCAACAAACTGTAATCCTTTATCAGTTGTCACATTTAACCCTGATAATCTTGCTTGTTGACTTTGATCCGTAAAACGTAAAACTCTAGGACGTTCTAAATCTACTAATCTATTTTCTACTGTAAGGGTTACAGTGCAAGTTTCTGGCCCTTCATCAATAATCATTTGATCCATAAAACCCTGAAATACTTCTGAACTATCACCGCCAACAATACCGAAATAAATAGTGCATAGACGGCCTTGATAAGCCTCAGTAAGTGCATCTGATAAGATTGATGAAGGTATACCGCTTAAAACTAATGTAGCGCCTTTAGCGGCTATCTCAGCCGTTTCTTCAATATTGCTGATGGAAAGTAAAGTACCAGCCCCAGTATATGTATTTGAGCTAATAGTTAAGTCACCGACACCCGTCCAAAGACGTAAATTTGCACCGTCAAAAGCCAAATCAACAGCCATATAGGGTTGGACAACTTCACCTTCTAAAGCACTTGTTATCGAAGATTGTAAGTCTCTTGACATTAGATAGCCTCTATTGCGCTAAAACTAATATTATAGAAACCATCGGAACTGATATCCCAATTCTGTTCATTAGACGCTAATCTAAATCTACTTTTAGGATATGTTAAATCACCAGTTGCTGTAGATGCAGTTGCACGTAAAGATGGCCAGATTTCCAATGTGCCATCACCAGTTTTGTCTAGTGTCACCTGATATAACCTAGTGCTTGCTCCACTACCTAATGAAAAATAGTCACCTCTTAGAAGCGTAGCACTGCCACTATTAACGTCAGCCGTAACGCTAGTATCTCCAGCAGAACCCGTAATAGTCAATGATGTGGCCGTTCCTTGTGGACTGTCGGCTAATGGTGGCCCTAATAGAAACGTACCATATTGACCGCGTAAAGCATTGAGCCAACCCGTCCACTTTTCAGCATTAGCTTCATTCATAGGTGGTAAAGTTAAATCTGCTTCCCAGCACATACCAGCGTGAGCCACGACTTGTTGCGCCATACTAAATGGAGAACGTGACACAGAAACCACATTTCTAGCTCTAAATGATATGCTTTGAATACCAGTGTGAGTTGGTAAATCTAGTGGATAAGATATAGCCATTAGCCAAATGCAGCCGCGTAGCTGCCCCCTCTACGTCTTGCGTCTAATACTGCTGATTTAGAAGCTTCTACTATTTTAGGAAGCATAGACTGTATTTCAGAACGGCTTACACCCTCTTGAAAGTTATTGTATTGATTTATCACAAGCCCCTGACCGCCAAGCTTATTATTTGGTATTATATGCCCTGATCTATGTGGTACTAATATTTCTGGGCCACGCTCACCAACTATTGTAGCCCTACCACCAGTTACAGGCCCACCCATAGCGTTTTGTGGAATAGGTATACTATTCATTATAGCACCCACAATTCCCGTACCCGTTCCCGTAGCTGCATCAAATGAACCGACAAGTCTTTGCACGACTAAAACTTTATACAAATGAGCTATTATGTCTCTAGCCATAGACCTAAAAGCGTCTTTAACTGATTTTGTGCCGTCTACAATCGACATGAAGCCATCTTCTAAACTTGACTTAATAGTATCTGCTACAGCTTGCGTTCTTTTTGCTATCTTCTCTTTTACGTCTTTATCAACTTTATCTACCATTTTGAAAAAGTTCATAATATCTACTGTAGGTAATTTATCTATATCAATGCCTATTTGCTCTAGTAACCCAGTGGTTGGTCTTTTTGCAGTCAAAGCGTCTAATTCTAATTGCAAAGCTGCGATTTCTGAAGCTAAAGCGTCAACCTCGGTAAGATCTTCACGTACACCATTAAAAATTGCTCCACGGCGCATTTTTGGATCTTTACCTCTAGCAACATTAGCTAAATCTATTGTTGATTGAATTAATTTCTTAATCTTTTTTACAGCTATCTCTATTACAACGCCTACCCTCTCCATATTACTTTTAATTCTTGTAAACACTGTTCCGACAACAGAAGCCAAAACTAAATTAGCATTTATTATAGCATTTACGCCTTTTATAAAAACATCGCCTAAAAATCTAAATGCATCTTTAAAAGCATCTATTATTGGCATAAGTCCTTCAAATGCTGGTTTTATGGTATTGAAAAATCCCTTAAAATCAAAAGATAAGCTTTTTGCGCTTTTGCTCATCATAGCAATAGCACCACCAACAGCTATTAAACCACCGATAATCATACCTTTAGGGCCGAATATAGATGCTAACTGTGGGCCTTGCATGGTCATAATTCGTAGTGCATCCGTACCCATAGAAGCCTGAACAGCCATATCTTGAAACTGTAATGATGCTAAACCTAGACCACGGGTCATGCCCATATTAGACCGAACAACCCTTTGCGTAGCCCGTGTATGACGCTGCATAACTTGGGTGGTTTGCGTCATTTGTCGGTTGACGTTACCTAGTTGCTGCTGAACCTTTTGCATTTGAGGAACAGCGTTACCAACTGCGTTCATTTCAAACGTAAGTCTTTCAGTGGCCATTCTTTTCCCGTTCCTCTTTTATTTTAAAATATGCGACCCACTCATTATATTCTGAATATGTCATTTCTTCAATTTCTGATATTGTCTTACCCAAATGTTCAGCAAGTGAAATGAGACTATATCTAAATGGATCGCTCCTTAGTTTTTTTCCTGTTCCTCGGCTGTAATGTTTTCAAATATAGCGCCAAATACAGTGGCAATAGTTCCAATAGTTTCACCCATTAAAACAGGTTTATCTTCTAGCGTGAAAACCTTTTCACCGTCTTTATCTTCACACTTTCTAATAATTAATTCTACCATTCCTGACATCGTGGGATTAGTCAGAAAATCTTTATTTTTACGCTGTAGAAATTCAATATCACGGGCTGTAATATAATTAAAGAATAGGGTAAGGGGCTTATCATCCTCGCCCCATTCTTCAATATCTACTTGACCGCGTTCTTTATCAGCCCTTTTAGCTGCGATACGTTTTGCAAGTGTCATAGTCCTACTTATACAGTTGTTTCAGTTAATGCCCCACTACCTTGCACTGAAATGGTCATTTCTACAAGCCCATCAAATGTAGAATTAATAGTTCGGCCAGTAACAATAGCTGTACCACCGTAATAAGTATCACCAGATGTTGCACCTTCTGGATATAGATTTAGGGTCACAGATGCTCCAACAGTAAGAGCTGTTTGACCACCAGTATTGGTTTCATCCCAAAATACATCAATTGAACCCGTAAACTGTTTAAGTGAAGCTACATAAGTCCTAGAGCTATCACCCATGCTAGTCGTTTCAAGTGTGTCGGCTGTTTCTTCGATACTAAATGATCGAATTTCTGCTATTGCTGTGTCAGAACCAGCCGTGCCGACTTTGACCGTCCCTTCACTTCCTGTATGTGTTGCCATGTCGGTATCTCCTTATTTGGCTGTTTCTACATCATTTATTGCTGTAACATATCTGATTGAATAAGTCAGCTTTGCAATACCTAATATTTGGTCAGCTTCACCGTCAAATTGTATTTCAGTAGATGTTAGAACACTAAATTTAGCAAGACCATTGACCGTAAAATCTCCAGCCATTGCTTCCTCGACTTGGACGGCTATTGCGTCCACATCATCATCAAACTTGCTTGTTTCTCGAACATATATATCTATGTCTAAAGTCAAGTCTCTGATAACGTCTGTGACACCAGCGTTCATGCGCTCACTGGCTTCTGCCCCAGTATATACGCTTATAGCTGGTAAGTTTTCTTCATTGAATGGGTGTACACGAGTAGTAAACACACGTCTTTTTACCAACGATACGTTTTGGCTTAGTAGAGTTGCTACCCTATCTCTTATCTGGCGTCTTACGTGTGCCATCTACTGCTTTTCCAATTGAATGACACTGACACCAGTTCCATCGTGGATATAAGCTACAACGCGATAATTTACACTATCTACAACTAGAAAATCATCTTCCGCTATATTCGGTATATCAGTGGTTCTACAGGTAAATCGTGGCTGTTCCTGATGTACAGCAGCTATACCGCCAGCGTCAACAGGAACAGTTTCATTGTCAAATATTCCTTTGATGGTGCTATCACCTAAACCTAGCTTGCGTTGGTAGGTTACAGATTTTGCAAACTCCTGAACATTAAGAAGCAAGGTAATATCATCAGCAAAAGAAATAGCCATTAATCATCAC
>TARA_R100000329_G_scaffold60942_1_pt1 | contig 10174 bp, 2 predicted proteins | sample TARA_R100000329 | Tara Oceans TARA_R100000329 (sample SAMEA2620783) | marine metagenome | biome: marine biome (ENVO:00000447); feature: surface water layer (ENVO:00002042); material: "saline water (ENVO:00002010), including plankton (ENVO:xxxxxxxx)" | depth 5 m | reverse complement strand
TTTAAAACATAACCACCAGCTCCACCGTTAACAGTTGGATCCCAAACTCCACCACCAGCAAGTACTTCGGCTTCTGTATATGTTTCTATAGCGCCTGTTGTTGGGTCATCATAAGTAGTAACTTGAACACCAGGATTTGCGGGAACAAAATCAGTGTGAGGTGCTTGAACAGAGTAACCTTTAACAACTCTTACGTCTTTAACTTGAAATATAGGTCTACTCATTGGGTATATACCAGAGCTACCTAATTGATAACCAATATTATAGCTTGTTTGATAATCATTTCCTATAGCTATACCAAGATCTTGTATTAATTGTACTTCTTCAATACCATCACCAGTACCATTATGACTACCATCAGCGTTTTGTTGGTTAGGATCTCTAAACTTATAACTAACACCAACAACTAGATCGTAACTAGTTAACTGACTCTGAGAATGCGCATGAGAAAGATCATCAGTGGCGTTATCTATATAACTTGTACGTGGAAATACGAAAGGACCACCATTTGCAAAAGTATGTATATGATGCCAGTGGTTTGATATTCCACTCCAAGAATTACCAAAAACATTAGTAATATTGCTAATATTTGACGCAGCATCAAATCCATTGTATGTTACCCCTGTTTCATCAGCGTAAGCAGCAGAAGCTGAACTAGAAATATAACCAGTCCAAGTAGCTAAACCAACACCTGAGTGTGGCATGCTGTGATATTTAGTGTAAGGATTTATAGCGGGATCTGTCTCATACAATGACGATGCACTTCCTGGTGAAACCATATATTGAACTATATCGGGAGAAATATAGTTTGGCGTACCATCAGCATTAAGTCCGTCTACAAGTTCAATTACAGGTTCTATTCTATTCATACCATAAAGAGAAGAGACTGTGTGTCCACTAACCATATATTCTTTATAACATTTAATCCTAACTTGAATATGTATTTCGTCACCGTTATATATACTGTTATTATAAATACCAACACTGTTAGCTGTTGGACTTGGAGAACCCGGATAAGCAGCGTTGTAATAAGTAGCGTTAGTACCACCTTGACTTAATTGTCCTGATCTAGCAAGTTCTGTAAAAATAACTCTACTATCTTTGTGAGTTCTGTCAAAAGTAATATGCCCATTATTTGCTGCTCTAGTTATTTGACCAGTAACTTCGTCATAATAATCGTTACCATTATACTGCGAGTAAGTCATAGGATAACTTTGTATAGCGGTAATTTCAGTAGTTGGATTATTACTATTTGTCGATGTAGCAGGCCAGCTTACACTAGTGTTACCAAAAGGATTTGCAAAATAAGGGTTACTGCTTGGGTTGCTTTCATCTATAACAGAAACAGAAGCAGTATCAAGAGGTCCACACATCCTAGTTATTTTAGCTCTATGGGCTCCGCTGTCAACTTCAACAGAAGAGTATAAATTATATGAATTTGCTGCAGTAGGACCAAATAAATCATTAGATGTAGTTGAAGGTCTTGCTAAAAATAAACTATCATCTACATTAGAATATGTTGCTTCAGCAAAAGGTACAGCAGCGGTAGCACCTACTGTCGCTGTAGTTGCAGTAGCTATTACTGCTGCTGGAGCTGTTCCAGAGCCGTTTTGTTCTTGTTGAAAATGACCGACTGGTATGGCTGGATGATTTCTTACGGTTATAGTTCTTCTAAAACTTTCATCTACAGGAAAACTGTAAACAGGATCAGTGTTTATGTCTTTTGTGTTGTAACTATGACCGTAACTACCACCAACGTTAACACCTCCATTTGTAATATAACTTAAAACAGAAGTATCTATTGGTGTGCTTTCTGCACCTAATTGAAAATACGTGTTAAACACTATGTTTTCAGTATAAGTGTTAGAAAATGTTAAATTATAATTTTCTTTATAACTATCATAACTACCTATTAAAGAAACGTTATTTTTTAAATTATCTCTAAACCAATCGTGCATACCTGTTTTTGATATAGGTGTTATACCGTCCATAGATAATCTTAATACAGCACCTCTTTGTGAGTCTGTAAAATAAGCTCTGTATGATTCTGAAGCAAAAGACTCTGGATTTTTAGCAATACCATACTCTCCAACAAAAGGCACTGTTTGACCTAAAACGTTTTCGTTTGCTGTTAATTGAGCGTTTCCGTCCGCGTTAAATACGGCATCTTTATTAGCTAATATTTTAATAACTTTATCTTCACAAAAGGCAACTAAATCTGTATTTCTAGTAAAAAGTTTTTGTATACTACCATAAGTTGGATTTAAATCTTTAGTAATCTTTTCAGCCATTATAAACTGATTCAAATCATTAACACCAGAGTTAGAATTATATAATCCGGAAAATATTAAACCACTAGATCTAGACTCTTGCTGATAAGTTTCTTGTGTAATACTAGAAACTTTAGGACCATTAGTAATAAACATCTCATTAAAATCATCTCTAATTCTATTAGATTCTAATCCATTACCAAAAGAAAAACAATTAAACCAAGGTAAACCAACTTCTATTTGTGTAGAAGAAATATTAGGTTTAAATATAAAATTAGTTTTAAAACCAGAAACAGAACCTGTTAAATTTTGTTGTCCTAGCTCAGCTATTGTATAACTGCCATCTTCTCTAATAAATTTTACTTGATAATTAGTATAATCTATTTCATTTGTACCGTCACCAGCTATAAAACCAGGCTCAAACGTAGCTATATTATTATCCCACTCTACTAGATAAACATTATCATCTTCTTGATTAGAAGGTACGTTTAATAATTCAACTTTACAACCTTTCGGAGCAAATAAACTATTAGTATGTTTGTTTATTCTAATAGGTATGCTGTCACTAGCCTCATGATATATATCTAAATCAGCTTTTTGTTTTTTAGGACTTAATTCCCATATAGCTGGAAACTTATTTAAATCACTTAAAATTAAATCTTGAATAGGCTCTAAAAACTCTATATCAGTAAAGTTATCACTATCTAAATCACCAGACATAGCATCTTTGTTATTTATACTATTATCTACTGGATTATAACTAGATTGTGTAGGGTTTTTGTCAAGCTCTATAATATAACATAGTCTTCTATTGTGAGCAGCTCCAAAATCAACTATTTTTTTCTTTAAATCTTCTAATTTACTTACACCATAATTATTCGCTGCAGAGTCTTTATCAGTAAGGCCAACTGCTTCGTTGTAGTCACCGTCTTTATCTATAGAGTCTAAAAATTTTAAAGCAAAATCTTCAACAGTAGAATAAGCACTACCCATATGAGTATCATCATAATCATATTTATAACCACCGTTTCCATTCCAGTATATATTATAATGAGATCTCCAATTAGTGTGATTATAAAGTTTTTTAATTTGCACTTTTTTTATAGTGTATACATTTTCTGTATCTTCATGTGCGGTAGCACCAGCAGCTCCAGGTGTAGTATAATTAAATCTAAATTTAGCTCCTGGATATATATTTCTAATAAAATCTCTAATTTTATTATCTGGATCTCCGTTTTCATTAAACGTTGGATCCCACTGTCTCTCGTGTAGCTCTCTGTATTCTAAATTATAACCGTAACCAACGCCAGGGCCAGGCGGCTCTTTATAAACTTTATAAGTATTATCACTACCGTTGGCATAGTTACCTTCCATAGCTAGATGGTAATGTTTATTTGCGTGACTACTATCGCTACCAAACTTATCAGCAGCTCTACGTCCAGTAAACACACCACCACCCCATATACCTTGTAAATTGTCCATTATAGTATCTTCTCCATAAAGCATTGGATTACTAAGACTCCAAGTGTTATTATGTAAATTTCTACCTGGAGCAAAAAACGACAAGTGCATAAAGTGTTTACCTGTTTCTTTATTTTCAGAATAAGTTTTAGTATCTTTACCAACACCTCTATCTTCACCGTTCATACCACTTAACCATCTTCTAGGACCTACAGCGTGGTAATCGTTAGTTGTTACAAAACCTTCTAAGCAATTTATATGGTTTGCTGCTTCGTTACCAAACAAAGTTAATCTACCAACATGTTGATTAGCACCAACAAAACCATCTATTTGTAAACCTTTATTGTTACCATTATCGTCTTCGTAAGTCCAGTTATCTACAGTATCAAACAAATGAGATGTTGTTATTATACCTTGATTAGGATCAGATCCAGCTTGCGTAAAAACAGTAGAAGAATTTGAAAAATATTGTCCACTCTGATAATAACCAGCACCACCACTCATAAAAGATTTTCCTTTTGTTGCTTCTAACTCGTTTTCTGTTATTTCAGTCCACCATTTTTTTACAGGAGGATAAGACCAGCAAGACTCTTTACCAGAAGCATCTCCAAATGAAAAACCAGGCGGTTGATAATGTTGAGTTGTAAAACCAGACCAATTAATACAATTAAACTTAGCATAGTTACTATGATTACTTTGACCAGAAGCGATATGCATAGCATCTACAAAAAATCTAGGTCTTTTTGTGTCATTATTTAATTCTGCTAAAACATTTTCCCACATTACATGCCAGTCTGTTAATCTAGCAGTACCACCAAGACCGTTTACATTGGTATTTCCACCACCAGCTTGTTGTATGTCATTGTTAGACTGTTTTGTTGCATGGTAAAAACCAAAATAATTAGTAGCACCATAAGGAGCGCCACTACCAAAATGATGAGGGTTATTAGCGTTGGTAAGAGTACTTTGACCAGGATCATCTTGCCAATACCAAGCCCCTGATTTTGCTTTAACTTGATATTGATTTAATTCTTGCAACTCGTTACCTTCAGTAATATTTTGTGTTATTTGGTTTTTAGATATTTTAACAAAAAACTGACCTGAAAAATTTTCTTGTCTTTCTTCTTTTCTTTCTACTTGAAAAACTAAATCTGCATGTAAGTTTGCCTCGCTTGTGCTATCAGCGGCATTACCACTCACGTGAGCTATATCAGCATCTACTTCTTCAATAGGTCTTTCTAACTTAATAACATAACCATTAGATCCTACCCAACCACCCGCACCTTTGTATTTAGAAGAAGCTGTTACTGTACCATCATCAGCAAGTCTAAACCAAGAGAAATACAAATCTGTATATATATCAGCAGTATCTGGATTAATATCTTTAGCTAATCTTGGTCTTGCAGATGTATATTGACCATTTTCACTCGTCCAACGAAGGATACTTAATTGAAGAGTATCATTACCTATTTTATCTATCCTAAAATTATCTCTTTGGAAAAACTTTAAAATAGGAGTGTCGTCCTGAGTAAGAGTATTGTTAGAGTCATTAGCAACTGTTCCTAAATTAACTAATTTATGTTTTATAGCATCTGGCGCTTCATTTTTTATATCAATTACTTTAAACTTGTTTTCAAAAGTAATTTGATTTTCATTAGCACCTATTTTCTTTTTTAAAATTATATAATCTTCTTCTGATATTTTATTTCTATCTGAAGAAGGAAATGAAAGCCACAAATGACCTTCTTCATTATCTAATTCATAAATACTCTTAGCTGTCCAAGCTCTTTGCATAGCTAAATTATAATACTCACCTGAGTTTTCTTTTACAAAAAACTTAATATATTCTACCCAGTCAGGAAAATTATTTACAGCAGAAGCAACTAGTTGATTGCTTTTACTAGCATTTTTATCTCCTCTTTCATTTTCCCAAGGAATATAAGTAGCTCCAGTATTAGAAGTAAAAACAGGTGTTTCTCTACCAAATTCATCTATGTAAACAACACCTACTTGATAGTTTCTTTGTGACTTTATAGAAGGTAAACCTTTAGAATCAAAATCACTTAACATCTTTTTTCTATTTCTATAACTTACAAAAACTTTTGGTTTACTACCTATAGTATAGTTTTGTATATAATTACCATATACTATTCTATTACCAACAACTTCTTGTGCTTTTGCTTTTAAAGGTACGTTATCCCAAGGTCTAAGCAATTGGTTAGCTGGTAAAGCGGCGTATATATTTTCTGTAGTAACTGTATACTTACCAGATGTTAAGTCACCATGCGCAGCTGGCATATGTGATCTTATATTACTCGAAGTAATATTAGTTGAATATCTTGGAACACCTCTTTCTATTAAATTTTTATTTTCGTAATTTAATGAAGCGTGCCACTCAAAATCAGTATGTTTTATTGTAGCTATAGAATAAACAACAGGTGAATCTTCTTGTTTATATAGTATATCAACTTCAACTACATCTTCAGGCGTGTCTATCGTTATAAAATTACTTAAATCTACGGATTGTATAGAATTAACCATAGCCTTGTTATGCGGCTCTTTTATATCGTAAGCGTTGTCTGGATTGTATAAAACACTAGCGTCTAAAGATTTAGTAGTGTCTTTTGTGTATTGAGGGTTAAACACAGGCGCGGTAAACGGTGCCATAGGTGAAAACTCACCATCTTGATATTTATATCTATAAGAAAATCTAGGAAATTTAGTTTCAAATAAATTAGGTATTTTGTTTACAGCAGATGTATTTTCTTGATAATTTATATTTACCTTAAGAGTTTTTGTTGGTTTTGGTTTTATTACCGTAATATGTTTTTCTTCTATATCTATTTTAATATTATTACCAAACACAACGTCTCCAACTTTAAAATCAAAATCAGTTGCGTTGTTGTTATATCGTAAATGAGTACCATTTCCATTATCCCAAATTCTTATTTCTTTTTTACCAAGAAATTCGTTTTCTCTATAATGTCTTATTTCTCTTACATAACCGTTGTTTGGCTGATCTGCATTACCAAAAGAATTTGTACCAGTGCCAGAGTTTATTAAATTACCAGGAGCATCCGTAGATTGTGAAGCATCTATGTATTGATTATTAGCGTCTCTAATTTGTCCAAATGGATCTATTAAAGATTCAAAAGGAATACCAAAAATAGCTGCTAATCTTCTTCTTTCAAAAACAATATATTTACCAACTTTTACTCTATCTTTAAGAGAAACAAATGGTGGATGGTTTTCTTCGTTAAGACCAGATTGGTCAGATGTAGAAGCATCTGGAAAACCAGTAGTACCAGTGAAATTAGGCATTTTACTTGGCCAAACATATTCTGCAGCTAAACCTGTAAAACTATTATTACTAAAACTTATTTGAGTATGAGTGTCTATGTTAGGCGTACCTTGTTTACAGGTGTCTATATTTATTTTTTTAGGTTCACCTTTTCCGTCTGACCAAAATAAAAGATTATCAATTATATTTATACCAGTTATAATATTACCAAAAAATTTTAATACAGCTTTTTGTGTACCTGCTTTTAAATCTACAACAACAGGTGATGTTACATCATTATCTATATCATACTCTAGTATTACGTCTTTGTCGTACCTAGATATAAACCAATATAATTTATTTGTTTTTTCGTCAGTAATACTACCAACACAAGTAAACTCAGACCCAACTAAATCTTCTACTCTTTTATTACCTAATATGTTTTCAATAACACCTACGTTAGAGCTTTCAGAAGTAGAAACCTCAACGTTCATAGCGTCTCTATATTGTCCGTTTGGCACTAACCTTTCATCAAGGTCTTTATTCATTTTGCCACCGGTAAAATTATTTTTAACTTCTGGCATTAATTAGTGTTTTATATGTTTTGATTTACCTCTTAAAATTTGAGTTATTTCTTCTAATTTAATATTTGATAATCTTAGCTTAGCTTGTCTTACAGCAGCAAATCTTTCTTTTTTAAATCTAGGTACAAATTGCTGTCCAAAAGCAGATGAAGAAACAATAGCATAAGCTATAGATTTATACATAGCTTCTTCAGCAAATTTATGAACTGTTGTTTCTTGATCAGTACCAAGACTATCGCTTATATAATCTAATATCACAGTTTTTCCTGAAATATTAGAACTAAAATGTATTCTACCGACTCTATCATCTATGTAAAAGCTACCGTTTGTCTGCGCATGAGCTGGATCAATACCGTATCTTTCACCTTCGTTAGGCCAATAAATATGGTTTTCGTAATCTCTATAATCTTGAACATCGTTTTCGCTAGGATTGTGAGATTTATATTTATTCCATGTTGTTGAATTTTTATCCGTGCTATTTTCTGATAAATTAGGATTTTGACCTTCTGTTACAACCTCAACTAAATCTACAAAGTTTACTTGATGTGTATTGTTTGTAGATGTTAAAGGTGTAGGTTGAACTAAAGAGCCAAAATTAGGAAACGGTATGTTAGGCGTAGCTGGATCGTTGTCATGATCGTAAGTATCTAAAGTTGTTATAGCGTCAGAAGTCCAAGGAGAAAAACTTTGTACATACACCCAAACTTGGTCAATATTACTTACATCTATCTCTAATATTTCTTTTTGACTACTAGTACCATCTGACCATTCTAAGTAAGCGGGAGATCCAGAAGGAGCTATAACATCATAATTAGAAGTATTAAAGTTAGGAGACATATTAGGCCCGCCAGGAGCCGAAGCGTAAGCCGATTTTAAAACTGGCGTTGTATGTGTGTTAAGCCAACCAACATCTGGATTTACAGTAGTAAGACCAACTCTTATAACACCAAAATCACATAGCAGTGTTCCACTACTATCAGTTTGTTGCGCTCCTGAACCAGCAAAAGCCCTTAAATCTACAAAGTTTTCTGAACTAACATCTAAGAGTTGCCAAGCAGCATAAGCCCTACTAGAACCAACAACACCAAAACCGTTTTGCCAAAGATGTTTAAATTGAAGCTGCTCATTGTTTACTACTATAATATCTTCTACAAAAGAAATTCTAAACTTTGGAGGATTACCAGTTGTTTGTTCCCAACTATCCCAAGCACCTGATCTACCTGGGTTGGAAACTTGCCAAGCAGCTCCAAGTATACTATAATCAGGGTTTTGTATAAGGTTTGTTTGATCTAAATATTGACCTAACTCACCAAAGAAATATTCACCTGTACTGTGTTGTTTTATTTGAAAAGGATTGCTAGTGTGTTTAGTAGGATATAAAGGATGTTTTATACCGGCACCGTCAACAGCTGTTAACTTAGTATAATTAACATAATCATGTGGTAAAGGCATAACTAAACTTGGTGGTAAATCTATTTGTTGACTCTTAAAAGACTTTAACGTGTCAAAAGATAATTCTTGTAAAGCTCTATGAGCATGAAAAGCAACATCTATTTTTTTAGCGCTTGGTATAACTTTACCTTCACCAACGTATGAAATCATAAATTGATTTACTATATCTTCTAAACTTAAAAACTGATAATGACCAAAAGAATTACCTTGATAATAAGATATTTGTGGATCTCCTTTTTTCCAACCAGTTTGTTGAGTACTTGCGTGTGCTCCTCCTCCGGAGCCATAGTGTGTTGGCATATTTTCTTAGTTTTCTTGTTGTATTTTTTTAACTTCTTCTTGTGTTGCTAGTTGAACTAAACTACCATCTTTAATATTTATACCTGCTAATTGTAAAATTTTTATTACTAAGTTTGTTTCTTCGGAAGGATGTAGTTCAAAGTCTTGGTGATCAGAAGCTGAGCTATTATATAAAGCATTTTCACCAGACATTAAATAAGTCCAGTTAGGTTTTTTAGGTATTCTTACATAACTAGTATAAACAACGTCATCTCCATTAAACTCAGGAAAAGGATACACCTTAATACGTAATTGATCTGAGCTACCAGAAAATCTAGAATAATAAGGATAATGTTTAGATATGTTGTGTATTAAGCTTGAATCAGCATATTGTAATAGCTCTTTAAGTGGTACTTCTGAAGCTTGCGCAATATGCTCAGAACCATGATACTCAACACCAACCATTGTTAATCTATAAAAATTAGTAGAATCAGGAATCAAAACACTACCGTTCTCATCTACTATTGATGATTCTACATTAATTTTTTCAAACATAGATATTTTTTCTTCAACCATTTTAACAGTATCAGCATAACCAGTGTTATTAGGTATTGTTTTTAAAGCTCTATCTAGTATATAAAAATATTGTCTAAATATATCCATTTGAGCATGATCAGCAAAAAGATTAAATTCTTGCGGTGTCACATAACCTCTTTGTTCTTTATTAGCTAATGCTAAAACTTTTTGATATACGTCATCTATTCCTATCATATTTTTTTGTATTGTAGTTGTAATCGCCCCGCAGGGCGACTACCTCTACAGTTTGATTAATTGTTTAATCTTTTTTC
>TARA_R100000329_G_scaffold43836_3_pt1 | contig 10186 bp, 14 predicted proteins | sample TARA_R100000329 | Tara Oceans TARA_R100000329 (sample SAMEA2620783) | marine metagenome | biome: marine biome (ENVO:00000447); feature: surface water layer (ENVO:00002042); material: "saline water (ENVO:00002010), including plankton (ENVO:xxxxxxxx)" | depth 5 m | reverse complement strand
GCAGATCCATTAGTGCTGATGGCAGAAGCAGGAGCGATACTTGTATTATCAGTCGCAGCTTATGTTATGAGTATGAAAGATAAACTCAGTTTGGAGAAGGACAGACAATTATAAGTTATATATAGTATATGACTTGGTATTATAATAATGAACCTTTTACGAGTGAAATGATAGGCGACTATGTCGGTTTTGTTTATGAAATTACAGACAAATCCAACGGCCTTAAATACATCGGTAAGAAAGGTCTTATTTCAAGAAGAAAATTACCGCCTTTGAAAGGCAAAAAGAGAAGGCGAGTAAAAATTGTTGAGACAGATTGGCAAGACTATTATGGTTCAAGTGAAACAGTAAAGCTACTCGTCGAAGAAAATGGAAAAGAAAACTTTCATCGTGAAATAATACGTCTGTGTAGAAAAAAAGCGGAAATGAGTTACTATGAAGCCAAACGACAATTTGAGTTAGATTGTTTATTATATCCGGAGCAGTATTACAATGAGTTTATTGGATGCAAGATAAATCGATGGCACCTATTGACAAAAAAGAAGAATTGAAATATAATGTATTTGACAAATTGCCTACGATAGGCAATCCTGGCGAATCTTGGGATATGTTTTTAGTTCGTAAATTGAAAGAATATAATGAATATCATAATAGCCGGTCCCTGTCAGATTGAAAGCGTAGATCAGGGGAATATTATTGCTACCGTGTGTAAGTCCGTATGTGAAAAATACGGCTATGACTATTATTTCAAGTCATCATTCGATAAAGCAAACAGAACAAGCATTAGTGGTCATCGAGGAATGGGCCTTAAAGAAGGCATCGATGCTATTTTCAAAGTGAGTCAGCAAGTTCAAGTGAAAACTTGTGTTGATTTTCATGACGTCGATCAGATCCGTCTTTGTGAGGATTGGGGATGGTTGCCAGACATCATACAGATACCGGCATTTCTCTGTAGGCAAACCGATCTTCTATTAGCAGCAGTACAAACAGGAAAGCTTGTAAACATCAAGAAAGGTCAGTTCCTTGCTCCCTGGGATGTGACGGGAATATTATCCAAGACCGGAACTGAAAATGTAATGATTACCGAGAGGGGAACGAGCTTTGGATACAACACTCTTGTTGTTGATTATACTGGGCTTGAGTATATGCTCAATAATTATGACGTACCGATTGTGTTTGATGGGACGCATGCAGTCCAAAAACCTGGGGGACAGGGTTCGAGTAGCGGTGGGAATCGTGATTATGTTCCTGGTCTTTGTCGTGCTGCCGCCGCTCTTGGGGTCCGTAATTTTTTCTTAGAGGTACACGAAGATCCAGATAACGCACCATCGGACGGTCCGAATATGCTATGGCTGTCTGATTTTGAAAATGTATTAAGAGACATAAAGGATTATCAATATGAAAGAGGGCAAAGTATGGGGGACCACGGAAACCTTATTGACTACCAACACAGTCGAGGTGCACCGCATTAAAATAAATCCACGTAGCTATTGCTCAATGCATAAGCACGAGTTCAAGTGGAATATGTTTTATGTGATAAAAGGTAGGTTGTATATCGAAGTGGAAAAAAATAATTATGACTTGACGGATGTTACAGAATTATTCCAGGGGCAGTATACTTCGGTCAAGCCTAACGAGTTTCACAGGTTCTTCACGAAAGATGAGCCTGTAGAAGCACTCGAGGTATATTACCTAAATTCAATCAGTGAAGATATAGTTCGAAAAACAGTGGGTGGTGTAGAATGACAGATTTACCTGAACACCTGGGTGGACACTTAAATAAAGTTCACACAGACAGAGGTTCTCTATTGTACCTCAAAGAAAAATATAATATTAAAACGATGTTGGATGTCGGTTGTGGTCCAGGGCATATGGTTAAGATTGCCAATGACCGTGGTATTCGAGCATGGGGCATCGATGGTGATTTTACATTAGATTTTGAGTTAGGACTTAGAGAGAGTATCATTATACATGATTACTGCGATGGACCGAGTAATATCACCCGTGATTTTGATTTATGCTGGTCGGTCGAGTTTCTTGAACACGTAGAAGAAAAATACTTACCCAATTTTATGGCTGACATTGCTAAATGTAAATATGTAATCTGCACCGCTGCTCCTCCTGGTCAAGCGGGTCATCATCACGTAAACTGTCAAGATTTAGATTATTGGAGAGAGGTGTTTGATGAGTACGGATTTGATTACGATGAAGCAGAAACTCAAAATGTCAAAGATCACTCCAATATGCATAAACCCTTTATTAAAATGAACGGTATGTTCTACAGGAAAAAATCATGAGTGATGTAATACGTATGTTCATTGGAACATCAAGTAATGGCGAAGACAATCCCATTGAAGCAATCTATGAATATTCATTGAGAAAAAACTGCTCTCAGGAACTTGACATAGTTTGGATGAAACAAACAAGAGACCCGACTTCTTTTTGGCATGGATTTAATACACAATTTTGGCCAACACCTTTTAGTGGATACAGATGGGCTATTGCGGAGTACTGTAACTATGAGGGTCGTGCTCTCTACACTGACTGTGACATGATAAACTTCAAAGACATCTCGGAACTTTGGAATACTGATATGCATGGTAAACCTCTTGCTGCCCGTAAGGGCACACGCTTCGGAGGGCATGAGTTTTGTGTTACTCTAATTGACTGTGCAGCATTTAAAAAAGTAGCCGATGTGCCTGTATCGAGACAACGCACTCTTGATAACTATCATCAGCGCTGTATAGGTCATTTTAGTGGCAACGATGATCTGGTGCACGAACTTGATGCGAGATGGAACTGCCTCGATGGTGAAAACTATATGATCGAAGACCTGTGGCATCTGCATTGGACAAATATGGCTACACAGCCATGGCGCCCTGGTTGGTTTACGGGCACACCCACTGAACATCCGAGAGCAGATCTTGTTACAATGTTTGAAGACATGCTGATTGAGGCCAACGATGCTGGTTATGATGGGCAAATAGCAGAGTATCCACCCTTTAATTACAACATTATAGGTAGATAAAAATGTTTGAGATCAAGGGCGACAAACCTATGGGTGATGTTTTATTTGCATCTTGTGATAGTAAATATTTCAATAATTTTGGAATACCTCTGCTGTATAGTGCCAACGATCATGAACACACTTTACATCTACACGTCATAAATCCCACAAGCGATGACATTGTTACGTTAAAAGATCTACAGGTAAAAAAAGATTTCACATATACGATAGAAGAAAATAATATTCAATCAAGAGAGTATTATAGCTGCAATAGATTTATGGTGGCTCCTACATTCCTTGAAACAGCAGATAGACTATTAATCATAGATACGGACTGCTTGGTGATGAATAAAATGGAGTTTCCAGAAGCAGATTTTGGATTATTTTTAAGAGATCCTTTGCCGGGTACTGTTGGCTGGGAGCAGGAGGGGACCCATGTTGCGGCGGGAATGGTGTTGTTATCAAAACAATCAATGGAATTTGCGAAGGATCTATCAAAAGCACTCTACGAACATGAATTGATTTGGTTTTTGGATCAAGTGATGTTGTGGCGCCTATATAATGTCTACAAAGATGAATTATTCTTTCACCAGTTCACCGCAGATGATATGGACTGGGAATTTTTACCCGATACCAAAATCTGGACGGGAAAGGGTCCAAGAAAGTACGACAATGAAAAATACTGTGGAGTTCAACAAAAATACAGAGATATGCATGTTTCATGATTTTTTAAAGCGCAATAGGATATCACACCATAGAGCTCTGGCAATATCTCCTGACTATGATAGTGCTGAAGAAATAGAAGAAGATGCTAAAAAAGCAAGCAGTGTAGAATTATGGAATAGATGCTTGCAAAATATGTTCGATGCTGATGTTTATAGTGCTTATAAAAGTATTGATAAACCTCCGTTTAACGATCCAGATCTCGTAAGGACTGGATTACATCCATTTCGTCGTGTCTACAGTCAATATGCTCATGAGAAAAGAACATCTAATTCCTTCAACAACGTCGTATTCAATAGAACTGGATTGTGTATTTTTAATAACTATCTTGATGAAGAAGTAGTCGATGTTATTAAAAAGGAGTTTGAGCATTTTAAAATTGGCGTGGTAAATAAACAACAACACAACATCATTGCAATAAATGATGAAAAAGCGCCTCATATGATGAAGGCCCTGCACAAAATGAAAGATCTGATCATCAGCTTGATATCTGAAAAAGAGACTAAAGAGATTAGATTGAAGTATTTTACGAACACGTTTGCTCAAAGAGTAGATAATGATCCAAACGATAATGACAATCAAAAGAATGCACATGTTGATACGTTTTTTCCAGCAATAAAGTGGTGGTACTTTCCAGATGAGGTAAAGTTGGAGGATGGTCCTCTCTGTTATGCTAAAAACAGCTGCTATCCTCATGCAGAATATTTGGATTGGATGTATCAAGAATCCCTCAAATGTTTAGATGAGTCATACGATAACTGGAAACTCAAAGATCATAAAGAAGGATCCTTTCGAGCGAGTGACGAAGAGTTAAAAAACATGGGGTTTGAAATCAAACCAGTAGCAGTAGATGCAAATACACTTGTCATCGCAAACGTATCTGGTTTTCACCGACGAGGAGATACAAAAGTAAGGCATGTGCGTAATGCAATACACGGTTCGATAAGAATTGACAACCCGTTTGATTGGCGCTGATAATGAAACTTCTATATCTGTCACCAAGGCTTGATTGCTCATTCAAGAAAGGGCATGTTCCGGATGTCGAGGGCCCACCAAATAATCCCGTAAGAGTTTATTGGGTAGAGTTTGAAAAAAGGGTGAGTGAGTTCTGTGAACGACACGGACATGAGTTTGTGCAGTTGAAAAAAGCACTATGGCAGTTCACCCCGGATGATGTTAAAAACTCCGATTGTGATCTTGCGCTGATCCCACATCACGACTTTAGAAGCTTTGATGCTGGTCCAAGGGGTCGATACTACATGCAGATGGGATTCCCGTGGTTGTTCTCTATTGACAGTAAAGGATGGTGCGGTGATGAATCGATTTGGCCCATGCAGCTCGTTGAGGGCAAGCGTGATAAAATACTTCTGGAATTTCTAAAAAAAGAAATGGTTGATAAAAATATAAGCAAATTTGCTCAGCCAAATGAAAAGGTAAAATTGCCAGAAAAATATATTTTATTCTGCTGTCAGTTACCACATGACATGACAATCAGATATCACAGTAACACTACAGTGGATAAAGCTCTAATTCAAACAATGGATTTTGCACACAGCATCGACACACCCGTTGTAGCGAAGGGTCATCCTATTAATCCAGGTTCCATGATAGAGCTACGAAGTGTGTTTGAAAGTAGAAAGAGACCTGGTGACATGTGGGTGGATACCGCAAGTATTCATCATTGTCTCGCTGGGTGTGAAGCAATGTTTTCAGTCAATTCGGGTGGCACTGGTCTTGATGCCATATTACACGAAAAGCCAATTTTTGTTTTTGGTAGAGTAGACTATCAATGCATTGCACACACGTTTGACATTAATATAGAAGAGACATGGAAAGAGAAAAGCAAATTTATTGACAAATATTCAGATTTTATTTATAGTTATTATATAAATCGTTATGATGTAAACTCCCCTGAATCCTTTGATGAGTTGAATAATGAAGCGCTACGATAATGTTCATATAAGAGGAGCTTTAGGTACTCAGTTCATGTCCATCTTCATACTGAGCAGCCAAAAAGATATTTTTATAGATGAGTTTATTTTATCAGCTGCCAACTGTGTTGATCACGCGAAAATATTATATGCACCGCAATATATGTATCCTAAAGTAAAAATAAAATTATCTGTAGATAATAACTCTACGGCAAAGGATTTTAACGTATCCCAGTGGCCAGAGATGACAACTGAAGAATATCAAGAAAGGTGGAAACGGTTCAATGAAAAATGGAAAATGATTGAAGTCTCAGGTCTCCCAAAGAGATATGATGTGATCTTACACGCAAGGGGGACTGACAGACCATTTTTAAGCAAGGACATGCTCATAGATATAGCGGGCAAACATGATAATATCTATGTAACGGGAGAGGATCCGGAACTCACAAAACACATACCTGCTCATGATTTAAGTACGAATAATCCAGTTTGGGACTGGTACACGTTACAGAAAGCAAAAGAGGTGCATGGGGGTTGTTCTACATTTATGATGTCCGCTGCTATGTTATCTCCCACCACAAAATTTGTATTTTATAAGACTGAAGGCATGGATCCGAACAGTGAAAAGATAATAGACAGGCTTGTGAAAGTCTTGCCTAATGCTGATATATATAATTAGTATGATTGACTTGTAAAGGATGATTTTATGAAGATAGGTGTTATCGGCAAGGGCTTTGTCGGATCTGCTGTATATGATGGTTTAGGACAACTTGATCATGATATGTCTTTCCACGATCCTAAGTATGATACAAACATACTAGACATCAAATATACCGAAATAGTTTTTGTATCCGTCCCGACCGATATGAGGGAGGATGGAACTTGTGATACGTCTGTCGTTGAATCTGTATTGGATCAGCTGACAGGTATGCAGTATCGTGGTATCGTCGCTATCAAGTCAACTGTAGTTCCTGGCACTACAAGGGATCTTCAAGAAAAGTTTGGAGGTCTACAGATTTGCTGCGTACCCGAGTTTCTACGTGAAAGGTCGGCGCTAACAGATTTTGTTTTGGAGCATGATGTCTTAGTGGTCGGGACTACTGATGAAAATGTTGCCACGAGGGTGGTCAGGGCACATGGGAACTTACCCAAACAGGTGAGGATAGTGACCCCGACCGAAGCGGAACTCTGTAAATATTTCAACAACGTGTTTAATGCTCTACGGATCACGTTCGCGAATGGCTTTTATGATGTATGCAGTAATTTGGATGCGGACTATCAAAAGGTATATGATGCAATGACGCAGCGTAGTAATATCGACGGGCAGTATCTAAGAGTCTCGAAGAATTTGAGAGGGTTTGGTGGTTACTGTTTACCAAAAGACTCTGCTGCTTTTGCTAGATTGGTTGACACGATTTATGGTGACCGTGCGCATGAGTGCCCAACTATCTTTGATAGTATTGTCGATGACAACAAATTATATGAAACAACGGTGTTTGAAGGGATGAGAAAATGAAATATCCATTGGCTAGCAACTCTTGGGGAGATGAGGAGATCGAGGCTATACACAGCGTCATCGAATCTGATATGTACACAATGGGCGAAAAGGTCAAGCAGTTCGAAAAAGAGTTTGCCGCTGAAATGGGTTGTAAACATGCTGTGATGGTAAACAGTGGCTCATCTGCTAATTTGATTATGCTGACGGCTGCTAAGATTAAGCACGACTGGAGTAGCAATTTTAACATCATCGTGCCATCAGTCGCATGGTCGACTACTTACTATCCCGTAAAACAGATTGGCGGTACTCTTAACTTCGTTGATGTTAAATCAGAAACAATGAATATTGATCCGGTTAAAGTTGGCAAAGCTATTGACAAAGATACGAAGGCAATACTGGCAGTAAACTTACTCGGCAATCCTGCTGATATGTTTGCGCTAAAACTCTTGGCACAAATCCACAATCTAGTTTTATTAGAGGACAACTGTGAAAGTTTCGGTGCTACAGTAAATGGTAAGTTTACTGGGACTTTCGGAGATATGGGAAGTTACTCGTTTTTCTTCAGCCACCATCTTCAAACAATGGAAGGCGGTATGATCGTCACAGATGATGATGAGCTGATGGAGATTATGAGATCAGCACGTGCTCACGGTTGGATCCGTGAGATGTCCGATGACAATAAATGGCATGAAAAGTCGGGCGATCCTTTCAAAGAACCTTTTGTATTTGCCATACCTGGATACAGTGTTCGGCCATTAGAGATGAGCGGTGCTATCGGCTCAGTTCAGCTAAAAAAATGGAAGAAGAATGTTGAGATGAGGAGGAAAAATGCAAAGGTTGTTCAAAAGCTGTTTGCGGACGAACCTTGTAAATTACAGCAGGTGATGTCAGGGCATGATAGTAGCTGGTATGGGTTTTCATTTTTAGTTGAAGATAGAGATCGTGTCGTAAAAGAGTTGATGGATGCGGGTGTACAGTTGAGACCGATAATGACGGGTAACATGCTGCAACAGCCTGTTATGAAATATTTGGAACCAGTGAAAACATCACATCCTTACACAGAGAGCGATAAGATAGAAGAAATGGGCTTCTTCCTAGGTAATCATCCATATGATGCTGAAGAAGATTTAACACAGGTGCATAAATTAATGGCACCATTACTTTCTAAAAAATAGGACATAGTGAATATGCGTTATTTGGTTACGGGTTCAAGTGGATTTATTGGTACACCTCTAGTAAAGGCTCTTCGGGAGAGACCCGACTCAGAAGTATTTGAGTGGGATCGGGAGCACGGTGATTTAAAGGAGGACGGTAATACGTTTCCAGATGTTGACGTTATCGTGCATTTGGCAGGGTTCAACAGCACGAAGAACTTCTATGATATGTCATTCGATGTGATTATGGACAATATGCTATCGACACTTTATGTCCTGAAATATTATCGTGAGAAATATGAAGGTCGTGAGGATAAACCTCTTTTCGTTTATGCAGGGACACCGGAGTGTGCCACTGGTGCAGTCGAAGACTTCGGGTATCCTATTCCGACTGATGAGGCATGCCCTCTTGTCGTTCCAGATCCCACAAACACTCGTTGGAGTTATGCTGGCTCGAAAGGTCTCGGCGAACAGGCTGCTATCTGTAGTGGCTTGCCCTGGATTGTATTCAGACCAAATAATATCTATGGTCCGAGGCAGAAAAATCATTTCGTGCCCGAGTTTATCGAACGGGTCGTTCTGGAAAATGATTACAGCATCTATGGCTGGGAAAATACCAGGAGTTGGTTGTATATCGATGACTGTGTTGATGCGTTGGTACGTTTAATTCACACCGAGGAAGCTGTAGGCGAGATTGTTAATATCGGTAGCAATGATGAAACCGAAGTAATTACCCTGGCTGAGATTATGTTGGAGCACTTAGGGATCGATAAAAATTTAATTATCAAGAATGATGCTCCGGTAGGATCTGCAAATCGTCGGATGCCTGACATAACTAAGTTGAAGAAACTCACAGGGTGGGAGCCCACAACTAACTTACACGATGGACTAAAGGTAACGGTTGAGTATGAGAAAAATAAACTTCTGGGATAAATGCGGCCATCATAATCACACAGATGACTGCTATGCCATCCATGCAAAAAGAGCAAAAACTTTAGAGTATGCAAATGATGGTACAGGTTCGTTTGATGTTTATACACATGATGCCTTTCACCTCGTATACGAAACCGGATTTACTAACCTGAAGGTGGGTTGGCTTCAGGAACCGAGGGATATTAATGCTCAGTGGTATAATGCAATAGAGGCAAATCACCACCAATTCTTTCAGCCAGGTGGTTTTAACTACATTATTACGCACGATCAGAAGTTACTCGACCTGGATCCTCGATTTATCTTTATTTTAGGGAATGGGTTTTGGATCAAGGAGCCTCAGGTATACCCCAAGAGCAAACTGATCTCGATGATTTCATCGACCAAGACCTTGTGTGCGGGTCATCATTACAGGTTGTCCTGGGTAGAGCGCTTGAGAGATAAGCTCGACCTGTATGGGCGAGGATTTAATGAGATATCACTGAAAGAGGAGGGTCTACGAGACTACATGTTCTCGGTGGCTATCGAAAATCAGATCAGCGATAAATGGATAACCGAAAAGGTATTCGACTGCTTTGCAAGCGGCACAATCCCTATCTATGGGGGAACCAGAAGGATCGTAGAGCATTTTAACCCTGACGGCATCATATTTTTAGAGGACGGGTTCGATCCTGCTGACCTGACAGAGGATATGTACTATGACCGGATGGATGCGATCCAAGACAATCTTGAAAGGGTCAAACCATTAGAGATACCCGTAGATTTCATATTTGACCCATTTTTTGTCGGCATCGAAAATACTCAATAAAAAAATGCTAAGTGTTTGATATGTAACAAAACTTTTTTTAAAAAATTTGTTTACATCTCCTGTAGTACCTGTTAGTATGTATATATGATGAATAAGGAAAAGGAGAATAATATGAAAGTAAATAATCGCGTCCGT
>TARA_R100000329_G_scaffold150702_1_pt1 | contig 10195 bp, 11 predicted proteins | sample TARA_R100000329 | Tara Oceans TARA_R100000329 (sample SAMEA2620783) | marine metagenome | biome: marine biome (ENVO:00000447); feature: surface water layer (ENVO:00002042); material: "saline water (ENVO:00002010), including plankton (ENVO:xxxxxxxx)" | depth 5 m | reverse complement strand
ATCTACACAAGGGCTAATTGCATTGCTACCATCAAAGAATCGCAATTTATGGTCGCCCTTGCCTATAAGCATATCTCCAGCAAAAACACCAATATTGCCGATTGTAGAGCCGTCTTTGCGGAACTCTGCAATACTGCCGTCAGAAGTTGTGCGGTTAAGAGTTAACGCAACTGCGCCACTGCGAGTTCCTACAACGTGGCCGTCTTGTCTTAATTCGCAACCCACGGTCGCACTTGTCGAAGCAGTTTTTCCTACTAAAACCTGCCCGCTACTGCTTATGCGCACTGCGTGACTGGGTGTTACGCTTGTGCTGGAACCGCTTACCACTTGTCCTGTAGTGTAAAAATCCAAATGCCCTGAGTTATCAAACTTGATAACAGACGTGCCACCGTAAGCTCCTTGCGTATAGGTGCCTTCTGTACTTGATGGAGTTCCGTTGAAGATTTGATAAAAATGCCTAACACCTGAAAACTCACCATGAGCAAATCGGAATCCGCGATCCGTAGATGATGGGCCTAAAAACAATGTTGAAATAACGTCTTCATCAACTTGCTTTTGTACTGCGAGACCGTTATTAACACAGGAGTCAGGGTCAGTGGTTCCAATTCCGACATTTCCGTTGCTGGAAATGCGCATTCTTTCGGTACCGGTTACTGTCGTATGGTTAGCCGCCGTGAAGAACTGCAACACTGTTGCCGCATTGAATAAACCTGTAGAGCCGCCGATAGAGATACGGTTTTCGTCAGAATCAGCATACCCAAGAATACCTGCGTAACCCTCTTCATCCTTGTCATGCTGACGGAAAGTAAGCCCCATGTATTGCACAGCATTGTCTGTGTCGTCTGATTGAAGTCTTAGCTGGCCGTAGCTGTTAGTTGTAGAGCTAACAAAACGATGAGACGGCGAGAATGTACCGATGCCTACGTTGCCGCTGGAGGCGATGCGCATATGTTCAGTATTATTTGCATAAAAACGCATTGAGTTTCCAGAACTATCGTATTCAACACGTCCTGCGTCAGGATCAGAAGATGCTCCAAAATCAAGACGCAATACGGAGTCACCTTGTATACGCACAATAGAGTTACTTGATCCGCCGTCTATAACTAATTTTTGATTTGGAGAAGCCGTACCAATACCTACGTTACCCGCAGAGTCGATGCGCATGGCTTCACTAGACGTTGTAGTGCCTGTAAGCTTTGTCTTAAATACCATACTACACGCAATAGTACTTAAGGCGCCTTCACCGGCCATGATAGACAGATCATTAATAGAACCTTGCTCCTGTCCTATAACATGATGTACCGCAGTACCGTCTGTAATAAACTCCAGCAGTGCGCCTTCTTCGCCTGTATCGTTGTTTACATCGCCTTGAATTGTTACTTTAGCTTCTCCGTTGGACGCTACGTGTAGCAAAGAAGATGGAGAATTCGTACCGATACCTACGTTGCCGCTGGCGTCAATGCGCATGCGCTCGCCTACGTTCCCTGTAGTAAAGCGCAGTTCGCCAGAGGCTCGGCTAGTACCGACAGTCATCAAGTTATCTGTGCTGTTATATTGAACAAAAGCAGAACTGTTGTCTGCTACGTCTCCAAAGCGAAGCTGACCGTTTGAGCTGTTAGGAGACAGGATTGATATACCTGAGTTGCCGTTATTTTCAACGACTAATGTATTAGCATCGGAAGGAGCAGTAGCGCCGGAGTTGCCTTCAGAGATTGTAGCAATTCCATCAACAGTCAAACCATCAGCAACCACTGTGCCAGTTACGTCGATGCCTGTGGAGGTGGTGGAGAGCTTCTTAGCATTATCGTAATAAAGCTCTACAGTACCGTTTTCAACTGCATTTATACTTAACTCATCTGTAGCCGCGTTATAAACTCTAAATTGGTTTGTTGATAAACGTAATCCGCCAGATCCTGCATCTTTAATATGGCTATTAGAACCATCATGAAAAATCTCTAGGTCAGTACCAGCACCAAAGACAGCCTTGTCGTTGTCGCCAAAGGTCATGTTGCCTGAAGTAACAAAACTAGTGCCAGTAATAGTTGTACCTGTAATAGCACCAGCAGAAGAACCGCCAATAGTTACACCATCAATCGTACCGCCGTTAATGTCAGCAGTATCAGCCACAAGGCTGTCAATGTTGGCTGTGCCGTCAATAAAGAGGTCATTCCACTCTGCGCCGGATGCACCTAAGTTATAAGTGTCGTCAGCAGAAGGAATAAGGTTAGAAGCAATGTCTGCCGTAACGGTTACAGTATCTGTAGCGGCGTTGCCCAGAACTGTATTGCCGTTGACAGTAAGCCCGTCAATAGTAACGGTGCCTGTGAATGTGGGACTTGCGGCGTCTGCCTTGGTAGCGATTGCAGTTGAAATTGCGTCAAACTCTGTTTCAAACTCCGAACCACGGATGATCTTGCCAGAGTCACCAGATGGCAATGAGTCCTTTGCCGCAAAGTCAGTGGTCTTTGAATAATTGGACATGGCTAAGTTTCCTCTTGCCTAGCTAAATCAAAATAAGAAAGGGGGCCATGAAGACCCCCGGAAGGTTCTTATGCAGATGGAACTGCTAGAACGAAGCCAGCTTCTGGACGGTATACTTCAACACCGTACAGGCAGTCAGCAGTGTACAGAGTTGAGAGGTACTCCTGCTTGTACTGAGTCTGTGAACGTACAGACATCTGCTCCGCAAGGACGATAGCGTCACGATGGAAGAGCATAGCAGCACGAGTGTCAACAGAAGATGCAGTGTTTTGAGCCGCAGTCTCAATAGTTGCACAGTTAGCTGAAACGTAAACGTCTACACCGTAGAGATTACCGATGAGACCAGACTGGACTGACTGACCAGATACGAAGTCAGAAGACACGTAGCGGTCGATGCCCATGATGGCGTTACGAGTTGCAGGTGGGATAACGAGTACACGATCTTCCATTGGGACGTTGTTGTCGTCCAACTTCTGGATCATGTCACGGAAGAACGCATCAGTAAACTCGTCGCCAGCTACAAGAGTGTCATCAGTGTACTGAGTAGTTGTACCGTTGTCGTTAAAGAAACATCCGCTGTGCTGATAGTCGGTTGGAGCCGCGCTGAATACAACAGCACCACCGTCACCAAAGCCAGTACCACACGCGTGAAGATCAGTGTCGATCTTAGTAGCAAGAGCGTAACCAGCGTCTTCAGTGTAGAACTGACGAAGGCTAGAAAGAGCCTGTACTTCAACGATGTCTTCGATGAGACGTGAGTACTCAAAGTGACGGTCGATGTCTACAGTCAATTCGCCTTCAGTGTTGGCAATGATAGTAACAGCAGTGTCAGCAGCTTTCGCGTTAGCGTCACCACGAACAGGCTTAGGAATGTGAAGCTTGTCGCCTTTCTTGCCTGTCATTGCAATCTTCTTGACAAGAGGAGCCATTTTCAGGTTCTTTTGGTAAGCAGCAATGATCTCATCACTCCAGATTTCTGGAATAAAAGTAGCCGCTTCAGTCTTCGCAGTATTACCAGCTGCGCCCGGATAAGTTGCAGTAGCCATGTCAATCTCCTAGATTATTTGACTCGACCCTCTGCGTAGGCTGTCAGTATTTCTTCTGACAATGCTTGATAACGCTCGGGGTCTGTTTTCATTAGTTTAATAATGTCGGCCCTGCGATATACCTTCTTACGACTACCTTCAGCACTGCCTCGTGCATTACCTGTATTAGCCGCCTTCAGTGTCTGCTTACGTGCCTGTTTTTCAACTTGGGCGGTTTGCTGTGCAACTGTTTTACGTTCTTTCCAGAGTGTAAACAGTTCATCAGCAGAGTCAGCATCGTACTGTTGGTCAGCCGCTACAAACAACTGAGTCCTAATCTTTGAAGCTTTAATCCATTCTGCAAATTTGGGATCACCAAGGATCTCTTGCATATCTGGATGTTTGTTATTTAGAGCAGCCAAAGCAGCTTGTTTCTTATAATCTGCCGTGTACTGTTCTGCTTCACGTATCTTAGGATGATTCTCAATTGCACGGTTGACAGCCGCTTGAGGATCTGTAAAATAGTCTATATCGTCTTCAGGCTCAACATGTTGTAGTTGAGGTGCTGATTGTGTTTGACTACTAATGTAATCATCCACGACTTTACGAAGTTCACCTACTTCAGAAGACTGACGACCAAGGAGCTTTTCAGCCTCTTGGTGCATTTTAACTACGTCTTCTAAAGACTTACCTTGATACTTCTCTGGTAAGCTTGATTCTTGAGGTTGCTCAACTTTTGCTGTTGCTTCTTGTTGAATCTCTTCTTCTTGTACTTCGTTTTGTTCAATGGCGTCCACGTTTTCCTCTTCAGGTTGTGGATCAATCATCATTGCTCTTGACATTATTAAACTCCGTGATTGTTATCATTGTGGAGACTTCTTTCTACCTGCTTTTTCGTGTTCTTTCACCCACTTCATGTGACGACCGGGAAAGTCCCCTGACGCACCCTCAAGATGAAATGACGGGGCAGATACCATCTTTGTAGCGTTGGCACCGCAACCGCACCTACTGGTTGTAGTACCACTCTTTACAAATTCTTCAAAAACATGTCCGTTTGTACAACGGAAATCATATATTTTATACATCTACAGGACCTTCTTCTTCTGCCTCAGCTTGATCTCTGGCAGCTTCTATAGTACCCTGAAGATTAATTACAGTTGCAAAAGCAGCTACTTGACCTTTACGAAAGAAGAGTTCTTCTACGTCTTTTACAGTCTGAATGTCTGCTAATTGAGTTGCGTTGTTAGATAACTCTTGTAAGAGTTGTTTGAAACCTTCGTGATTGAAGAGTTCGTTGTAGTTGTCGAAGTAGGTTTCAAGCTCAGGAGTCATGGTTTCCTCTAAAGTTGTTAACTATAGTTTTATTATAGCACACTTTTTAACAAAAGTCAAGCTTTTCTTGTGGACTTCCTACGTCTACCTGAAGCTGTCACTGCATGTTTAATTGCTTTAGGTCCTGTCTTACGTCGAGCAGACGAGGCTTTTTCAGCTTTGGTCATCTTTGCTGCAACAGCCTTAGGACGACAAGAAGGATAAGGACGTTTACTTTTTTTGGCAGACTTGCGACCACAAGGCTTGCCAGTTTTAACGTCAACCCACTCTTCTTTAAACCACTTGGTAAGACCGCCTTTCGTTTTAGCCATAAGTGCCACCGCGTTTTTTGTAGGTCTTAACTAGCCAAGCATTAGCATACGCTGAGGGGTACACATCAAACTTGCGTTTAGCCTCAGACTTTACCCGCGAATAAAGTGCTTTGTTCTTTACATTTGCAGGTATTGTGCTTTTCTTTTTAGGTTTACTTTTTGCCTTTGCCACGTTTACGTAACTCCTTAAAGTCTGCGCCCGTGATTTTGTTCCTTGGAGCAGCTACACGGGCAATTTTTTTCTGCGCTGGACTGTAACTTTTTCCTCTAGCTTTTGGCATATCTACTTACCTTTTGGCTTTCTTTTGGCACAACTACTTACCTTTTGCTTTAGGCATTAGTATGACCTTGTCCTTACTCGACGACCGCCTTGGCCGCTAGTTCGTCGTGCAGGTGCTGCTTTCTTTTTCTTTTTAGCGGGCTTCATTGCTTTGTTCATCTTGTAACCGGGCATAGCTTTCTCCTTTGCTGTCTTAGACAGGTCTTCAAAATGGAAAAGTTTTACAGACGTTTTTCCGTGAGTTTTACCTGAGTGGAGTGATCCATCAGGCATTTTGTGTGTAGCACCTGTAAATTCAGTGCCGTCACGTTTATAATGTTTTACACCTTTAGCCATAGTATTACCATTTTTTGCATGACCAGTATCTAGCTGTTAGCTTACTGGGTGGGTTAGTGTCGCACTTGTGACGCGCTCTAAACGACTTACGACGTGCGGGTTGATCTTTCTTAATAGTCATCTTGGCGTCACCAAAACGAATAGTCTTGGTTTTGTCGCCTTCTTTAGCTACTACTACAAACTTCTTAGTAGGATGATTAGGCGTCCGCTTTGGTTTGTTGTACGCGCTTACGCCCGCCCGTGCTAGTTTTGGGTCCTTGGACTTTGGCATTTTGTAATTCCTCTACTTGCTTTGTTAGTGCCTCAATACGGGCTTCCAAAGGCGTTACTATTTGTTGCATTCTGTTAAGTAATGATTGAAATTCTCGATCTGTAAACATGTTTTATCCTTAGTTGTAAGGGAACCATTCACCAAACTCACGTATGTACGTAAAGATGGCTGTTGTGTCAGCAGTGTTTAAAGTAACGGTAGTGCCACCAAACTCATCACCTGCTGTGTTGTACTCTGCTACGTTATAAAACGCAGAAGAAGAAGTTATATTTATGTCGCCTACTATCTTAACTGTGTTGGAAGTAGTCAACTTAACCATAACAGTTTCACGGTCTTTAGGTGTGCTGTTAAGGACAACAGTTACATCAGCACTACAACGTAGGACTTCAGTACCAGACGTAGTATGATTACTGGTTACTGCATATGGCGTTGCTGTGGCTAAGTCTGCTCTAGACTGTGGTATAAAACTCATTAGATAGCCAACCACTCTTTAAATTCTTGAATATACACTAGATGCAGCGTTGTGTCGTCTTGCTCAACAATAATACTTCTAGCACCAAACTCATCGACATTGTATTGAGCTATTTCGTAGTACGACATGTTGACAATGTTAATCTCACCTACAATGTCTATTCTATCGTCTGTACGGCAGTTGATAATAACTGTCTCACGGTCTTGAGGATATTGTCTTAGGTTGATAACTACACCAGATGTAACCTTGAGAATTTCAGAACCACCTGTTGTATGGTTGCTGGAGATAATTTTAGCAGTAGCATTTTTAAGATCCGCACGACTAGCCATGCTACCCATAGAAATGTTATACACATTGGGTGCCTGAGCCTCGTTAAGGTCCTTTACAGAGCCTGCGTCTACTTCCTCACCGTTGGTAAGGGTCAACACTAAATGCCCGTCAAAGTCCACTGTGGCGTCCTGAACGCCTACTCCGTCTTCTCCGTCCTTACCATCAGCGCCATCTTTACCGTCAACACCGTCCTTACCAGATGTACCAGCAGGCCCAGTATCGCCTTTGTCACCCTTTGGTCCTTTTTCACCTGTAGGACCGGAATCACCTTTGTCGCCTTTTTCACCACGAATAGCTTCTACTGCTTGAATCTTAGACAGTAGCTTATCGTAGATGGCTGTAAGTTTTAAGTCCACGTTCATTGCTGATTAAGACGTTGCATCAACATTTGTTCAGCTTCACGAGTTTCGTTGTTCCGCTTTTCTACTTGTTGGTTTCCTTGCTCCTTAGCTTTTACTTCTCGCTCTTTGAGTAGCGTTTCTGCTACACGCATACGACGCTCAAACTCTCTGTCGTCCTGATCGCCTTCGCGTAGGTTACGTGTAATAGCGTTGATCTTGTCAATCTCAAGCTCCTGCGGTACTGCCTGAGCCTCAGCAGCCAGTTTAGTAGCCCGTGCGTTAGACTCTTGAGCTTGAGCAGACAATGCTGCTGTCTGTGACTGCTGGAACTGTAGCTGTGCTTGTTGTGCTGCCATAGCCATCTGCTGTGCTTCTGGGTTAGGTTGCATAGCTTGTTGCATAGCCGCAAGTAGTTCTTCACGGTTAGACAAGTTCATATTGTCAATGATGCTTTGGATTAGTGTGTTGTACAGCGGTGACTGTCGATCCATAGTCTGTAGTAACTGTACAAGCTGAGTGACTTCGTATTCACGAGCAATAATACCTAGTGTGCTACTTGCGTTGAACTTGTAGTCAGCAACAGGGTAGTTTTCAGGATCAAACTGCATGTAACGATAAGCAGCTTTTTTGACAAACGGAAGTAGGAATGACTGTTGGAAGTTAATCAGTGTGCGCTTGTGACGTTTAATAATAGCGCCAAGAGACATACTAATACCAGCGGCAGTAGCCTCGCCGTTAACCTGACCTGCAATTCCTGCTGAGTCCACGGCTCCTGTTGCTTGTTGTACCATCTGCTGCAAGGCTCCGGCCTGAGCAAAAGTAATTTGACTGACTTGACCAAAGTTGAAAGGTTGAAGAACTTCACGAGGATCTCCGTTGGTTAAAACCATCTTACCGGGACGTACTTCAGGCTTTGCACCTCGTGGGAGCCTAGTCGCGTCAATAGCCATCATTGGGTGGATAGTTAGGCTGAGTGCGTCGATTCTAGCTCTTAACTCTGTATCAAGTGCTTTCTGTGAGTTATAACCTTTTTCACATACACCACGACCCCAGAAGCGTCCGGGTACTACGTCCCAAGGAAAAGCAACAACAGGACGGTCCTGCATCATGTAAGGGTTTTCTTCAGCCTTAAGAAGTATACCGCCATTAGCAATTACTACAACGGCCTCTACGTACTTTGACTCAGACCCTTCTTCTTCTATCAGCTCTTCTTCATCGTCGCTTGTAGCGGCTTTTAGAAGCTCTCTTGGCACTAAACCATAGTACTTAGTCAAACGTACTTTGTCGTCGTTATAAATGGTAAGGTCTTGATCTGGTTCTAGATCAGTGTCAGGCGCTGCTGGACCAACATAAGTGTCACGATATACACCTTGTTCTTGTAGTAGCTCTACTTGGTGACGGCTTACAAACTCATCAACAGCTACACCCATAGCGTCTTCTACAGATGTTGCTACAGGATCAATTAAAAAGTTCTGAGGTAGTACAGGCTTGAGCTTAACTTTAACACGGTCAGTCATGCTAACACCAACTGCTTGTAAGTCTCCACCCATAACAGGCTGAGTAGCTGGTGCCATTTCTTTCATTTCTTCAATAACAATTTCACCGACACCTGTACCAAATACAGCGGCATTAATAAGGCACTCTGCTACTGCTTTACGTACCATGCAGTCTTCAAAGTCTTCTGTTAGTTTGTTGCGTAGAAACAGTACGTCTTGCTTTTGCGTATCGCCTAAGTTGTCACTAACGTCAAACCACTTACCACGTCCAAACGTAGCTTCTTCTAGTTCTGCTACATTGGACTCAACAGCTTGTTGTAGTGCAGGAGAAATAATACGGGAACGCTCAGACCGACGCTCACTGTCAGCAGGATCCCATATTCCACGCCATAGTCTATAATACTCTTCAAAACGTCCTTCATAATTTGATTCATAATAATCGCGCCAGTCCTCACATTTAGTAATAACCCAGTCTTCAATGGACTCTTCGATCATCAACGGGTCTGCTTCGTATAGTTCTGCCATATTAGTATCCTGCTACCACGTCTAAAATTTCATGGTCTTCTATTTCGTAGTCGTAGTCGTACGCTACATTAGCCAATTGGTCGATGTACGCTAAAGCGTCTATCAAATCATCATGGGTTAATGGATCAGGAAACTGAAACAGCTGGTCAAGAAATTTACTGTTCCATTCACCTGTGTTTAAAGTAATGTAGCCATTTTCAAAACGACCTTGTAACGCCCACATTACACGATCTGTTTTCTTTTTGTTTCCATGAGTTAGTTCTTCAACTCTAAAAAACATGCCGTATCGCTTCTGCATGTCCATCAAAGGAGACATTACAGCTTGTTTAGCAATACCTCTTTCGATTCCAACCGACACGGGACGGTAATCTCTAACGGCCTGAAATATCTTAGCTGCTGTTTCGTCAAGACTCCATCTGCCATATATGATATTGTCAATATACCAACCATGCTCATTGACCTTAACCACTGCGATCGCTGTGTCGTCAAGCTTGGAGTTTTTAGTTTTCTTTTTGTTGACTTCTTCAAATCCTGCCAAGTCAACTGCAATGTAATAATCTCCTATTTCTGGCTCATCTTCACTAAACTTAACCCAATCTTCCTTAAACATTTCTGACCCACGGGCTTCAAACGACGCCATAAACTCTTGACGAAACGCATAAGAAGACATAGACTTTTTAGCAATGTCAATTTCGTCCGGGTCCAACAATGGATTGTCATAAGAAGTAAAGTGCCACGCACGGTACGTCGGATCATTGCTTAACTCCGCATATTTATAAAGTTCGTAGAAGTGGTTGCGCCCCATAGGTGTTCCTATGAACATTGCACAGCCCTTCTGGTCAGCCAATGCAGGTCTAAGGATCTGCTCAAACACCTCTGGCTTCATGTCAGCGTACTCGTCCATGACTAGGAACTTGAGGCTGACACCTCGCATTGTCTCTGGTCGGTCAGCACCTTTTAGGCTAATGGTAGCACCGTTGACAAGCTTAATTTGC
>TARA_R100000329_G_scaffold42603_1_pt1 | contig 10240 bp, 24 predicted proteins | sample TARA_R100000329 | Tara Oceans TARA_R100000329 (sample SAMEA2620783) | marine metagenome | biome: marine biome (ENVO:00000447); feature: surface water layer (ENVO:00002042); material: "saline water (ENVO:00002010), including plankton (ENVO:xxxxxxxx)" | depth 5 m | reverse complement strand
TATCATTGTAATGTTTCCGTCTGTGTCTATGTAACCTGCATCGATTAGGGCTGATGCGGTTCGCCCGTAACTACCTTGTAGCGTCCATGCCATACCATTACTGATTAGTTCAGCGAATAGTTCTAGCACTCCCGTCTCATCTAAAAGACCGCACTCGAAGTCCATAATTTTGTCTGTTAAATTCATGCGTACACTACCTCTGTGTTATTAACTCGCTCTATTGCTTTGGCTAGATTCTCTAGTGCCTCTACTCTCTCTCGCAGTATATCCTCGTTGTCTATACCGCAGTCGTAGTACCCTTCGATATCCCATAGGCAGGTATCATGGTTGTATGCATCTCCCTCATATGTTAGTACTTCGAGTTCGTCTTTTATTTTGCTATATCTTGTTAGTAAATCCATATTAAAATTGTTCTTTTATTAGTTGTACTTTCTCTGTGTCTGTTAGTTCATCGCTATCGAGTATGTTGATTAGGTAGCACTCAAATTCTTCTGTATTCATTGCGTACTTCATAGCTCCTTTGCGTTTACGGATAGCATATCTGTGTCGCATTGCTCAAGCTCTGCCTCACCTAGTATATCCCATATCTCATCGTATAGATACTCGTAACCTTTCAAGTCACATAGCTCGTAGTTTGTTATTCTCTCAACGCCTGATGGCGTAAGTTCGTCAGGTAAAGCTACCTCGATTGTTGTAGTGTATGTTCTCACCACTTCTATTTCAAATGTTTTCATGTTTATTGGTTTTATAAGAGGATATTATATAATACTCTCACAATTATAAGAGTATTATATATATATCTTCTAATAGTTTAGTGCATTACTAGTCCTACTTTGTTCGTTTGGTTATACCATTTTGTGGCGTTAAGGTCACTCTCCATAGCGTTGACATACCCAGCATTTTCTAGGTCTTCATAACTATCGAAGATTCGTGCATGGCGATCTGTTGCGTAGTCTATCATGTCATCACGTGTACCGCCTTCGCTGAATATGATATCGTAATTGTCGGGGATATCAACACCAATGAATAGAGGGATAGACTTTGTGTAAGAATAGAATCTTACATCAGGCAATCGCCTAGCTATCTCCATCCACTTATCTATGTACTCTCTCGAATAGTAATCGCCTGAGTCGTGAACCCTGAGGATATCCACTTTCTTTTTCTTTATCTCGGCAATCATATCATCAACAAAGTCGTTTGATTTGGTAGCTAGATATCTAAATTGGAAAGCGGGTTTGACATTGCTCCAAGAGTATGCACCTTTCTGAGCATAGCAGAACTTTGCACAAGCTCCTGCAAATGGGCATGTACGTTTGCCGTTTGCATCTTCGAAGGCAGGTATCCCGAAGTTAAAGACTCGCAGTCCGATTAACTTGCTAGTCTTTTTGAGTTTGGTATTTTGTGTAATTAAGTGTGGCATCACTCAGAGATTTCAATGTTTTGATATGCATAGCAAGGTGTATGCTGACCGCTTGAACACGAGCAAATGCTCATAGCCATAATAATAAGTATTGCAATAGCGTAGGTGGTTAGACCTATTGAAGTAATGTTGTTTTTCATTTTGATTGATATTTAAATTGATTTAAATGATACGTTGCCGTCTTTGTGTAAGACGTACTCGAAGTCTTCACCTGCGTCGTTGTCCATTGGTAGTATACCCCAACCCGTATGTTTGCTATCGTCTAGACCATACTTCTCTGCATCTCTAACACTACTTCGTAGCAGTTGGGCTATCTTATATTCTGCATCATCACCTCTTTTATCGGTGAAATCTTGGTTAAATTCACTTAACCATTCTATTGTAGCTTCGGGATATCCGTCCCAATGCTTATAAACTTTTACTGAGTCGATACCTTCGACTTTAATTGTGCATCTTGTTGCCATGATTTTATTTGATTTGGATTTTTTCGATTGATATTTTGATGTTGCTTTCTTCGCCTTCATAGTATAAGTGAGGAAACTCTAAATGCGAACCCTCGCCACCACATATTACCTGACTGTGTATGTGCTTAATGTAGTTGTGATGCACTGCTAGGTAATCTTCATATGCCTCTTGAGCATCTTCATACTTTGCAAATAGTTCTGTCTGACAATAGTCAAGGAGTGAGTCCAACACGTGGACTGCATATACCTCCCTGCTCTCTTGTTCGGCACGTAGCTCAGTGATTAACCTACCTTGTGCCTCTATGGTTTTGAATAGCTCGTTGCTCATCTTTGAATTTTTAATGTATGTAGGTTATCTAATTGGCTCTCTAATCTATCCAAACGTTTCTCCGCTTGGCGTATAATAGCTTTCTGCCTACCTATCTCATCACACGTTACCGCCATTAGGTTGTCGTGCTTTGCAATGAAAGACTTGTAGTCTTTTTCTACTTGTGTTAATTCAATGTTTTCCATTTGATTTGGGTTTAATCGTTTAGTTCAACTTCTAAGTTTTCTAATGCTAGCTTATAGCCGTATTGCATTGCCATTTGCATAAGCAGTATATCGCTACTACCTTGATTTGCTTTAGCAAATGATTCTAGTTCTTCTCTAGTGTGCGGTGTAGCTACGATGCTACGATTTAGCGTAGCTAGTTCTTGTTTAATATAGTCTTTCATGGGTTTAATACTCGTATTCATTTAGTTCAATTTCCTTCCATTGCTCAAGGCTTCTAAGCCCAAGCCTAGCATACAAGATGCTATTAAGCGTATCTATGCTACGTCCATTGATGTTGAACAATAGGCTGATTTCATCTTCAGTAGCTACGTTGTAGTCTACTAGATAGTCGTAAAATTCATCGATTTTATCCATTTTGATTTGGGTTTTGATGTGGTTTATAAGAGGATATATATACTACTCTCATAAATGAGAGGAGTAGTATATTATATCTTCTAATAGGTTATCGTTGTGGTTTACCTAACGGTATGCGGTAGTCGTAAGGGAACGCCTCCTCTAGCCTACGCTTGTTCTCTCCGTCTGCTCGTTTCCACGCCTCTATGAGGTTGTAGTGGAAACCACCTGCGTATCTCTGATTCTCTAGCACCCAATCGTGATGCTCTTGTTCGGTGCAATCGTGTGTTAATGTATTCATTATGAATAAATTTTTGGTTTGACATAGACTACCCTTTGGGTAGTTTCGACCATTTAGGTCTCCTCAGTATGCCTGATAGGTACGTAGGTTATGCAAGGATATCCTCAACAATCATCTGCTCATCAACAGATAGGTTACTGAACTCTTGAGAGTTGAATACATAGGTAGGATTGCTACCAGCGAATTGGTTGTAAAGTAAATCGTACATTTTGAATTGGTTTTTGATGTTAAGAGTATCTAAGTAATACTACTCTCATAAATGAGAGGAGTAGTATTACTAAGATTCTCTATATGTTTTCGGGGTTTTTGGTTTTGATGTGGTGCAAAGATACGTAGGTTACCCTCACTTACCTACCTACCTAAGCGGAAAGTTTTGAACAATTAGATGTTGATAGCCTTACTTAATCTACGATTAAGAGCATCATCGAACATCATCTCTAGCTTTGCTAGTGATGTCTTAGTAGCGTTGTCATCTAACCTTTGGTTAGCCGATCTAGTTACTCTAGCTTTTCTAGCTAGAGAGCCGTTGTCGTGCTTTGCTTTTCTCTTTCTCTTAGCCTTCGGCTTAGAGACTTTAGCCTTCGGCTTAGCAACCTTCGGTTCATCATCGACTAGCATAGCTAGTAGCTCAGCCTTAGTTAGCTTAGCTAACTGCTTTTTCCTAATCTCCTTTGGAGATTGTACTTGTATCTTCTCAACTTGTTGAGATAGCTTAGTCAGCATCTTCAAAGCTAAAGCTTTGTTGTCTTGACTTGGGATAGAGTGAACCCTGTTCACTGCTGATGTTGTTGCTTTTAGCAACTGCTTGAAGTTGTCCATTGGTTTGGATTTGGAATGTTTTATTTAGATTATAATACTACTCTCATAAATGAGAGGAGTAGTATTATAATCAATAAGGGGAGCTGAGGTCGAAAGGTCTACAACTTGTTGTAGTGTCTAATCGGAATTGAGGATAATTGGTAAGCCGTTTAGTATGGGAGTGGTATTGTACAATACCATCAAGCTACTAAGTTCTTCCCCTAAGACAAAAAAAGCTATATTATCTTGATAATATACTGATATCTAGAGTAATCTAGGGTGGTTCTTTGGGTTTGTAGCGTAGCTAAAGCTGAAAAGTATGGCGAATGTGTGCATAATGCGTAGGTGGGTAGGTATGCAGATGCGTTTCGGGTGCGTCATGCTAGCGTGTACATATATATATAATCCCCACCATACGTATTTCTGACGTTTTTTTGCGGGTTTTGCGATCTTAAAATTTTTCTCCCCTCCAAAAAAAATCCGCACAACTCACTGATGGACAATAGGAAGCTATTAAACACTTGAACAGAAACTTTACGGTTGATTTTTTAAAAAAAAAGTGATAACTTTACAATCGTATTAAACGAATAAGTGTAACCAAGTCCCCGAAATGTTTTTTTGGGGATTGGGAATCCCAAACGGTCTTACATCAAGGGTTAATACAAAGTGCAATACAGGATAATTGTACCCTCACCATAAATTTAAGTTATATAGCCTCCTGTAGTAAAATACAGAGTAAGATATTACCTTATATTTGTAAAAAATAGATCATGGCGACACTTAATGTAACGATAACAGAAGAATTAACACTAAATGGTGCTGATAGAGGCTCTACAAATAGTTTAGCTATAAGTTCAGTCACTCAAGTATTCCACAGAATCGTTACTTGTCCTGCAAGTCAGGACACTACAGTAGCTACATTCGCTAGTACAGTAGCTGATAATACTGGAGTTGCTGGTAGTAACTCTGTAGGTAGTATAGATGTCGGTGATGTAAAGTATGTAAGATTAACAAATCTAGGTACCAATCCAATAAACCTATCTTTACAGCTAACTACCACAGATGGTGGTGACGCAGCTGCTAATGAGTCAGCTACAATACTTGTTGAAGCTGGAAAGAGTTTTATTATGGGGGCTACCACTGATGCTATTGCTGTTAAGGATGCAGATGCAGTCATAGAAACAACAATGCATGAGTTAGAGTCGCTACTTGTTGATCCAGGAAGTAATAGTGTAACAGTTGAAGTATTTATAGCAAGCTAATGAGAATATTAAGAGCAGACAACGGAGTTGGCCCTACAGGTAAAGAAGTTAGAGAGAACGAAAGATTCCAAAGAAGGACAGAAAAGGAGAGAAGACTTTTAGAAAAGTTTGCTGGGAAGCAAGCAAGACGAACTGGTATGTCTGAAACAGAAGCTCTTCTAGAAGCTTTAAATGATCCAGAACAATTCGAAGCATTTAAAGAGAGAAGACAAATACTTAAAGGTTTAGCTGGTATGGCTGGATTGGGAGTTTTAGGGGCTGCAGTACCTGCTGTGTCTAGAATGAGAAAAAGAATACCAGGAGGTTTTACTCCAGTAGGGGCTCAAACTCACCAAACAAATTTTTTAGAAAGATTATTCCCAGGTTTATTTGGGATTGATGGATAAAACAAAAAATCATGAACAAATACAAAGTAATGCGTCGAGGCGGTATCGACAACCCAGGATTTAGATCTCTACCAGAAAACGTACAAGAAAACATAAAAGCAAACATGGCTTACGGAGGTATGCAAAAGATGCCTGGCGGTGGTGCTGTTATGGATATGCTAAAAGCTAAAGCTATGCAGATGGGTGGTATGTCACCAGACTCTCCTGAATCTAAGCAGCAAGCATTGGTAAAGCTGGCTCAAAGTATGTCTGAAGAGGATGCTATGATGCTAAAACAAATCTTAGATCAGATGCTTGGTGAGAACCAAGGCAGGGGCATGATGTAATGAGAGTATTGAGGAGATACGATCATGGCGGTACGCATTTTGAAGATCTTAGTGATAAACAAAAAGCTTTCCAAAGAGCTGTAGACACTATTGAGTTTACTGGCGATCGTCGTGGTGAGAAAAAGTATGGTGTAGGAGATCTATTAAGTATGTTGCAGTTTACCAATGTACCAGAGCAAAAAACTGGTCAAGCTTTTATGGATGATATATTTTCTGTATCATCTCCAGAAGAAAGAGAAGTATCACAACCAAATTTCAGAGCATTTAAAACCAAAGACGGTAGCATACGTATAACGTCTTTAGATCCAGAATCAGGTAAGTACAACCCATCAACTACAGCTCGTGGAATGAGTGGTGATCAGCTATCTGATCTAGCAGGTAGGCCGTTGACTGGCACTGAAGAAAGAGAGTTTAGAAGTTTATTAATGTCAGATCCATCTTTCTTAGATTACTTTATAGGTATTGAAGAGGAAGAACCAAAAAGACGAGAGTTTAAAAAAATAAATGTTGCTAAAAATGTAGGACGAAGAGGAGTTCCTGGAGGAGGAAAAGGAAATGTTGCTGGGAGTAGAAGTTTATCGAAAGCTCAAGGGGATGCAGGTATTGTAGACTTCCTACAAGACTTTTGTGAAAGAAACTCAAGACATCCTAGCTGTAGGTAATTGAACAAACGCTACTTTAACCCCATAAAGAAAAGAAAAGACCCAGCAATAGAAGCTGAAAAAATCAGACTAAATAAATTAAAAAATGAAACTCGAAGTAATAAGATTCAACAAAGGGGTAGATTCAACTAACGGAATATTATTTGACATAACAGATGATAGAGAATTTTTATGCTATACTCTCGAAGATGAGAGCCGTGAAGAAAAAGTTTACGGAGAAACTTGTATACCTGAAGGAGAGTACTATATCAACTTTAGAAGAGAAGGTGGATACCACGCCAAATACTCTAAAAGATTTGCTGATATACATATGGGAATGCTTGAAGTGTGCGATGTCCCTAATTTTAAATATATCCTTCTTCACTGTGGTAATACTGATGAGGACACTGCGGGATGTTTACTGTTGGGTGATACGCAAGAAAACAACAACACCAATAAAAACGGGTTCATCGGGAAGTCGACGCAAGCGTACAAAAGGGTCTACCCGAAAATCGCCAAAGCACTCGAAGAAGGGGAAGAGGTAACTATAGAGTATAGAGACTTTAATGAGTGTTTATTATTATCGCCTATAGATCTAGCAGTATTTGTAGGGGCTTCACAACCGCACTAAATAGTACTATGGCAAGAGTTGTAAAAAAAGATCCACCTGAAGAGAAGAAATTTGATATATTGCAAGCACTTGCCAATGTATATAATTGGAAAGAGAATTTAGCTGAGAATATCAACCCAAGAGCTTATGGTTTTTATGCTGATCGTGGTGCTCCTGGAGCTGATAACCCTATTTTAGGTAATGAAGCAATACAGAGATTATACAACGCTGTTGTTTTAGATCGAAAGGAGCCTCTAAGAGAAATAGAAGAAGAAAGAATAAAGCTTCTTTATGATCCTTCAAATCCTGATTACAATTCTGATGAAGCCGTGGAGGCAGAAAGACAAGATCTTTTAAACTTAATGTTAGGTCAAGATCAAAAATATGGTAGTATAGAACCTGCAATATACAAGCCTACTGATGCAAAAGATCCTGATGCTGAATACGTACGTTCAAGAGTAACAGAACAGATGATAAAAAATGAACTAATGAACCCATACGTTCCACCGTCTTTAAGAGGTGGTAGGGGTTATAAGAGTGATGAAGACGGTGTTTTCATTGGGGAGGGGAAAGATATTCCTGATCTTTTTATTAAGAGGGGTGTTTATGGAGACGTTCTAGGAAACTACACCTTAGATAAAGGGGTGGATGACAAAGGTCATTATATAAGTTATTATGACATATGGGATGTAAATCCTTTGTCTAGATTAGACAAATATTCAAATACAACGATAATGTCAAGAGGATTAGATGAGGCAATACAATCTGCTGTTGGTATTAAACCATCAGAAGTGTATGGTAGGATTTATTATGATCCTGAGACTGGGCAACCCATAGATGAGAAGAAATATGGGGGTACTGTAAGGCCTCTTAAAAAATACAAAGTCTTAAAATAGTATCCATGTATACATACAATATAGAGGTCTTAAGAGTCATTGACGGAGACACCATAGACGCTAGTATAGATCTAGGGTTTGATGTAAAGATCAAAAAACGCATTAGGTTTATGGGGATCAACACCCCAGAGTCTAGAACACGAGATCTTGAGGAAAAAAAACGTGGCCTAGCGGCCAAACAAAGGGTAGCCGAGCTGTTGGACACTGCTACAGAAGTGCAAGTTATATCTCACGGTGTAGGTAAGTTTGGTAGATGTCTAGGGGAGATAGACTTCTGCTGTCCTGATTCGCTTACAATGAAGAACCTTAACAAAACCCTCATAGAAGAGGGGCACGCTGTAGAGTATCACGGAGGTAAAAGATAACTACCCTTCTAATTCTTTATATATTCTTTGAACCAAAAGTCTAGCTTTTTGAGTTAGGGCATACCTAACCCTATAATTCATTTTGGTTTCTTCACGAAATAGATGATCCTCAAAAGTCTGTGAGGGAGTTAGTTTATCAAAGTGTTTATATAAATAGCCTTTGTTTACAAGAGGGTATATAAATCTATTTGCTGTATTGTGCTCATTCATACCCAATCCTTTTGCTGCATACCTTATGGTAAAGAATTGCAAGTCATAACCCCATAGTAGAAACTCCACCATAGAGAACGATATATCGTACTCTTTGTTTACTTTTCTTTTTACTGACTTTATATTCTTGAGATAGTTTCTAAGAATATATTTCTTATCTTGCGGTGAGAACTCTCTAAAGAGTCTTTTTTTTGGAACCTTGCTTCTAGGCATAATACAAATCTATGAAAAGAGAAGAATTTTTACTAAAAGTTCAGCGTATATGTTTCGATATAGAGAAACTTACCGAAGAGTATGGTGCTGACAAAGTAATATCTTTAGTTGTTTTAGGCTGTATTGAAGATCATCATGATGACGGTATACCAAGAATGAGTGCTATATATAATTACAATATAGAAGATAAAAGAGAGTTAGATTGTATAGTTGACTTTGTCGACGCTACATGGGATTCAGGTCCTGACGATAAGCCAGATGGCTATAACGGCCTTGATGATCTCCTTGATGGCTTAGGCATAGATCTAGAATAAAATGGAAGGAATAATAAGAAAAATTATTATTGGGAGAGATCCCAAAGATGCCATGGCGTATTATATAGGTATGAAAGCTGGTGGCAATATAGTTAGCACAATAGTGCTTGATGAGAAACACTTACATGTACATGGTAAAAGCAGATATCTTATATATGTAGAAGATGAAGATAAAATACAAACTTTATGGAAGGCTATAGTTGATATACCTTGTATGCTTGAATTTGATTTAAACTTTTAGTTATGACCAGAGAAGAATTATACACCAGTGGAGGAGATTTTACATTACCCAATGGTGAAGACTATATAGGTCCTTACCACATACACATATCAAAAGGGCCTATGGTTGGGGGGTTTCATGAGTTTCAACCTCACGATTCTTTAACACCATCTTCAAAAAGATCTGAAAATTTTGTGAAAAATGTAATAAATCAACTATCTTCATCAAATAATCAAAGATCGTCTGTACCTAGAGCCACTGGAGGTGGTAGCAGTGGGGGTGGCGGAGGTTACTAAATAAATTAAATGAACACTTTACATGTTTTTGTTGTTGAACTTGAAAAACAAATCAACGACACAATTAAGACCGAATCTGGTTTAGAGCTATACATAGACACTAGATTTGAAAATGGAGAATTTGACAACAGGGTTACAGAAGGTCCTGTTGTGTGCTCACCAATAAAATACGATACGGGAGTCAAGAAGGGAGATACACTTTACTTTCACCACTTGGTTGTATTGAATGAAGGTCAAAAACTCACTGGTGTAGATAAACACTTTATTGTTAAGTACGACAATGTTCATACTTTAAACAATCAAGCTATAGCTTATAAGTGTCAAGATACTGGTGAAATAAAACCTCTTGCTGGCTGGACCCTACTAGAGCCAGTAGAAGTAGAAGAAGAAGATACAGATTCAGAAATCATAGAAGTGGTTTCTTTTAAAAAGAAGCTCCCAACTCAAGGTAGAGTTGCTTTTACCGCTCCATGGATAGAGGATTTAGGATTGAATGTTGGGGATGTGGTTGGATTTAAAGAAAACAGAGACTATCGTATTAAGATAGATGGTAAAGAATATTACCGAACTAGAGCTGAAGATTTAATGTATGTAATTGAAGAAAATGTTTGATAAAAAAGAATTATGGTT
>TARA_R100000329_G_C7618617_1_pt1 | contig 10241 bp, 5 predicted proteins | sample TARA_R100000329 | Tara Oceans TARA_R100000329 (sample SAMEA2620783) | marine metagenome | biome: marine biome (ENVO:00000447); feature: surface water layer (ENVO:00002042); material: "saline water (ENVO:00002010), including plankton (ENVO:xxxxxxxx)" | depth 5 m | reverse complement strand
CCACCCATCATTAAGGTAGTAAAGCCCATTAAGACCATTAGGAACGCAACCATTAGGACTATACTGAGTCCAATTAGAAGTATCATCTCCACAATAAAATCCACCTTGTTCCACACATTCTTCACAATTCGTTTGACTAAATCCATAACCAAATACAAATAATAATATTAATAATTTCTTCATATTACAAAAATAAGTAATTTATTCCAACCTTAAATTCATAAACAGGTCTCATCCAAAATCTTTGATGAGTTCCTTCTAAAAACAAACCTAAGTTTTTTGAAAACTTAACACCAAAAACTAAACCAGCGTCCCATTCTACAGTGGCTGGTATGCTCTCCCCTTTCCATTGGCTATCACTATAGTCAAAGCTATAATTATCGAGGCCCACGTGGTAGGGTAGAACATTCATCCAGCCATGTAACCACCAGTTTGAGTACCACTTATAATAAGCAACGCCTAATACAGCAGATAGTTCTTTTTGCAATCCTAACTTGCGCAATTCACTATCATTATAATCATCTATAGCGTTACCAAAATGGTACCTCATAAACTCTCCTGTTGTGTGAGCTACTTGTATAGAATCTCCACTAGATATATCATACCAGTCATAATTCACATATCCAGCTTGACTCCATTGTTCACTTACATAACCAAAATCTTCTGCAATTTCAGAAAATGGTGTTACAGCTGGGTCCCAAAAATCATTTATAGGCAAATACCCATAAACTGGGTGCATTCTAAATGCAGCTCCTACAGAAAAATCAAAATTTCCCATAGTTTTTCGCCATCTTACATCAGATAGCATATACTTTAAATCAAACTTTTGATTGTCTACAAATTGACCTTTAATAAGGTACGAATCACTCAAATAACGTAAGAAATAATCCTGATTTATAAACTCATTCCCTCTATCTCGTACTAAAGAAATATTAGCAAGGTACTCAAAGCCTTTAGCGTTACCTATAGGAGCTTTATTTGCTATTTGTGACTCTGTGCCATCATAAAAGGTTTTAACCTTATATTCATAATCAAAACGCGCCACCTTGCGTAAACCTATAGTATAATTATAATCAAAAGGATTAACTTCAGTTATATCCAATAATACTTTATCTTCTATTTTATACATACCATCTTCTAAAGTAGAAGAGCTCATAGAGCTTGATACATAAAATGTAGAGTATTTAAAAAAGTTTTTAATTTCTTGAGCATTAACCACAGAACATAGCAATACTAATATAGCTAATAAACTTTTCATATCTATTGTCCTACTGGTTTAGCTTTTAAATAACAAATAATTGTACTGTTTCCTGTTTTATTAGTTACCTTTTTCCATCTACCCTCTATAGTAACACCAGCGGGAACTTGTAAATCATCAAATTTTGTTCCTACACCCCCTGAATCTGCCCCAAAATCTGTTTCTGCAGAAGCAGCCCATGTTCCACCAGCTGGCGTTAAATTACCAGTCCATCTAGTGTTTACAGGTGTTAATTCTAATTGAGAACCAGCACCACCACTTGCAGTTCCTAAAATTGTTATAGCTACCACTTCATGTGTAGCTGTTGCAGTAGATAAATCTAAACTTACATCTGAGCTATCTTTATGTAAAGCCACACTACCATCATATATACTTGTTTTTATTCCAGGCATAATTTTATTTTTTTATATTATTATCTTCCTCCACCTCTTCTGCCAGCTCTTTTTACATAAGCCTTAGCAGTAACTTTACTAGCTTTTTTTGATTTACCAGCAGCCATTCTACTTTTACTTCTACTTGTTTTTCTTGAACCTCTTAGGTTTTCTAATAAACTACCCATTATATTTTATTTTAATTATTAATATGTTGTGTCCTCGTATACATGCAAGAACTCTATCTCTTGTGTAGCTCCAGCGCTTGCGCAAGTTATATTTACATCACTGTTTCCATCATAAGGAATAAATGCAAATGAACCTGGAGGAATATTTCCTATACTTGTTGAGCCATATAAAACTATGCACTCTTCTCCTGCTGTTGTAGAAAGATTTTTTATATATATAAATCCATTTTTATCAGCAGTTACATTGTCAGCTTCAATAATTTTTGTTGCTCCAGTTTGTCCTGGTGAAAATCTTTGAACACCACTTGACACATCTAAACCTGTACTTCTACTTCCTCTTTTATATAAAGCAGAATTACAATATATATTTATAGGAGAACTTGACAAATCATTACTTGTTATTGTCAATGTAGCAGATGTTGTTGATAAATCTTTATAAGCCATTTTATTTTTTTTTAATTATTATAATTCTTGTCCTGGTATATAAGCCGCATCAGCACCTTCATATATTATCATATACTCTACTGGCCACGAATCATCTGTTGATAAAACAGTTATATCACACCCATCATGAAGTGTTACAGGTAGAAACATAAAATCACCTTCAAACAATTCGCATAACAAGTTTTGGTCTTTATCTGTTTCAAAAACTTGAAATTTTCTTGTTCCCTTTGTAGTGGTGTTTGGGTTGTTAATATATAAGTAACCCCTACCTCTCGTTGTAGCAGCTGTTGCCGCAGAATAAGATGAGCTATCAAATATTAAAATACCTGCTCCACTATTATTAGTACCATTAGCTCTTTTTAATCCTGTAGTTCTTTTACAACCTAACGTATGAGCTATATCGTGTAGATTCATAGTTTGGTTTATAGATGTGTCAGAAGACGACATCCCTGATGTAGTTAAAGTCAAAGTAGCTTTAGCTGTAGGTGTTGTTGAATACGCCATTATTATTTGGTTTAAATATTATACAAATATACTAAATTTTATTATATCAATTTTAATCTAATTCTCTTTGAAAGTATCTTCTTACTGGTTTAGGGAACAATCTAGGTACCACCCCTTTAGCTTTACTTTCACCTTTCTTACCATATTTAGAGTCTCTTTGATATTTAGCTCCTGTTGTTACATGTTTTATTCCATGTAAAATATTAAGTCCTGTGTCTATAGAAGGCATACCCATTAAGTATTCAATTCTATCCACATTCATAAGTAAACACATGTCCCAGAACAAGTCTTGTAGTTCTTTGTGTGTTCCACTTTGCTCATCGTCATCTCCCGCTGCCATTGTCATTAAACCTAAAACTACCACCATACCTAAAGTTCCTCTATAAGCTCTTGCTATAGCCTCTTGTCTACCTTTAGGAAGGTTTTCAAATCTACCTCGCCATTTTCTTACATCTACCTCTCCGTCTTTAACAATATCTCTTATAAAAGAGAAAGTAGCTCTACTAGCACCTATCTGTCCTCTATTAAATCTATCTATCTTTTCACCTCCCCATCTGTCAGATATAAATGTAGGGAACCATCTCTTAAACTGTAATATATTAGTTAGTAAACTATAGTTTTGCATTAATCTTTGGTCTAAAGCTGTATAACCTCTACCTTGTACTCCATACACATCTGATTTATATTGGTCTGCATTTTTAGTTAATTGTTCATATACCTCAGAATCTATAACTACTATTTCCCCTTCTTCATTAACTGTAAATGAATTAAACTCTTCATTAGTTAACTGGCCTACAAAACCAACTCTTTGTATCCATTTTTCAGAAACAGACATAGGCATAAACATAATTTTACCAAAACCACCTTCAAATAAACCCTCTGTTGATTGGTCTACAGCATCTGTAATTACTCCAAACTCTACAGCAATAGCGGTAGCTTTTCTTCTGGCCTCATTATTATATACACCACCCTGACCTATTCCAAAAAATCTAGATTCACCTCTTGCCCATCCTTTTATACCACCTCTTCTAAATGAATTATATTTACCTATAGCAACGTTTCCAATAGCTGCAGTAACATTCATACCTAAACCAATTAACATTGTCCATTTCTGTAAATTATCAAATATATTGTCACCCCAATGTCTTTTTCCGTCTTTAGTAAATATAGACTTTCTACCTTTCTGTAATATAAATTTGTCTTTTAACAACTCTCTTATCCATCGAGCGGCATATGGTTGGTCTTTAAATGAATTATAAGATATAGCAGCATCAATTAGTGGTAACTTTTCTTGGAAACCCTTAAAGCTAAATCCTGATTGAGAATCTAGCCCATGCATCCATAAGTTTTTTCTTACATATTTATCTAAATTTCCATGTATATCAAATGATGCAGAAAACTCTGCAGAAGTAGAACGAGCAGATAAAGACCTGTTAAATGTATGACCATTACTAATATCTACAATATCATCTGATAATATAACTGCATCTCCATTAGCATCTACACCAGATTTAACATATCTATTTGCTTGATTCATTAATCTTTTAATCTCTCTTCTTGACCTAAAGTCTTGTGAACCTTTACCTTGTTCATATTGTTTTACCTTATAATGTTCTATAAAATGACCTAAGGGAGCAGTAGTTCTTACACCATCAATCATACCAACCACATGTATGTTTCGTAGTTTAGCATCATAGTTATGACCAATATAAGCTGCGGTCATATTTCTATTTATCATCATTTCAAATTTAGACGCAGGCATATTAGGTATATAAGTAGGGCCTCTACCATCTTCTAATAAAGGTTTACCGTTTGGTCCCATTTTTTGAGCTAAATGATTTTCAAACATAGTAGTGGTTTCTACATACATTTTATAATATTCCATTTCTGCCTCTGTTAAACCAGCGTCTTTCATTTTTTGTACACTAACAGTTCCGTTTGTGCTAGTAAAGTCTCTTAACCTTATACTTCTATAGTACCTTCCTGTTTTAGAGTCTACGCCCTCTACCTCTTCTATAAGATTACCAAAAACAAATTTGTTGTAAAATAATCTACCATAAGGGATGTAACCATGAATAAATTTATGTACAAACCAAGGTATTCCTTTAAAAAACTTTAATCTACTTTTTAAAAGTTTATCATAAGACTTGTTTATTTTTCTTCTAATTCTTCTTAACTCTTTATTATGATGCATCTCTGACTTATTAAGGTCGTTAAGAATAAAAGATATTTCCCCTCTTTGAGCTGAAGATATATTTGCATCTACCCACATTTGCACCCAACTAATATCATTACTAGATAATTTATCACCAACCTGTAGTTTTTGTTGTATATCTAATAAAGCATCTACTTGTTGTTGAGTAAAACCTTGGTCTTTTGCTGCTTTTAGAACTTGTTGTATAGTAGCTAAATGCATTTTTGCTCCTAAAGCTCTACTCATTTTTTCTCTTATGTCTGCCGTGGCAACTGGGTCTAATAAATTGATTTCATTTTTTAAAATAGACAACACATCATCAATAGAAAACTCAGAACTATCTATAGACACCACCCCTGTGTCATTTTTAGTAAAGTAAGTTTCTTCAAGAATAGCAATCTTATCTACATCTTGTTGGTACTTTACAAAGCTTTCCATTAATTTATTGTAAGATTGTTTATCTTCTTCTTTAAGTTTGTTTAAGTTTACATGAGTTCCTACAAACTGGTTTGCATACTCTTGTTCATTCAATATAGGTTTCTTAACATTATAGTATCTTTCTTCTTCTGATTGATACCTTTCGTCCATAGCGTATAAACCATCATCATCTTTTATTTCTACACCATCTACTTCGCCTATAGTTTTATGATTTATCCTAGTTTCTACTTGAGAAAACACTTCGTCACCCACAATAGTTGTTTCATCAGATTCTATTGACTTGTCTCTTTGTTGTTGAACATCTATTTTTGTAGGCATTCTTTTGTCTTTAGTAAAACTAGGTGCTATAGGTCTTAAAGTAACCTTGTCAGTTTCTTTATTTACCTCTGCTTTATATAAAACAGATATGTTTTTACCATTATTTGACAAAGCTTGTACAGAAACAATAGAATTGTGCGATACAGAAATCCCCTCAGTATTATCTCTTACAATTTTATTACCTTCTACTTTAAAGCTTTCGTCTATAAAAACAGAATTGTTAATATTCTTATTATTAACCATAACATATTCTGCTATAGCATTTACATAAGGTTGTGTTAATTTACCCTTTAAACTTAATTGTCTTTCAGAAGATGTTAACTGTTGTTTAGTAGCATTACTTACTTTAGCAGCTTTGTTTCCTAAATAGGGTAGTAAAGCATTAGGACCGTGATGCCCATTCATAGCTAAATCATAAGCTAATAAAAAGTCTTGCGCAGATTTTGGTAATTTTTCAAAAGCTTTTCTTGCTTCTACTGGATTACTTATTGCTCTACTATTAGGACTAACTCTTTTATTTTGTTTTAAATCTTTTACTTTAATTCCCTTTGCTATAAGTTTACCATTTTTTATAGCAATAGAAGTTGCCTTACCTGTACTTTCTCTTACAGTTGCTGTATCTAAAGTTTTAATATCTAAAAAGTCTTGTATAAAAGAATATTGACCGCCATCAGCCATTTGTTCTAAATGACTTATACCAAAATGTAAAATGCTTTCATAACTAGTAGTGTCTTTAGTTAAAGCATCCATTACTTTTTCATTTTTAGAATAAGCATCTTCAAAAACGCCTGTTAAATTAAAATTATACAATGTTTTTTCTTGCGCTAATCTTACTGCGCGCACAGTGTTTTCCATTTTAATTATTTCTTCTTCGCTTATAAAATTAAAATCTGATGAGTTGAATGGTATAATTTTTTCAATAATAGAAGACCACCCACCAGCATAAGCAGGGTCAGAGTTGGCTACATTGGCTTGTTTTAATAATATTTCAAAATTTCTTTGTAGTAAAGGGTGATTGAATTTTACATTATTTAAAATAGAGTTTACATTACCTAATCTTAAGTCCTTTTCAAACTCTTGTAATTCTTTTTTAGATATTTTTTTGTTAAACAAATTACCCACATTAATTACAACCTCTTTGTTACCATCATAACTTAACCCTATAGCCTTTCTTATAAGGTCTTTTACACCTGTTGATGTCTTAGGCAAACTACTATCTAAGTTAGATAAATCACCCAAAGTACGTAAGTTGTTTTGTAATTTTTTGTTACCTAGTGTGCTTATTAATTGCAACACACCTATTCTAGAGTTTTTATTATTTATGTTATTGAGACTTATAGGCGCTGCACTTAACTTAAAGATAGGCTCAGTTATACCCATTTTCTTAAGAATAGTTCGTACAGCATCAAAGTTTTTCATGTTAGGATTGTTTTGTAACAACTCTACATATTCTTTTGCTACTGGGGCATTCATAATTATAGAAGCATCTGAGAAAGGAACACCTTTAGATAGTAACTGCGACCAAGAAGTAAAAGTATGCTCGTTCATATTTAACTCACTTGCATTTCCTTTATTAGCATCATCTAAAAAGATGTTTAATAAATAAGCTAAATTAAAACCTCTACCATCTTTACCTTGGTAGTTATTATCTATTCTTAATCTAACTTGCTTACCATTTTTAACTTTTACTATTTGATTATTTACACTAGCATTACCCTTTGTGCTTACCCCATAAGAACTTAAAACTTTATATAAAGTATTAAATAAAGCAGCTTTACCTATATTTTTATTACCCTCTCTATTAGAACGAAACTTTTTGTTGTCATTAACTATACTTAAATCATTAATATCAGATTTAGTATACTCTACACCCTTCGTGTTATTTATTTCATTTTTAGCCTGTCTAACTACACCACCAAAATCTATAGACTTACTCATGTATGTATGATACTTATCACTTAACATAAGGTTCATCATAGAGTTTATAGCTTTGTTATATTTTTGTTGAGAATCAGTTAGCTTATCTCCTTGATGTTCTGCTAAAACATGTAAAGCATCACCGTCTAAATCAGAACCTATAATGTCAGACATCTGTGAAGGAATCATAACCATGCTACCAGATTTTCTAATAATTTGCGTAACCTTACCTACTACTGCATCACCTAACTTAGAGGCAGGTACTCTTTGTAAAACTAATCTTTTACCTATTAAAGTTTCTGCTTCTACCCCTGGTATTAAGTTTTCGTGTATAGCTATTTCAGCTGGCTCATATTTGTTACCCACTTTTCTGTAAGGCTTTAACCCTAACTTTTCATTAGTAGAAACATTATTAAGATTTACATTAGTTCCTACACCAAAATCAGTTGACTGATAAGTAATACCACCTTTACCCCTCATTCTTAATCCTCTTTTCTTTAATAAAGATTGTGATAACTTTCTTCTTAATTCAATACTACCATTATCAAAACTACCTATAGCTAATAAATCTATAGCAGCTTGAGCAAATATATTTGTGTCAGCTTCTTTTGCTAATTTCTCTGAAACCTTTTTGATTTTTACATCTGTTAACTCTCCGCTTATAAAATGTTGATTTAAAACCTCGTCTACTTTAGATTTAAATGCTTCTACAAATAGCTGTTGTACATTACTAGAGTTTTTAATATCAGCAGGTATAGAGTTTAAATGAAATAATATTTGTTTTGCTATAGTAGACGAAGTAGATTGTTTATCTAATTCTGTTTGTATACCAAAAAATGAACCATCTAATCCATAAGTATCTTCATCTTTAAATAAATTATCTTGATGTTTGTTAAGAAGTTCACCATTGTTTTCGTTAAAAGAAGCTAACTTATCTACACTTATTAAACTATTAGATAAGCCTGTGCTTTGGTTTTTAATAGCAGAGTCAAACATTGCTATAGGCATTACATTACCAGGTGTTGCATTATCTCTTAATTCTAAAGCGGTGTTTAAACTTTCAAACCCAGGGTTTTTTGCAAGAAAATCTTTGTTTAAAATAAAAACATTTGTCTTTCCATAAAAAGGAAATCTTTCTCCAGCCGTCTTAGCAAAAGTTTTGTTGTCTAAATTTTGACCATTGTATACAAACTTATAATGCTTACCAACTTTTCTTATACCACCATACTTTTGCTCTACCATTCTTTTAGCCATAGACTCTGTAATAAATGTACAAGCATCTGTTTTGTTTACACCATCTACTTTAACATCTTTTAACATTATAGGCTCTATTCTAGAATCTGAATCCCATTGCATATGCATAGCTACAGAGCCCGCTGCTCTTTTAATATAATCATTAGGTCCAGAAAAATGTTTAGCTGGCCCAATTAAAAGGTCTTTGGCATAGTGTTTGTTTACAGCATAGTTTAGGACTATAACAGATAAAAAGTTTAAGTAAGCGCTTCTATCACCATTCATTTTGGTTTTAATATCATTGCTTATTAAATCTAAAGGTTGTGAAGCTATAAACTTTTCTAGTTTTAATACCTCTTGTTTTAATTTAGTTTTGTTTTTATCATACAAATCAAAAACCTCTAAAGTCTCACCTTCTTTGTTCTTTAAAAACTTATCCCCTTTATTACTTATGTTTTCTGCTTCAGTCCAAGCTTCATTAAAAGATAGTATAGGTACATTGTTAATTCTTAACTGCATAGTTTTATCACTAAGTATAGAAACACTTTGACTATACGAGCCTCTCTGCTTACTTACTATTGCATTAGCTATCTCAGCTATATCCATCATAGTTCTTTGATTAGATGTTTCAAATCCTGCGTTATAAGCGTTCCCATTTACAATACCACCTATCATTTGAACAACATCTTCTGGTTTTATTTTACCATCTCTCATAGCTTGCGCTATTTTATTGTCTCCAAAAATAGCAAAGTCTTCTTGTGACATGTTTTCTATTTTTTCTAACAAAAAGTCTACTTGATGTTTTTTAGATAATAAATTAGTTTTTTCTCCTGCTGGCATTCTAGTCTGTGAATCAAACTCGCCTAAAGATATAGTTGCTGAAATACTATTAACTATTTTTTTAACAGCTCCATATGGATGTACTTGTTTTTTTATTCTAGTTGACGCAAATTCTATATTACCATTTTTTAAACTTAAATTAACTCTAGGAAATATATTTTTGTTTTCATAAGTATTATTTTCTTTAGAGTATTGAATTAAAGACTTTAAGTTTTTTATTTCAGTGTTTGTAAAATTTTCTTTACTTAGTTTAGTGGTCAAACCTTTAATAGCACTATTTATTTGTGCGTCTACATTTTTTGGTCGCCTTCCGTCAAAAATAAAAACACCTACATCTTTTATAAGCTCAGAAACTAAACCAGGGTTTTCTTCTGTAGGAATAAACTCATCTACTATCTCCATAGTTTCTATTTCAGCTGGAGATATTGATTCTCTATAATTAGAAGGAACTAAATTAGAGTGTATAAAGTTTGCAATACCTTTTCTTTTTTCGGATAATGATTTATTAGAATTAACCAAAGTATTTAACCCACCTA
>TARA_R100000329_G_scaffold1831_1_pt1 | contig 10242 bp, 11 predicted proteins | sample TARA_R100000329 | Tara Oceans TARA_R100000329 (sample SAMEA2620783) | marine metagenome | biome: marine biome (ENVO:00000447); feature: surface water layer (ENVO:00002042); material: "saline water (ENVO:00002010), including plankton (ENVO:xxxxxxxx)" | depth 5 m | reverse complement strand
TACAAGGTGTTAAGTTTACCAAGTCAGTCTATGCTATGGCCAAGGTTGGCGAAGGATACGAGCTAGTAAACTTTCAACTCAAGGGCTGTGCTCTTACCGCTTGGATTGATTTCCAAGACAAAGCAGGTGGCTCTAATAAGTTAGAGCAAGACATTGTAGTAGCGGTCACTGAAGCGGTTGAAGACCGCAAGGGTGCTGTGACCTACAACCGCCCAGTATTTAGTGTTGTATCCAATACGCTATCCGATGAGGCTTCCCTCCAAGCAGACAGAATGGATGGAATACTTCAAGAGTATCTATCCTCCTATCTGAAGGAGGAGAAGCCCACAGAGGATGAGAAAGAGAGTGAGCCTGAAATTGTTTACTCTGAGCCCGAAGTAGTAGCCGATCCTTTCTAGGCATATAGTTAGCCCTTCCCCCTCGGGGGCGGGGCTTTATTCTTTTATTATATAATATGTTTCCAAAAGACGCAGAAGAACGCAAGACTTATCCAGTAGCAACCTTTATCAAGGACTACTTTCCCAACGCTATAGCACAACTAGCACACCACAGTTACAAGGCACAACAACAGCATGGCAGCCCGTCCAATGGCAAGCCTATGCAATGGTTCAAGGACAAGTCCATAGGGGACGAGAACCAACTTATAAGACATTTTATGGAGGGTGATCTACTTAGCACAGCTTGGAGAGCACTAGAACTACTAGAGAGAGATATAACAAAATCATAGCAATGGAAGAATTTGACTACATAGATAGATACAGAATGATGAACCAGTATCGCAAAAACTTTTTGGATAAAACTATAGAGAAATTAAAAAAATTTAAAGACGAAGAAGGCAGCGACCAGTCGTATGAAATTATGCTACAGCTAGCAGAGTCTATTTTAGAGGACATGGACTCAAGCAAAGGGATGACTTACCACATGGCTGAAAGTAAGTTTTACGATGAGGCTAGAAAGACTGTAGGACGAGGCATACTCTGGGGACTTATAAAAGAAAATGGATCAACCTCATAGCCCAGAAGCGGAGGAGTCCTTACTTGCCTGTTGTCTTTTAGACAATGCTTCTTATGATAGCATTACTAACTTGGTGTGTGCTGATGATTTCTACAGCAATTCCAACAAGATTATATTCAAGGCTATATCAAAGCTATGCTCTGCGGGAGAGGAGTTCTCTGAGATAGAACTTGACGAGCTACTCAAGCGTGAGGGTACAGACAGAGAGGCGGGTGGACTGGGTGCCATTATGCACATACAGAGGCAGGCCAGTAGTTCCTTGCAGATAACAAGCTACGCCAAGATTATAAAAGAGAAGTCTAAGCTACGTCAGATTATACGTACAGCACGCATAGCCATTGAGTCAGCCAAAGAGAACCAAGATGCCGACGTAATCATTGCCGACATAGAGAGAGCAGTTACTGCTACCCTAGACAATAACTCAGTTGATGATCCATCTATACGTGTAGCTGCTGAATCCTTGCGTGAAGACTTCAAGAAGATGGCCGAGGGTACTTACGAAACCTTCGCCCTGCCGACAAGAATCAAACAACTAGATGAGAAGCTCAGTGCGGGCGGGGTAGCCAACGGAGAGGTTATGGTTGTTGCTGCACCTACATCCTGTGGCAAAACCTGTATAGCTTTGAACATAGCCCTACAGAATGGTGTGAGTCATAACAAGCCTGGTCTATACTTCTCCTTCGAGATGCAAGCCAAGAGCCTAGCAAAGCGTATGATACAGACCTGCTCTGCTGTAAACCTTAATCAGTTTCAAGATGGTGTACTGACCCCAGAGAAACAGCAACGTGTATGGGATGCTACCGATAGAGTAGGGAAAGCTCCTATCTTCACAGAGCACTATGTACGCAACGTAGATGAACTACGATCACGTGCTCGTATGTATAAACGCAAGCACAAGATTGAATGGATAGTTATAGACTACCTACAGCTAGTCCCTTGGAACACTAAACTGAAGAAACACGATGGCATTGCAGAGGTTAGCCACCAAATAAAACTTATGGCTATGGAGCTTGACCTTCCTGTTATTCTTTTAGCACAGGTAAACAGAGAGGGAGCAAAGCGTGAGACTGGCATTACTCTGTATGACTTGAAAGACTCTGGTGACATCGAGAACGACGCAGACATTATCCTTTTGCTATGGCCTAACGGGTCAGATACAAAGGAGGCAACAGTTCACGACGATCCAGTAAATGGGGTACACATATCTATTAAGTATAATATAGCAAAGCAACGTGAAGGGGAGCGTGACCAGTACGGCAAGTTTGTCTTCCAAAACCACATAGGCAGGTTCAGTTAATCTCACTAACGTAAATATGACACAGCAAAACTTAACACAGAAGCAGGCATATCACCTCTATTTAGAGGGTCTCACATACCAACAAATCGCTGACGAATACGGAACAAGCTCAGAAGCTGTGAGATCTAAAATTAGACGATACAAAGCCACTATACCCGCAGCAATGGGAACTGAAAGAGTTCTAGTTATAGCTGACACTCATTGCCCTGCCATGCACCCTGGATACATACATTTCTTAGTATCTATCTTTCACAAACACAAGTGTACACGTGTTGTTCACATTGGTGACCTAGTGGACTGGAATGCTATCAGTTACCACGAAAAAGATCCAACCATGCCTAGTGCAGCAGATGAGTTTGTAGAGGCTTCTATGCAGGTTAGAGCCTTGCACAGAGCGTTCCCAGAGGTAGACTACCTAATCGGCAATCACTCGGCCCTACCAGAGCGTAAGGCACAGAGTGTTGGACTACCACCAGAAGTAATACTTAATTTTAAAACACTATGGGGACTTGACGGATGGAACATACATCCTAGATTCACTGACCTAGTGATTGATAATGTTATATACAGACACGGAGACAAAGAAAAGGGAGGACAGATGTCGGCACTAAAGAATGCACAAGCCCAGTTCAAGTCTCTAGTCATGGGACACTACCACGCACAAGCTGGTATCAACTACCACGCTAACCAAGATGATATTGTCTTTGGTATGAATGTAGGCTGTGGTGTAGATCATGATCACCCTGCTATGAACTACGGACGTATATACGCTGCGAAGCCTATTGTGGGCTGTGGTGTAGTTTATTCTTCCAAACTTGCTTTCTTTGAACCAATGTTTATCTAACCAATATTATGCTATACGAACACAAAATAGAAATGGATACCTGCGGTGGCGACACAGCCAATGTCACTGTTGAATTTGAAGCCGACAAACCATCATCTAGAGACGCAGAGGTTGATGGCTTATACTACCTTGAGTCTGACGCACCTCTGTGCAGAGATGATATAATAGATATGTTTGAGTGGATCGAGCAGGACAGTTCCGAGTGGCAACTAATTTCACGTAATACAAAATAAATGCAAGAACCCAAGACCCAATCCGTATTCAAGATTAACTCAGAAGAAATTCTAGCTAAAGGACTGGAGGCTATGACCAAGTCATGTGAGGCCTTAACCAAGCAGAACGAAACACTAAACAAAGATATAGAGAATTTAAAAAAGAAGATTGACATACTTCAAGATCGTCTCCTATCTAACGCGGAGGAACGAGAATAATTTTGTAGGGTTTACTGGTTCCTACAGAAAGAGTAAGTCGTGAGTGCTTCAGGAGGGGTTGTATTACTTGCCCTAATTAGAGTTGCCGTCAGCCAGCTTTCCAACCACGACGCTGACACCTTTAATTTCTAAAAACCCTGTTTCCCTGTATGCCTATCATTATTCTGCGTACGTCGCTTCGGTTAATTTTCTTATCGTCAAAGTCTCTCTGAAGCATTATAGTGAGTGTTTGTGGGCTCATTTTAGAGCCTAACTCTACATAACGATTTATCTTTTCTTCTTTCGTTCTTTCACCTAAAGAAACATATATAGGCATATCTTCAACAACCCCAGACATTGCTGCCTCTCGTTGAGTTTTATTAAATCCTTCTTTTTTCATCAAAGCATCTATCTTTTCGTCTGTTAGCCCAGAGTCTGGGTTACGTGCTCCAAAAGCTTTTGCCTCGTTAGCAAACTCTACAAGTATCTCTATATTTCTTTTGTAGATTTCGTTGTTTTTATTGTAAACATCTTCGATAGAGTCAGCTTCAACAGTATCTCCCGCGTAACTCGATCTTATGTTTTTTAAAGATTTAGAAACTTCTCTTAGCTTATATCCAATTCCTTCGTCAATGGTTGTATTTCTTGAACGATAACCTAGTGTATACCGAAGAGTATTTTCTACCGAGGTTCTTTCATCTAAGGATTGCAAATCCCTAACTGTTCCTGGGGTAAAGTTCTCTGCAAAATAATATTTAATTTTGTCAAGTCTTTGTCTTAATGATCCCTCTGGCTCATTACTAATATCTTTGTTTGTGTTTAAATCTGTATTACTTATAGCAGCAACCGCGTTCTTCAGGTTAATTGTTAGGTCTCCCCCAAACTTTGACCAAGCTGCATCAATAGCATCACCAGCAGCAGATTGAAAGTCGTCACCCCTTAGCCCAGCCTCAAAAATAGAAGTTAATTCAGCCGAAGGTATCTGATAGCTCATGTTTGCTAACGAAAGTTTGTTTCCGTTCCTGCGAATGTGTAAACCTTGATCCCTCTCCCAGGGAGCTAAAGTAAAATCTCGTAAAAACTTTTCATCTTCATCATCTACGCCACCCATTCTGTTGGCTTGTGTTACCCCTGCTGATCCAAGTGCGAGTACTCCTGACAATGATGCAACACGCTTAATTCCTTCTCGTTTCATTGCATCCTTGTCTAGCGTAATTCCATAAGAGTTAGCCATTTCGTCTGAAAATGAGCCATCAATCATTGACTTGGCCATTCGACCCTGATTGTACAAAGTTCTAGTCTGTTCAAGATTAAAAGCAGCAAACTCATCTAATATACCGTATCTTGATAAACCCCTCAAGTTTTTATTTATACGTCCATAATTTTGATATGTAGAGTTTGTTAGAAACGCAGCTATGTCTTCTACTTGTTTTTCTGTTAGTTTCTCAAGCTCCTTTGCGGGAACATGCTTTTTAAGAAACCCCTTGTAGTTTTCAAACACAGATATACGCTGTGCTGTATCAAATACATTGTATGCTTTTCCAAAGTAATCGGTTACTTTGCTAAATGCTTTTGGCAAAACGCCATTCTTAAATCCGTCTCTTATGTCACCAGCCACAACACCTTGGTCTATTAAATCTAATTCTTTTAGGCGATTAATTTCTTTTACAGAATACTTACCCTTAGCTATTCCCTTATTGTTTATTTCATTGGCAGCAATACCAAAGTTACGCTTCCATCCATTAAACGGATTCATTCCTTGACCATATACCATTACTGCATTTCCAATAAATTGAACAGGATATGAAGCGGCATTAAGGGGAACTCTAACAAACTTAGCCCCAGCGGTTGTGGTAGAGAATACTTTTGAAACAACATTATTTACTAGGGTAGATCCATCCCTCTGGCTTCCTGTTGCAAAATATTCATTCAAGGCCTCGTTTACTTCTTGAGGAACATACACTGTTTTTCCTGGTCTGCGAACCTTTATAGCTTGCCTATTAATTTTCTTTAATTGCTGTTTCTTGAACCCAGCTTCAATAGCTTCCTTAACTGTATCAAACCTTTTGCCGTCTGGAGCTTCATACTTATTCACTCTTTTGTTTCTTACAACCAAAGAGTCTCCCACCGTTTGCCTCTTTCCTTTTATTTCTAAAGGAGTTAAGTTGCCCAAATCATCTCCTGGAGAATCAAAAACACGACCAAGGTTATTCTTTACTATTTGCTCTGTAATTGCCTTGTTTGCTTCTTCGTCAGCAGCAAGTCTACCTAACCTCGAAAGAGTTCCAAACATACGCTCACCTGCCTCTGTATATTCTCCTAAATATTCTCTTAGCTCTGGAGAGTTATCTAGCTTTCGTTTTTTAAATATTTTTTTGCTACCGCTACTAGCACCAGCAATATGGTTCATGAGTCCTACGGTGCTTTCTCTGTTTTCTTTTAATCCAAGAATAAATAGTTCTATTGACTCATCATCCATGCCATCTTTTGAGAGCCTTTTTTTAAGTTTGTTTGTTACTTCAGGGCTTGGTTCATAACTGCGGTCTTCAAAGAACCTATACTCTCTGGTAAAATAATCCTTTGAATTAACGCTCTTCTGTATTTTAGCAGCTACATAATCATCTATATCAATACGTCCTTCTTTGTATAAGTTTAATATTGTATTCTGGTACTCATCAATTAGTTCTCGTGCTTCATCCAAAAGCACCTTTAATCCTTGAGCCTCTGGTAATATCTCATTAGTCTTATTAAATATATAGTCGTCGAGCTGGTCTCTTTGCTCTTGTGTAAAGTCTCTTGTTTGTTTATTAATCTGGTCTCTTATAGTAGACGCTGTGTCTAACCTAGCTCTAACCTTTGCTATGGCAGCATTTGTTTCTTCGTTGACCTGCCTGCCTAATATACTAGAGGGCGATAACTTAGCCAACAGATTAAGGTATCTGCTGCCTCTCCCTGTAGGGTTTTCTCCAGCAATAGATTCAACGAGTGCCGTAGCATCTGAGTCACCCTCATCATAGGCTCTGTTAAGAAAATTATCGCTCTTCCCTGCAAACTTACTGTATGACTTTTTTAATACTTCTCCCGAGGTACCCAAGCCTAAGCCCAGACCAAAGCCTGTTCCTGCTAGAGTAGCTACTTCTTCTAGTGTTAATCGCTCACCTTCTTCTACACCTTTCTCTATCTGGCCGCCTGCTGTAGCTATAACAGCACCCTCTGTGCCTCTGATAGCTCCTCCCTTGACTAACTTAGGTAGTATGCGAGATCCTTTTCCAACCTTGCCTAGTCCACCTGGAATTAAATTAATAATAGAGTCAGCAACTACACGACCCCAAGATATGTCATCTTTTCCTTCAAGCCTTTGAGCAGCAATACTTCCTGTAATGCCACCACCAATGCCACCTATAATGTAGCCACCCAATGCTCCAGCTGGACCAGCTAAGGCAGCACCAGCGAGCGTAGCACTATACTTTGATCCCTCTCCTATTGCAACTTCAGCGGCTAGACCAGTTCCTATTTGACCAATGCTAGGACTAGATCTAACCTCTGGTGGTACAAATCTGTTCTCAGACCTAACCTCTGGTGGTACAAATCTGTTTCCAGATCTAGCCTCTGGTGGTACAAAAGCCATTACTCCTTAACGTATTGTTGACCTTGATAAAAATAAGAATCGCCTGGTTGTAATCTATTGTATTCTTCTTCTGTTATATCCCGTTGACTATTATCAGCGGTAAATTCCGTGTCAAAGCCTGGTATTGGGTCTCTCGATGGATCAAATATATCAGAAGCATCGCCTCCCATCTGATCAATAATGTACATAGCAAATTGAATTTGATCTTTTAAGATACCACGTTTTAACATATCTTCAGCTATTTCAAGAACTTGTTGGTATTTTTCGGGTTGAGTTTGTTTGTATCGAGCTGTGTAAGCTTCTATTCTTTGATTATTTAGAACTTGACCTTGAACTCTAAGTTCTTCGTATTTTTGTTCGATTTGATTTATTACGCTGTTTTGTTGGGCTTGAAATGCTTTAATGCGAGCGTTGTGTGATGACACACTTTCTTTTTGTCCTCTGGAGTTTTCTTTTCTTGGAACAAACTTACGAGCTTCTTCGAAGGACATATTACCACCTCTTTCTGCCCCTTGAGTAACAGAATCAGCTAGTCGTGTATCACGTTGGGTTAGAGTTTCACCAGGTAGAAGATCGCGCAAATTTATTCTATTTTGTCTATCTATAGAGGCTTGATCAAACGCACTTCTGTCATCTCCTAGAGAGATCATACGACCTTGAGGATCTACTCTTAATCCTAAGCCCTCTCCCTCGGGCAGTGCTTGTATAGCGGATATAGTAGGTGCTCCAAAGCGTTCCTCCAGTAAAGTCCTAGTTTCATCTACAGATAAAGGCATACCAGCAGAACGTCTAAATTGATTTATAAGATTTTGCCCTGCTACTTCTGGGCTTATGTCTAAAATATCTGTTAGAGATTGTTGGCTAGGTCTAATAAATTGTTCATTAACTTCTTCATTAGGCAGCAATACGCCTAATTCTTCAAGCATGGGTTCTTCATTAGGCAACAATATGCCTAATTCTTCAAGCATGGGTCTAGGATTAATAGATTGCTCAGGAGCCGTATCAAGCACTCCTGGTTCAATCATTCTCCCAAATGCTGATGTTGTTTCGCCAACTTGAACATTATCGTCCCTTTTTAATAAATCGCTGATGTTGCCAAACAAGTTTGCTAGTGCGTTTCTTGGTTCGTCTCCTCTCGCTGTGGCCATAATATATTATTTTTACGCAAATGGATTGCCTCTTTCTCTAGTAAACGGTCTAGTAAACGTTTCACCAGATTGAGCACTATCAGAGTCGCGAAACAACGAAGTTAAAAACCTAAAAAGGTTTCCTCCCTGTTCCCGATTTATTTCTCCTCCTATTACAAGTTGCTGTATACGATCTGTTAAAGCTGTTCGTTCTTCATCGCTAAAAACCCCATCCAAGCTATAACCATCAAATTCTCTAAACAAAGAATCTGCACCTTTAAATTGATTTCTTGCACTAGCAGATTCAAGTGGAGTTGAAAAAGTGCCGCTGAATTTTGGCAGAGAGTAGCCTCTTGGTACTATTCCACCAGGAAAGCCTTTTAGCCTGTTTGAAGTCATAAATGGATCCATCCTTCCAAAAGGATTTACCCCTTGCCCATCAGGCATCATAGCTTGAATAGGCATACCAGCATTAGGCTGGGCCTTCGTTATTGTGGGGCTAGAGTTTAATCCAGCTTCACGTTTAGACATCAGTGACTTTGCTCGCGATGGAATTGGAAAGCCACTTATATTATTTGTTAAAGCCATAGTAATTTTAAGTTAATGTTATGTTCCAATTAAATTTGAGTTAATGCCATATTGACTTGCTAGTCGTTTTCCAACATCTAGTCTCATAGTCCCTCCAAGAATTGACTGCTGGATGTATTGTCTAATTTTTTCTCTATCATTATCATCTATGCCATCAAATTCCAAAGCTCCTAAAAACTTATTGAATGCAGAGGTATCGTAACCAAATCTTTCAATATCCATTTGTATCATTGCTGCATTTTGGGCAGATCTAAATGCCTGCGGATTTCTTTTAGCTTCTTTTTTAGAAAACATTCCTTTTCCGCCTGGCAAAGGAAGAAACCCATAATCTGGATCTCTTTGACGCATCATTCGTTCATATCTGTCAGCAATCGCACGATCATAAATACCAGTGCGTCGCCCATCTTCTTGGCTTTTCAGATAGCTTTCTGCAATTCTTTGCTCCTGAGGAGTAAACCCTCGTACAACCTTTGTCTTCACGGGAACACCATTTCTAAAAAAAATGTCGCCCTCTGGAGGTCTTCCTCCTCCTATTCTAATTCCTCCAAGTCCCATAATGTATTTATTGATAAATTAATATTACACTATATTGTAGCATACGTGTTAAGTGTAAGTGTAAAAACTGCTTGTTATTGCCCCACCAGTTGCGGTTGTAGTATCATCATTTAAAAAATTAAATCCTACGATTTTTATTACAGTCGTGTTTCCTTCGTCGTCGAGTGGTAATTGTATATCTACAACTCCACCGAATGTAGATACACTTTGCGCAGCTGCTAACCTTGGAGACATAATTTCACCAGCATTAATACTATACGCCAAGCAATAATTGTTATTGTCATCTAATGTTGGAATAAAAGAGAAACTTCCATCTTCAACTGGTTCTGAAGTAACTGATGATTCTAAAATTTGATTGTATTGGTGTAGTAATGATGTAAAACAAACTCTTTTATATGGTTCTCCCGATAGTCCATTAAGTGCCGTCTCAGCATATGAAACCGAACCTTTGTTTGTGTATTCCCTTACACCTGATCCACCCCTACTTGTAGTAAAACTAAATGTGAATGATAAAGAATTAATTTCATACAAATTCCAGAATAAAGACATCAATGAATTTAGTGAAATAGGCTGCGTTCTGTCCCAAATATCTCCGTTAAGATTAATGAGTTCTTGAAAGTCCAAGCAAAACGGAAAACCATTACCCCTGCCTAGTGCTGTAAATGGAATTGCAGTAGGCATTATGATTCTAGTTTTGCTCCAACTTGCCCATAAATACTAGCTCTATGAGGTCTACCGTTTATGCAAAGAATGACTCCAATAGTTCCAAATTGATCTTC
>TARA_R100000329_G_scaffold11282_1_pt1 | contig 10273 bp, 18 predicted proteins | sample TARA_R100000329 | Tara Oceans TARA_R100000329 (sample SAMEA2620783) | marine metagenome | biome: marine biome (ENVO:00000447); feature: surface water layer (ENVO:00002042); material: "saline water (ENVO:00002010), including plankton (ENVO:xxxxxxxx)" | depth 5 m | reverse complement strand
GAATAAAAAATGTTAAAGCCATAAAATATGAAACAAATTCGACTCTGACAAGTGCTACTGGTGATACATTAGAACTTGCAACTGTAAAAGATATTGAGCCATTGAGAACAGAAAACGGTAATCTAAAAATGATGGAGGAATTTTAGCGAATGAAAAAGCGTAACGTAGGTAAACGAAAACGTAAAGGTTGGCGTAAGCGTAGTCCAATATGTAGAATTTGTACAAAGTATAGATGGCTTGGTAATACAAAGGGAAGACGACGCCTTCAAACAGAAAAGCAAAACGAAAAAGATCGATTAGGATAGGAGAGCAGTAATGCCAGCAAGAAATTATGCTAAGTGGAAACAAGTACCCGGAGAACTTAAACCAGGCGAATATGTTGATAGCAGAATATATTCGGATCCAGAAATATTTAAAAAAGAAATAAATTCTATATTTAAGAAAGTATGGATTCCTGTATGCCATGAATCTGAACTACCAGAAGTATATAACTTTAGAACATCTACTATTGCAAACATACCTGTTATGGTTCATAGAGGTCAAGACGGTAAGGTTACTGCATATGCAAATACATATGAAAGACGCCCTAGAGGTACATACGAAGACACTCCACAACAACCTACTCTTAAATGTGAAGTAGTATTAGGAGGATTTGTATGGGTTACACTTAACGAAGATGGGCCTACTGTAGAAGAATGGGTAGATGGTGCATTTGATTGTATGCGAGAATCGTTAGATGCAGAACCGTTAGATATATTTCATTATCACAAGGCTATTATACCGTGTAACTTTAAATTGTGGCATGATACTAATTCAGAGTTCTATCATGATTATCTTCATTACCATAATAGAATAACCGGCTTTAATGATTCTTATTTTAAAAGAGAAAATAAATGTTTTAATAACGGACATGTAAATGTAGGATCATTTGAAGTACAGTATGATCAGTACGAAGGATTTGAATCACGAGAGGAATTGTCCTTCCCTCATCTGCCAACTAATCATTGGGAAATGATTGATATGTTTCCGGGTATTAATTTTAATTTACGTGGATCTGCATTACGTGTAGATGTAATGACACCGCTTAGTCCTGATAAAGTTATGATTGAATTTAGAGGATTAGGATTAAAAAGCGATACGCCAGAAGAAAGAGTTATTCGTCAAAGGCATCACAATTCAATATGGGGTCCGTTTGGTAGAAACTTACATGAAGATTTAATTGCAGTATCTACACAACAAACTGCAATGAATGATAGTGCAGATAATAGAAGAATACTGCATGGTAGACATGAAGATAATACAATTCATGACGAAGTAGGTATGCGTCATTTTTATGATGAGTGGGGTAAGTGGGTTGACTTATGGCCAGGTAACCCGGAACTATCATATGAAGATGGCCTTAAACTGGCCGCTTAATGTTACGATGGAAAATAGATCCGACACTTGAGGATGAACTAGCCGCTGAAAGAAAGCACGAATTTGATATGGAAGATTTTGTAGCACAAAATGACCGTTGCGTAATATGTTCTAAAAATACAAGGTATACAAAAGGTCATCATTTACATGAACGATACGGTTACATAGAAGGATTTGGACAATTATGTTCTGAATGTTATAACGAAAAGGAAAAAGATTTAAAATTAATTCGTTTAAGAGGCGGAATGTAATGAGATATATAGGACCACATAAATCAGTATCATACATAAATCCAGACAACATAAACGAGGACAAGCATATATGGTTGTCTGCCGATGACTGGAGCAAAAAAGTAAAAGAAATGTTAGCCAGCGAACCACCTAAAGAACATTATGTGGGGGCTTTAGAATTAAACCTTGAAAAATTAAAAAAAGAGGAAAATGTTAGTAACAGTTGAAACACAAGATAAAAAATGTATAGTTGAAACCGAATATTGGTATGCTTGGAAAGACGATCTTAAAGAAGACTTAATTGGATTAGAATTTACAGAAGAAGAAGTTAATGAGTTACCCGATAAATTAAAAATGACAACATCAGATGTTTATCGTTGGGGACATATTACAGTTGACATGCCATATGAAGATTATGAACAAATGGACTGGCAAGGAAACGACGAATGGAATGCAACTCATTATAGCAGAGAAGATTGGAGTTTCTCGGATAGCTCTGGAAACGACTATGATTTTAATTTTGATATGGGCGAAGATGTAGACGAATACGAAGTATATGATCTTATACGAGAAAAAGGCGACGTAGACGATAGTGAAGTAGCATTTTTAGGGCCATTAACTGCAACTGTTGACGACGAGGATATTGAATAAAATGCATAGATATACAGTAGAATTATTATATCATTTTGAATGCGAGTTATGTCATCAGTGGTGGAGTTATGCAATGACACCTACTGAACTTAATAGTGGGAAATCATTAGAATTAAATAACGAAAAAGTACATTGTATGCATTGCGGACATACAAAAGAATGTGAAATTAAACCCAATGTGCATAATAAGTTAGACACAAAAACAAAATATCCAACGGTGCATACAGAAAATAATGCAAGACATAAAATCGCAGAATTTATCGAAAAAGATATTAAAGATGCAATGCGAGTTCGATGAAAATTCTTATATCTTGCAGGACATATCGTAATCCAAATGGTTTTGATTTTGACAAATATGAAACTGGATTTAATGATATGTTTCCTGATGATCACATTACTGCATTATTAAATAAAAATCAAGACTTCAAGTTTTTAGCAGATAATCATGATTTATTAGTATTAAGTGGCGGAAATGATGAACAACGTCGTTTAGTAACAGAAATAGAAATGATTAATCAATTTAATATTCGTAAAAAACCTATACTTGGTGTATGTCATGGGGCATTTTTGTTAACACAATTAATGGATGGGGAGACAGTCCATCCTTTAAGTAACCACAAAAATACATTTCATTCTATATTTTATAATAACGAAGATATTTTAGTAAATTCATATCATGGATCTGGTATAGTAAAAGAACCAACTGGTGCTAAGATACTAGCCAAAGATGAAAATGGTTTAATAGAATCGTGGATTTTTGAAAATATATTAGCGGTTGTTTGGCATCCTGAAAGACAACCAAATCATTGGATGCCTAATGAGTTTAAGGAACTAATAAATAATAATTAGAAAGAGGATTTATAATGGAAACATTATCAGGAAAAGAATTTACACAAAAAGTTGCTGAATATTTGGAACCATTGTTTGATGTTTCACACGAACTTACTGCACTTTATTTTAGAAATAAACCAGAGCTTGATGAGGCTGTGGGCCAATTTAAACGTAGAATGGTTAATGAAAGAATGAATGTAATTGAAATTTCTAAAGCAATTACAGAACTTCCACTTTCAACTGATCCTACACAAATTAAATTATTATCTAAGCAAGTGTTAGATGAAGCAAAACATTATGATATGGTTCGTAATGTTATTGAATATCTGTCTGGTGAAAAAATGACAGATGCTGATATTGAAAATGAAATTGAATTTCAACTAAGTCCAGAAAATCTTAAGTCTAAAGGTGCATCATTGTTTGACGAAATTGGCGGACGTGAAGATGAATTAATGGCCGCTATATATCAATTTGCTTCTGAAGGCCGAGCCCATCGTGTTTGGGTTGCTATGAGTGAATCTATTGAAGATGCATTTGTAAGTCGTTCTTATTATAAGATCGCTAAAGACGAATATTTCCATTCACAAATTGGTCGCAGAACATTAGAAAAATTATGTGATCATAATCAAGAAGCTCAAGATCGTGTTTGGGCTGTATTACCAAAAATGGTAGAACGTATGTTCTGGATTATTAATACACCATATACTCCTGAAACTACTGAGAAGATTGAAAAGTTTTATGGCATGGAGTTAGTAAGTAAATTTCCAGAAATGAAAAAAGAATGGCATCAATTAGTAGATGTACTAGAAGATTGGAAACCAGAAATTAAAGGTAAAGTTAAAAAAACGGAAACTGCCTTACATAGTTCAACTGATTTAAAAATGGTTGACAATTTTGTTTATTCTAATTAATATATGAAAACTACTTCTTTAATTTTATTAGGATTATTATTTGTTGCATTGACTTTAGTTGCCGGGTCTTGGAATGATAAGCCTGTAATGTGTGTTTTTGAAAAAGAAATAGAAAAAGTATTAGAAATGAAAGGAGAAAAACTAATTTTTGCAGGCAAACAACTTGCTAAAGTAAGAACCGAAACAGGACTTGCAAAAAGACCAGTAAGTATTCCTTTCCGTCTATATGTTAATAAAAAAACAGGAACATTTACAGTACTGGAATATCATTCTAGTTACGAATCATTTTGTGTTATTGCATATGGAGTAGAGTTCCAGGATTTAAGACAACTATTATAAATGATAAATTTAAAATACGGATGCAATCCGCATCAAAAACCTGCTTCAATTAGTGGCGTAAAGTCTACTATACCCTTTAAAACATTAAACGGAACACCAGGTTATATTAATTTGCTAGATGCATTAAATGCTTGGCAATTAGTTGAGGAAGCCGATATGGTACTAGGTATGCCTGCGGCAACCTCATTTAAACATGTTAGTCCAGCAGGAGCCGCAGTAGCCGCCACATCAGAAATGGCATACAAATTAGCAAGAGAAACAGATCCTAGGTCTTCATTTGGAGACTTTATAGCACTTAGTAGAACAGTAGATAAAGCAACTGCATCTTATATTAAAACAACTGTTTCAGACGGCATTATAGCACCAGGATTTGATGACGATGCATTAGAAATATTAAGTTCAAAAAAAGACGGAAAATATATAGTTTTAAAATCTAATCCTGATTATGTTCCTCCGGAACAAGAAACTAGAGAAGTATACGGTGTAGTTTTTACACAAAAAAGAAATACAGTAATACTTGACGAAAAAGTATTATTACATACTTGTGTGACAGATAATAACGAAATTACTGAACAAGCAAAACAGGATTTAATATTAGCATCTATTGTTTTAAAATATACACAATCAAACTCAGTTGGCTATGCAAAAAATGGAATGATGTTAGGAATAGGTGCAGGACAACAAAGTCGTATTGATTGTACAATACTTGCAGGAGAAAAAACTAAAGCAAATGGTAGACATCAATTAGACGATTTATCTTTATCCTCAGATGCATTTTTTCCTTTTTCAGATAATATAGAAATTGCTCATAAACATGGTGTTAAATATATTGTGCAAACGGGCGGTAGTAATCGCGATAAAGCGGTTATTGAAACTGCAAACAAATACAACATGGTGATGTATTTTTCCGGCATAAGATTATTTCATCATTAATGAAAGAATGGATTGAAGAAAAAATTAAAATACTTAAATCAAACAACGTAATACCTTTTCCTTTTAGTGCAGAAAGGGTAGAGCGTTTACGAAAAGCACAAGAGGATGAGCGACAAACTAAAGAACTTTCAAAAGACACAAGTTAGACACTGGTTTGACTTTCCAAGCGAATATACCGACACAACAATTAACTTTTACGGCACAGATAGTGAAGAATTATTTGATAAAAATAATTCTTTAGACTGGAATGTTAATGGTGGCGAACAACCTACTTCGCATATAACACAAACAAACAAGTACACAAAAGATAGTATTAAGTATACATTTAATCATGAAGGTATGCGAGGCCCAGAACTAGCCAATTTTACTAGCATAAAACGATGTCCAGCAAATAGAATACTACATATAGGTGCAAGTGTTACATTTGGATTTGGTGTTAATTTAGAAGAAACTTATCCACATTTACTCAATAAAGAATTAAATGGTTGTTACTGGAATGTATCTCCTGTTAATACTGTTTTTCAAATTATGGATACAGTAGAAGATTTAATTGAACAAGTTAAACCTACTACATTAATTGTAAGTCCTCCACGTTATGTGCAAGATTTTGATTATTTAAATAAAGTATTTAGAAATACTATACAGGATAAAGAACTTAGTCATATGTTTTTAGAAACTAAAATGACATCTAAAAAATCAATACAAGATGCATTTTTAAGATATCTTAATTTAATAGCAAAAGTATATAGTGTTAAAATTATATTAATAAATCATGGATACAAATATTGGAGAGATTATAAATTTAATAAAAAAAATAATCTCATTGAATATGTAACATTAGATGAAAAAGAAACATATATAGATTTAAGTAGAGATTGCAGGCATCCTGGTGTTAATTCGCATAAGCAAATTGTTAAACATTTACTTAAACTTTTATAATCAAATCTTTGTGTCCTGACTTCATTAACTCTTTAGTTTTATCTGTAACAAATCCTGTTAATTGCAACGTAAGTCTATCAGTAAAGCCAAAGTTAGCAGTACCGTGTGGTACACCTGTCCAGTCATAAGCAACGCACTCGCCTGCTTTATATTGTGAATATGTTGTGTTACCAAAATGCCAAGCATGTCCGTAATCCCAATCATTTAATGCTATTAGAAAACGTCGTAGTTTTAACGGATCTTTATCTCCGCCGCCATCTTTCCATATCTTACGCCATTTTTGTCTAGCATATCGCATTTGATTATCTATATGCATAGGAGTCATTTGTCCTAATCGTTGTATATGTACTCTACCTTGATGACAATCAAGTCCTAATTTGTCTATTATTTTAATGAATTTATCATATCCTTTTATGTGCTTTCTATCAGGGTCATTTTTAAATCCAGAACCATTATAAAATACAATATTCCACATAGCTGATAAGTCTTCTAATCCGCCTGCTTTTAACATATCTAAACGTTCGCCGTCATTCATATCGTGATCTTCTTTACTTGCATCACGTGGGCGATAATTCTTTAATGTATCTTCTGAAGCATCTTCGTATGCATGTTTAATTTCTTCACTCCAGTCTCCTTCAAACCGGCATATAACCTTAAATTCATTACCTGTAGGGCGTAAAGTATCGTAATGCCATTTGCTATGTAGTTTATTATGTTCCCAACGAGATGGAATGCCGTTAACAGTAAACACATTTGCATCTGTATTTGCGTGACGCTCTTTCATGTCATCACTTAAATGATCATCTAAATAATCAGCATCAGCATATGTTTCCTTAGTATTTTTATATTCTAGTAATTTGTCATCTATTTCTTTTAAATGATCTTTGAGTTGTTTACGTTTTCCCATAATATTTAAAATCATTATAATACAAACCTAATGTTGCCCATATGGCATCAGGGTAAAGATTTGTATATTTGTTTCCTGTTTTTTTATAATGTTTCCATACAGTTTTACTCATATTCATATTTGTATATTCTTGCCAAAAACTTGTATCATTTCTTTTTGATAATCCATAATGGTGTAATATATAATCGCTATTTTCTTTCCAAACTTTATTAATTATTTTATTGTAAGTTTTGATACTATATTTACGTTTTAAACACTCTACAAGAGAAGTTATACTAAATTGTATCATAAACAAAGCATTTGATTCTAATGGATCAATAAAGCCCTGACTTAAGCCTATTGCTACTACATTATCTGACCAAGGATTTTTAAGCCAATTTGGTTTCCATTTTATGTTACGTGGCTTTCTACCCATGTATGGAGTTAAGTCTTTTGTATAATCTTTAAATTCTTCTAATGCATCTTCGTCACTAATATGCTTATCACTATAAACATAACCTGTACCAATACGTGATGTTAATCCAATTTTAAATTGCCAACCATAGTTACGAGCTATACTTCTAGTATATGGAATATGTTCATCTAATTCAAATGGACATACCCAGGCACTATTAACTAAATGTTTTCTATCTATATCTACTTCTGTTTTATCTTTTACAAATTGTCTACAAAAGCCTGTACAATCAATATATAAGTCATAACCTTCAGGTAATTCATTAAGTGTAGTAATAATGTGTTTTACATTTTTACAATTTTCTTTTACAATATGTCCTGCCTTTTCTGCATCTAAATGATATGCTATTGCACTCCATCCGTTAGCATCATATAGTTCGTTGTTGATTTGATGTTTTGTAACTTCACCTGCTTTATATTTTTTGTACCAATTTTCAAATACGTTATTGTCATTAAACCAAAATGTAAATTTAAACTCTTCTCCGTCTTGTTTATCCCAACCTTGCTTTATATTTCCATGTTTATGTATAGCATTACATTTCGGCATCCAAGTTTCTTCTTTCATACCAAAACTATCAAAGAATGTTTTAATCATAGGAAGTGTAGATTCGCCTACACCTATAATTGGTATATCACTACTTTCAATTAATGTAATCTCATAATTTGGAAAATTATGCTCTATATAACCTGCGGCCCACCAGCCTGTAGTACCTCCGCCTATTATGCATATTTTCATTTTAAATTTTTTTCCATTTTTCTTATATGCCGTATTTTACGTATGTCTCTATATATTTTAAAAATAGTAAGAGGACCATCTGCTTTATAAACATTAGGAAATATACCATGTATATAACTTTTAATAGCACCTACAATCATACGATTACTTTGTTTAAAAGCATGTCTTAAATGATCCCAATAAGATTTTTCGGATTCTTCTAAATGGTCTTTAATATCTTTTAGCATTTATTTAAATATAAGAAGTGATACAACTATTTAGTGCTATGGATTTACCAATAGAATGGCGACATGATATACGTAGTTTTTTTAAAGATCCTTCTGGAAAACAAGGCACACCTTTTCGCGAAATACGTTTAGACAATCCAATGCCATGGCAAGATATACACAAAGAAGCAATAGAATTAAAAAATAAATTAATTCCTATGGCACCAGATACTAATCATAATAAATGGATGGGCGTATCTTTTCATGGCATTAATCATCATACGTTAAGACCTAGTAATATGGATCAATGTACGTGGACAGAAATTGCTAATAAGTGTCCTATAACTGTTGATTGGTTCAAGCAATTACCTTTTTATAAACGTCTAGGTAGAGTATGTTTTGCATGGGTCTTTAGTAAAGGATGGATACAACCACATGTAGATAGAAAAAATGAAGGATTAATTGGTATTAATTTTGGTGTATATAATCCTGATGGTAGTCATATGCTAATGGAACCTGGTTTATATGTACCTTGGCGTAACGGCTCTGCATTTCAATTAGATTTAAGTTTTAAACATGCAGTAATAAACAGAAGCAACGAAGGTAGATTACATATTATATGCGAAGGCGAACTTCATGATATTAGCAAATACTTAATGGATCAACCTACTATGTTTAATCCAAACAATGAATGATACCAGTCATTAAATGAATCTTGCCCCGCCATGGTGCCTTTAACTGAACAATTATCACAAGGTGCAAAACAACGTAAACCATTGTAAATTCTATCCAAAGCATTCCATGCTTTTTCTATATCAGTGCCATATCCTTTTGTTCTAGCCCAATCGTTACAACATAATCTAACTTCGCCATCTATATCAATAAACATTTTATGAAAAGGTATGTAACACATTCCTCCTCTAGCCTTTTTGCCTATATCAACTGACCCACCTCTATTAGTAAAATTAGGTTCTCTTTCTTCTAATGGGCGTAATTCAATATTATCATATTGTCCCCATGCTTCTTGGAACATATCATATTGTGGCTTGCCATCATATATTGACACATAAACAATATCTATATCTCGCGACAATATACTCTCAAGCATTTTAGGATTTTTATACAGTATATCGCCATTAGTTGTAATACGTATTTTACACTTTTTAGGCATAAGGTCAATAATATTAAATAAATCTTTATTCATTAACGGTTCGCCCCAGCCAGTAAAACTTAATGTACCTTTCCAACGAATATTATCTATTTGTTTTGCTATATTCTCGGCGGTGGGTATGGACATGTATCCTGTCCATTCAAAGCCTTGGCCATGAGGGCAAAATTCACATTTCCTGTTACAACGATCTGTAACATTTAATTCAATTGATTTAAGTCCCTTCATTTCCGTTTATAACATTTTCAACATGATCTCTTATTCTACGAAGACTTTCTGGTTCATCTTCTTCTTTCTCATCTTGCTCTGATTTTTCATCTGACATAATTAATCTCCTTTATGTCTAATGTATCATTTTTTTAATTGCTGTCTAAATTTAATTTTTTCAACTAAATCGTTTGTCATTCGCATTTGCTCAAGTTTTCTAGCAATTCTAGCAGACTTTGAGTTTTCTTCACGTCGTTTTTCTTGTGCCGCCGCTTTTTCAAACTTTTCGTATAATTGTTTGCAATGTTTCTCTATTGCCTCTGCATGTTCTTCAAATTCTCTTCTC
>TARA_R100000329_G_scaffold12266_3_pt1 | contig 10287 bp, 19 predicted proteins | sample TARA_R100000329 | Tara Oceans TARA_R100000329 (sample SAMEA2620783) | marine metagenome | biome: marine biome (ENVO:00000447); feature: surface water layer (ENVO:00002042); material: "saline water (ENVO:00002010), including plankton (ENVO:xxxxxxxx)" | depth 5 m | reverse complement strand
CATGGGAAAATTTCCTAGAAGAAAAGGAAGGTAAATAATGGAAAACATACTAATTAATTTGTTTGCTTTTTTGGCGGTGTTGTTTCCCGTAGTTGTTCCAATGATAATGGAAGAATATTATCAAAGAAAGAAACGCTAATTAAAAGCTAAATCACAAGACAAGAAAAGGCGCTATTTGATAGCGTCTTTTTTTGTATCTAAACTAAAACCCGCAACCCGTCATATGAAGCTTTAAAACGCATTAAAAACGCATTAAAAATAATTCTTAAGGTAAATATTTAATAAAACGCATTAAATGCCGTCAATTGGCGGTTTTGGCGCTTAAATTAAATCTTTAGACGATAAGAAATAGGCTTTTTTTGGCTCAAAATCAGCGCTTGAAGGCTTTAAAATTGATTTTTCAAGCATTAGCATAAATGCGCGTTAAGTTGCTTTTAAATCAAGTTTTTTTTTGCAAATTTTCATCTTCAAAAACTTAACACACATTTTAAAAAAAATTTTTTGCCCGTCAAAATCGTGCCCAAAAAAATCAAAATTCAATCCGAAAAAATTACCTTTTTTAAAAAGTTATATTTATGACGACAAGTATATAGTCAAATCTATACTGTAGGACTATACTTAATAGGCTTTGGAAAAAAATATATTAAAAAAGTATTGACTTGTATCCCCCCCCCTATCTAAATTTACCATTATGGTAACGGAAATTATAAACTTTACAATTGGGTATGCTGGTGTATTCTTTTTATTCTTATGGCTACTTAATGTAAAGGAAACTTGGTAGGAGTATATATGCCTAATCTTGAAAATGGTTTACAAGCAGACAATCATATAGATGTATCAGCTGTGATAATAAATGAAGTGTTTCACGAAAGAAACATGGGGTATGTAGGAGAAAGTTCAATCCGACCTTGGGGTATAAACTGGGAAGTTATGCGAAAGAAAGCTGAAAGCTATTGTTATGATAATAGCGTTATGCACAAAGATTTCTTTACTGTTGAACTCAATAACTTTATTTGGGAGATATTAAGAGCGCATAGTCTTTATCTTGGGTTAGCGCCTTCAAGCGCGCCTTCATTTGCTTCTATAGAAAGGCGTATTCCGCGCGATAGTCGCAGAAAAGCTAAGCGTAGAGAACAATATGGTATTAAGCTTTTTGGCGCAATAACAACATATAAAAACATTTTAAAAGCAATAATCATGGAAATGAAAAGAGATTTCCGCTCAAATGAAGTTGCGACCGAAGAATTGATGATAGCAAATAAAAAGCTTAATTCTCATTACGCTAAGCTTTCTCATTTATTTGGTAGGGGGTTTCATAGTATAGGTCACACATTTAACGAAGACATTAATTGGCAAGTTCACTATATAAACTTTATAGCACTAGGGTATGATATTGATACTTTATCAACATTTCCTTATCCCGAAAACGGTTATTGCCCGTTAAACTATTATATACATAATAACATGACTGAAGTGTGGACATGTTCAGCTTTATTTAACAACATGGACAACCAAAAAAATATTTCAAAAGCAATTTCATATCATGAAGATGTGAATACTGAATGGTTTTCAGAAATCAACGACAAGTCTGAAAGAGATGAAGATTTGCCGTTTTAACAAAAGGAGAGAACAATGTGTAATACAAATAGAAGAAGAAGGGTAGGTGTGGAATGGTTTTCAGAAATCTTGACACAAAGAAATTAACACAAATATTAACTGATACTAATGGTAAAATCTTTCAAGCTACTTTTGTAAAAAAGAATGGCGAAGTGAGAGATATACATTGCAGAACTAATGTGAAGAAACATGTTAAAGGCACGGGTAAACCTAGCTTTGCATTGAAAGATGACAATCCTTATCAGTTAGTATATGACTTGCAAAAGAAGGGTTATCGCGTGATTAATTGCGATACGCTACAACGCATAAAGTTTCAAAACAACATTTATGAAAGGTAGGTTATGAAAGATAAGTATACGGTAAAGGAAATAAACTCAGCTATTATGTTTTTAAAGACCAAGAACATAGCGCACATAGAGTATATCTATTTGCATAGAGAGTTTTTAAGCGCTAAAGAAACTGAACGAATTATGTATGACCATGCAACATGTTCTCATGTGAGCGTCAAAGAAGTTATCAGTAGCGCAATAGAAAGTGGGTGGGAGTGTGAGTAAGGAAATAGATAAAGCTTGGTCAATAAAACATGAAGGCAAGCTTAATAAAAACAATATAATCTTTCAAGACGATAAGTTTTTAAAGGTATATTTAAAAATGAAGGAAATTGATGATAGGTTAAAACAAATAAGTGACCTATATGGCATGGAAGAGAAAGACTGGCAAAGTGACTGTTGTACTAGTCCGCCATTTGGAAATCAATTTCAAGAAGAAGAAGAAACTGGAATATGCTCTAAATGTTTTGACGGAGCAAACTTTAGCGACTTAAACAAAGAAGGAGAGTAGATAAATGGTTGAAGGTAAAATAGTAGAAAAAGACTGGACTGAAGAAGGTATAAACGAAGAGTTTCAAAAGCTCATGCTTCAGTTGCAGAACAATTTTGAAAGTAAAGATGACGCGCAAAAAAGCGATATGTATAAGAATATGTTGCTTGCATGTTCAGTTTGGATATTGAAAGACTATGCTTCATCTAAAGGATTTCGCTTGTTAATTGAAAATGGTATTAATTCAAAAGACATTATTGACCATTGGACTAAGTGGGCGAAAGGTAAATAATGGATATAATGACAATCGTAGACGGCGCATTTGCATTGGCTGTAGTTTTATGGCTATGTAGTGCAGACTTTACATTTTAAAGGAGAGAATACAATGGCTAAAACACTAGCAGAAGGTAGAAAGAAGGCAGTTAATACTAAAACATACGCGACTGGTAGAAAGAGACATGAAAATGTTCTTACTATACAAACGGGTAGAAGTAGAATTACATCAATGAATGGTAAACCAAGTAAAACCTTAAACATTCTTAATCATTTAAAAAAACATGGCACTATAACTAGTTGGGAAGCAATTACTTTGTATAGGGCTACTAGATTAAGTGGTATTATTTGGCAGTTGAAGAAACAAGGGTATGTAATTGTTACATATACCAAGAGCGGTAGAGATTATGCTACATACAAACTTGTTGCATAAATGGAAACTTTTGCATTAACTTTGACAAAAAACTATGGACAAAAAGTTAAGCGACAACATACCATTGGTATTAAATGACAAGGAAAGTTGTAACTATATCATTTATAGCTTACAACAATTACCTAGCTTTACGCAAAATGTAAATATGAATAAGTTAAATACACTTATTGCAAGCGTTGAAGTTATTAAGAAGGGTTTACAAAAAGATTATTAATAGCGGTAGGTTACCTTTCTTATCAGTTACCTTGTTTGTTTGTTATCATTGCCTACCGCTATCATTTAAAGAAAAAGGAGAAAACCGTGAAAGAAGACAAAAAGAAAGTTGGCGTTCACATAGAAAAAGGATTGTGGGATAAACTAAGCGACATTGCTAAAAAAGAATATAGAAGCACATCAGCTTTAGTTAGAATGATAATCAGTAAATATGTGGAAGGATACAACAATGATAATAAGTAATTACGAGAGTGACGAAAAAACAAACATCATAAAAGCGTTAATAAAAGTTCAGTCTGAACTTGAAAACTTAACTAAAGATACAAAAGCTTTTAAGTATAAGTATGTAAAGTTAGATAAGTTGGTAGACGCAGTAAAAGTTCCATTAAATAAAAATGGTATCTTTTTCAGTCAAATGCCTATAGGTAATAACAATGTAGTGGGAGTTAGAACAACATTTTATCACACAAGTGGAGAATGGATAGCTACACAAATGTTATCGCCTATTGCTGAATTGGGCGGTCAAAATTTATATCAATCACAAGGAAGCGCAATAACTTACTTTAGAAGGTATCAGTTGGCTTCTATGTTAGGATTATGTGATGTTGATGACACTGACGCGCAAGGCGAGCAAACAAAGACATATAAAATACAATCAGACGATTTAGATTTTTAGATATAGCTTTCCCAAAAGAGAAAGCTACAAAGAAAGGAGCGAACAATGAAGTTCAAGGTATTAGAAGTTAATGATTATACTCATAGTTACAAAGATAAAGATGTGTATACATCATGGCAATTAAATGAAATCAAGAATAGAGTAAGAGAAAACCCGTCAAGAATGACATTTGACCCAGTAGAAGCTTACTTTCAAAACCTTTATTGGTATTGGGAAAAGGATAGAAGAGACCAAATTATAATGACAATTTACATAACCGTAACAGTTGTGTTGTGTATAGTTGCAATATGGTTAGGAGTTGTTACATGATAGAGCAACAAGTAGTAGACTGGGGAAACAAGGAAGAGTTTTTTAAAAAACCCGAAAACGAGCGTTACCAGTATTTTAAAAATACAATAGTTGCTTTAATGCAAATAATCAATCAGCTTGAAGGATTAGACAAGTTTCAAAAAAGCGAAAGCGGTATGGCAGTTGTTGCTAATCTTATATTCTTTATTACCTTTCTTTGCACGACAAGCGAAGAACAAGACAATAAGATTGAAGAAACTTGGCTTTATAGGCTGAGAGAAGAAACAGAAAGCGAACTATTTAATATGTTTACTGGAGCAAAAGGCGAAGCATGAATGGTAATGGTTGGATTAAAATTCATAGAGACATAAAAGAACACTGGGTTTTCCAGCGAGATGATTATTTTAAGGCGTGGATATTCCTACTTTTGCGCGCCAATCATCAATACAGAAAAACACTGTTCTCAGATGTTATACCAGAAATAGTAGAAATACACCGTGGAGAAGTTGTAACAAGTCTTAAAAATTTAGGTAAAGAGTTAGGTTGGTCGCCAAGTAAGGTCAGAAGATTTTTATTTAAGTTGGAAAAAGATAACATGATTTGTATAAAAGATGAAAAGAAATGGACACACCTAAGTATTAATAACTACGAGACTTACCAAGATAAGCGACACGGCAGTGAAACGCCTACGAAACGCGAACGAAACGCGAGCGAAAACAATATAAGAATGATAAAGAATGATAAGAATGAAAAGAAATCTTTATCACAAAAAGAGCAGTTATTAAAAGTAAAAGAAAACTTAGGCGACTTAAAGAAGAAGTTCCCTAGCGTTAATGTTCAATTAGAGTTTGATAAAATGCAAGATTGGTTGTTATCTAGTGGTAAGCGTTATAAGAATTATGGAGCGTTTTTTAATAATTGGTTACGCAAGGCAAACGAAAATCATGTAAATTCTGAAAATGAACAAATTTTTTACACTTATAAATGTCCGCAATGTGGAAAAGAAAGAAAGAAGCAAAAGTTTAAAGATTTATATATGACATGTTGCGATACAAAAATGATACCATACAAGGAGAATTAAAATGAGTTACGATAGTCACGGAGTATATGAGAAAGATTGGACACCAAAATGGAAAACACTTTGGGTTTACGAAATAATGCAAAAGAAAGGTGGATTAAGAAGGTTTTATTTTAGTAACACTAGAAGTCTAAATAGGTTTAGAAACTTAACAAGAGAACATTCTTCTGAGCATATTATGCCAGATAGTTCTTCAATAGTTAATCTTAGAGAAAGTTGCTTCAGTAAAAGAGTGGATTTAAACGACCCTTATACACGCCCTTGCACATCTTTAAAATATTATGGTTGTAAAGACGATTATGCTTTTCAAAGAAATCAAGAGTATTGGAAGAAATGTGCAGAAAACTTAGAGCAAAAAAGATTAGAAGGAACAACACCGCCCGATTATGTAAATATGACGGACTGGATAAAAATGTCAAAAAAAGAAAAGAAGGAGATAACTAATGCCTATAAACTCAAGAGACAAGGGAAATAGAGCAGAAAGAGAAGTTGCTAAAACTATTAATAGATATTTAGGAACTAATTGTAGAAGAACACCGTTGAGTGGCGGATTAAGTATTAAAGGCGATATTATAGATATTGACCCAGATAGTGTTGCATATCAATATCATTTTGAAATTAAAAACACTAAAAAGTTATCTATTCCAATATGGTGGAAACAAATATATAATGATTGTGGGAAAAAAATTCCAGTGAATATATTTAAAATGAATGCTAAGTTCTATGCAACGCTACAGCTAAACGATTGGCTAGGAGACTTGGCAGAAGTGCAAGAACTAAAAGAAGAAATAGGAAATCTAAAAACAGCTAATAAAGCGTTAGAAGAAAGAATAACAGAATTAGAAAAAGAGATGTATAGATGAGCATAGTTGGAAATCAAGTAATTTGTTGTCCAAGATGTAATAGCAGTAAAGTAAGAAAGAAAGGATTTAGACATAATCGCGGAGATAAAATACAAAGGTGGAAATGCAATTCTTGTGATTATAGTTTTTCTGACCCGCTTTATTTAGATAAAGATGTAATTATAGAGAATGTTCAGCTCAGCAAAAGAGCGCAACGCTTTCAAGATAAAAATAGAATTTCCAATAAAAGTTTTAGAGAACATGCTAGATTGGATAATGCCCTTTGCGAATACAATAAACACTTAATTAAACTCTTAGACGACAACAAGATTAAGTGTATCTCAAAAAAAACACCCATTACCACAAAGAGCAAAGCAGTGGGCATTATTCAAATATCTGACACGCATTTCAATGAATTAGTAGATTTACCCAATAATAAGTATGATTTTAAGGTTGCAAGTAAAAGGCTGAAAACCTTCATAACGCGCGCAAAAACTTATTTTAACGCAATGGGGATTAAAAAAGTATTTGTAGGAATGACTGGAGACCTAATGAACTCAGATAGAAGATTAGACGAATTATTGTCTATGGCTTCTAATAGAGCGCAAGCTACCTTTTTGTCAGTAGAAATTTTGAAACAAGTGTTAGAAGACTTGCAAAAAGACTATAAAGTTAGCGTTGGTTGTATTACTGGTAATGAAAGTAGGGCTAAAGATGAAGTAGGTTGGAGTGATATTGTTGCTTCAGATAACTACGACTTTACCATATTTAATATTCTTAAATACATTTTTAAAGAGACAGATGTTGATTTTATTGAAAGTAAAGACGCAAGTGAGTTGGTTGTAAATATTGCGGGAATGAATGTTTTATTACTACACGGACACGGAAGTATCAAAGCAAAACATGAGACATCTATTACGCAAATCAAAGGTAGATACAGTTCGCATGATATAAAAATTGATTATGTTCTGAGTGGACACATACATTCAGCTAGGATAGGAGATACTTACGGTAGGAGTTCATCTTTGGTTGGAGCTAACGCTTATTCAGAAAAAGCGTTAAACTTAGAAGGTAGAGCTAGTCAAAACATTTATATAGTTCACGACAATAAAACAGTAGACGGGATTAAGATTGACTTGCAATATTATGACGAAAAAGGATATGATATTACAGAAGAGCTTGAGAGCTATAATGCTAAATCTAAAGATAAACTGAAAAGTGGCAAGGTGGTCTTAAAAATTATTAATGTTTGATTTTTGTAGTATTGCGCAAAAAAGATGTCCATTTTGCGCGTCATTCTCTGATAACAGCGGCGAAGTTCCAGCAAGAGATATGGCAAGATGTGGTATGAAATCTGGAGAAAATAGAATTGCATTTATGAAGGATTGCCCGCTTCCAGCGGTCAAAAAGAAAAGTAAAATAAAAGCAAAAAAGGAAGGCTTATAATTATAATGGTGGGGGATTATATTAATACAAATTAAATTTACGAAAGGAGTAACCCTTAGTTAATATAATTTGCAAATATAAACGGTTGGCTACTACCCCCCCGTTATATAACAAAAGGAGAATAAAATGAGTAAAAAAGAGTTTAAGCTAGAACAAGGTCGTGGTTGGTTATTTAAGAATGGTTTTAAAGACCCAACAAACGAAGAAGACGCAAAAAAACCAGATTATACTGGTAATCTAAATGTGAATGGAGACATAATTAAATTATCTCTTTGGAAGGCAAAAACCAAAAAAGGAGATGTTATGTTGAAGTTAAGTATATATGAGCCACAAGGTGGAGCAAAGCCTACTAACGAAGCTCTTTCTGATGATGAGCTGCCGTTCTAATGAATAACAATACTAGAATAATGATGTTGTTGCAAGAGAAGATAAATCAAGGGCAAATAGATTATAAACAAGATGTTCCTCTTGACGGCAGTAGAGATAACTTAAAAGAAGCTTTAGATGAAACATTAGACCTATGTGTTTATTTGGCGGCGACAGTATTAGAGCTACACGATAAATATAAGAAATTTGAAGCTAAAGATAATCCACCCGATAAATTACCCTTTTAATCTATTATAATTGATTTTAGGGCTATTTTCGCGCGTTTTATTATATTTCTTGCCTTATACTAAAGCTAGTAGAATATATTGAATATGCTGTTTGTGTAAATTTTAAGTTTTCACTAACAAACCTAACATCAATATAACTACTACCCCCGTCTGCGCTAAACTGAAAAGCAAGTTTTCTACCTTTGACTTGATTTACTAAAACTTCAAGCTTGGCTTTATCTGCTTCTGATAGATTAGTATATGATAGTTCATACTCTAATTGTTTGCCATATCTTTCGTTGGTATAAATTTTACCACCATAAGATTGAGATACTGTAATTCCTTTATAGTTTGTTGTTTCTGCAACATTCATGTCTGGGTTTCTTGACGGAGAGTAGTTAGCATGACTTGTGCTACTATCTGGTCTAAATCTTACTTCTGTTATAACTGCCATAATTAATCCTTAATAAATTTCGTAAGCACTTATGCTTAACTTTCCTAATGTTCTTGTAGTTTGTGTTACTATAAAATATACGCTTCTCCAGTTTTTTCCGAAAGGAGCTTTTTTAGTCGTTATAATTCTAATTATATCTCCTACTTCTAAAGAATAAAAGCTTGGATTGACTAAATCTAATGCTATTTTAAGTCTTGGCTCTCCGATTAAATGATTATAATAACTATAATAATTAGTTGTAAGAGTTCCCGTTTTATCAAAATCGTTTTTTACCTCTACTACATTTTCATCTTCTATGTTATAATTAGACCTTGTTGTAGAGTTTGTAAATTCAGCTACTTTACCATACTTGCTATTATTTTCTGGTTTTCTTAAATATTGAATTTTGTATTTTGTTTTTAATTCATTTATTGGCGTATGCATTATTTGCAAGTTAGCAAAATCATCTTCATCTATAGCGCCCATAGGAAAAACTACTTTGCGTATAGTAGTACCCGCAGATTGACTGCCCGCAGTAGAAGTAGTTATAGGCGCAACACCTCTTTCTACTGTTAAGGTTTGTGTAGTAGAAGAGCCAGACATTGGACTTGCATCTGTAATTTTCATAAACTCATAATGCGAGCCATGGCTAAGAGCTAATAAATCTCCAATAGTATAACCACTACCTTGTGTAGCAAGCGTTAATTTAAACTGATTGTCAGTTGTGCTTGTAATTAAATTATCTGCGTGTAAAGTTCCAGCGGTTGCCAAATAAGGCAAAGTTGTTGATGTTGTAGTGCTTGTTGTTAAATACTTTGGGCTTATGTATTGATATGTTCCGTCTGCTCTCATTCTACCTATAAAAAACCCAAAGTGTTGTAATTTTTCTAATATGCTTTCAAGTTTTTCTGATTTGTTTAACCAATAGTGCATATCTCCTTGCACAAGACTTGTATTAAAAATACTTAAAATATTAGAGTAGTTATTGGTTGTTCCTACTGATGTTGGAAAAATATTACTATCTGCAAATGTTTCACATAAATATCTATGTGCTTCTATAGGTTTTTTTATAACACTGCCGTCTAATGATAAACCGTCTTGAGATGAATAAAGCTCCTTTATATTTTCTTTTAATTCAGTGTCAGTTTGTACAGATGAATTATCTCTTTCAAATTGTGTGACTGTAGAAATGTTAGTAGTTGCTACAGTAGCAGTACCAGATAAAACATTTGACGCTCCACTACCTACATCTCCAGGCTCAAGCCCGTCATAGTTTATATTTAATTGAAATTCTATTTTTTGTGGATAATTACCAGTATACTCAGAATCAGTTGATTGATGTAAATTTATCGTTATCTTATTTGCTAAAGTGTCTGACCTTGTAGCGGTTAAGCTATTGTGTGTTGTATTAAACATTGTAGTAGTTTCATCTACAGTATCATCATCATTATGGTATATTTTTGCCACTAAAGATACGCTATTTATAAAACCACCAGAACTGCCACCGCTTCTTGTGAGTGTAAGGTTATAAGCAAAGCCCATTGTGAATACCATAGAAGAAGGAGTATGTTTTACA
>TARA_R100000329_G_scaffold45305_2_pt1 | contig 10302 bp, 10 predicted proteins | sample TARA_R100000329 | Tara Oceans TARA_R100000329 (sample SAMEA2620783) | marine metagenome | biome: marine biome (ENVO:00000447); feature: surface water layer (ENVO:00002042); material: "saline water (ENVO:00002010), including plankton (ENVO:xxxxxxxx)" | depth 5 m | reverse complement strand
TTGGTGCAGGAGCCGGTGTAGAAGTAGTAGTTGGTGCAGGAGCCGGTTTTATGTTAACTTTTTTCTCAAGATTTCCTATCTTTTTCTCAACACTATCATTTTGGGCTTTTAATTTTTTTGCAAGACGGTCATTTCCTTGTTGTTGTGCTTTAAGAAGTCTTACTTCTAAATCTTTATTTTGATTTAGTAATTTGTTCAAATCTTTTTCTAATTGATCTAATCTAGGATCAGGCTGTACTACTTGTTGTGGTGTATTAACAGTAACATTAATAGGCTGTGGTTGTTTTACAGTTGCTGGTGCTTTTGGTTTTTGATCATCTATTCCTAATGTATCGTCTATAAAAGGGTTATTGTCCCAAGTGTTTGGAAGTTTAGGCTCTGCTGGTACTTGTGCTTTTGCTTTTGCTTTTGCTTTGGCTTCTTTACCTTTTTTGATTAATTTTTTACCTATACTTTTTATTGGGGATGGAATTTTACTACCAACGTATCCTCCTGTGGCCGTTGCTCCTAAATCCACCCATGGATTTTCATCAGCATCATACGGAAGTCCGTCTAGGTTTGCGGCATAATTGCCTGTATATGCACCTGCGGCTGTCGTAGCGGCTGTAGGCGGCCAATATAATGCCCTACCTGCTTGTCTGGTAGCCCATGACCCAGGCCCTTCGTTAATTATATCATTAAGAGGATTATTTTCGCCTAGATAATTGAGTTTCTCAATTTCTCTTTGAGCATCCCGTAGTTTCATTATTTTCTCTTAGCAGATTCCATTGGCGCTGATGCTTCCATTTCTGGTTGGACCATCATTCCGCTTTCGTCTGATGCTTGCAAATATTCCATATAATGTTTTACAGAACTTAATCTATCTGTAGCTTCAGTAATTTTTGCTTGTATCCAAGGTTCTAATTCTTGATTATCACTAATCATTGAATGAAGTTCAATGGCATACTTTGCAGATTTATATAACTGCCCTTTTGCCATCCAACCATCATCATCAGTGGCATCTAGCACACCTTCTGCTAAATTCATTTTTGTCATTTTATGCGCCTTATAATGTTATTCTTTTTCTTTTTCTTGCCTGTAGGTTTGAACAATTCTCCCGTTACAGAGGCAATACTTCCAGAACTAGTAGTTTCGTTAACTGTATTTATTTGATTTTCTTTATATATCATGTTTGCTAATGTACCTAACCCATCTTGAAACTCTGCTACTACTCTAAGTACTTTTTCACCGACATTAACATATGATCTTACGTAAAATATCTTTAATTTATCTGTTCCTAAACGTTGTTGTAATTCAGGATCTGTGATATGTCCTACTAAAAATAAAGCAGGTCGTTTATTTGTATCTTCAGGTACTGCCCATGCTTTAAATTGTATTTTAGAAAATAGTTCTTCCATTTGATCATTAAAATCTATTATCATATATGATGGTTGTGCTAAATTACCGCCAAGTGTAACAACCGTAACACCTTCTTCGTGTTTTGTTGCTTGTCCTTTAATACCAGCATATATCGTTTTATAAATTTCAAATTCGCCTTTATCACTTGATGAATTTTTGTTAATATGATCTGCAACTTTAGCAAATATTTTCTTCAAATAATCTCGCATTTCAAATCTGTCTTTAGGTCCTTTTTTAATTTCTGAAGACAAATCAATTTTAAATAATCCGTTAAGAAAATGTGCTAGGTCAACTTGAAATTCGCCGTTATCTATTTTAGATTGCGATCTAGCAACTTGTCCTATTCGTTTTGAGTTTGCTTTTAAACTAACACCCTTAAATGATTTTCCATCTACAAATAATTGAAAATCTACTTTAGTTCCTTTTTGATCGCCTGTACCCATTGATGATGCTTCAATGTTATTAGTATTAGGATCATTTCTTGCAAAATTTAGTGCATCTAAAAAGTTTTGATTTTCACGTAGATATGTAACTGAATCTAAAAAGTATGCTTCAAGTATTTCAGTTATCATGCCATCTTTAAAGTCTTTAACAACCTTATTAAATGTGGCTTTATCTACTGCAATGGTAAGGGTAAAATTATCAGGCTTCCCGTTAGGTGTCGTGTACTGGATCTTATCTTTATATGTTAAAATAGGTACGTTGCCGGAATAATCTATGTTTGACTCAGACATTATTAATTTAGCATGATCAATATTAATGTCTTCTTCTTGAAACATAAAAGCGGCCGCCGATGCAATACCCATCATAAATTCTGCCGCATAACCTTTATTGTATGCTACACCAGTTTTTACATTACTTTTTTCAATATCATGTAAATCTATTTCACGTGTGTTACCGTCATTATCTTCTGCGTTAAACTTTGCCTTTCTTATAAATCCGTCTTTTGCATCAATAGGTTTTTTAAGTTGACCGTCGGCATCAATAAATTTGCTAAGTTCAACACCTGTTGGAGTATGTACATCTCCAAAAATTTCTTTATTAATTGCTTGGATTGCCATAGGATCAATTGCAACTACCGATCCGTCACTTAATTCAATAGGTACACCTTTAGAAATTTTATTATATAAATTCCAAAGATATTTTCCTTTGTACTTTCTTATTTCTGGCCAACGTAACGTCACTTCATTTAAACGTTTTCTAAATAATCTCATAACTGTGGTACCTGAAAATCATCTGGAATATTTCTTATTTTATAATACTTCTCTATAAGAGAATTCCAATTACTAGTATTTAACCTTTTACAATATTCATGTATAGGCTCATTTATTTTATGATAATCTTGTATTGCTTTTAGCATATAGTTAGAATGTGGCTTTGTTAATCTACATGTATCAAATACTTTCATTACTTCAAATATATCAAATATTTTACTTTGCCATACAATAAAGTCATAATTAGTATTTTGACAATCTCTTACTTGGGTTATATGTTGTTTTACTAACTGTGCCGCAATTTCGTCGTATGTTTCTTGATTTGTACCTGGTGTTTCTGTAGAACCTGGATCAAATTCCATAACTGCATGAAAATGTCTATGTGTATAATTAGGCATATCCCAATATGGTCTGCCAACTAAATCGACAATTTTACTATCTATTATTTCCTGTGAATTCATGCAATTAACATATATGCATAAGTCTGTATGATCTGTTTTTAAATTTTTCCATGCTTTAGTAAACGTTTCTAACTTATTAAGATCACATTTAAATTCTGGAGGACCTGGTCTATCAAATTTCCTATATAAACTACCAAGCGGTTGAAATCTATCTAATGTAGCAGAATCCTCGGCCCTATAATGTGTTCCTAAAAATCCTGTATACATAGTCCAATCTGTATTACTTGGTTGTGGACAATCAGGACTATGATTTAATAACCAAGCAAGAAACTCGCCATTGCTATGTCCTGGACATGCTATAACAATTAATCGTTTATCCATTTGTATAATTCTTCTGCTATAATTTCGTGTCCTTTTTCTGATGGATGAAAATCATACATTAAATCTCCTGCAACTTTGTGAGCTTCTTTTCGCGGTATTGTCATTTCTTCCCAGTCCCATACTTTTTTATCGCCTGCTTTCCAAAATATATCTTGTATCATTGGTTCTTTTGCAACTAAATTCCAATCAATACCTTTGTTTATGTTAAGTGTTTTAATATCATTTATATAATGCTTTAAGTAGTGTGCAGGATGACACCAAGCAGGTTTTACATAATGTCTTATTCCTAACCCACGACATATCATTTGGAATTGTAGTATTTGCAAAAAGTTTCTACTTACTTGTTCTTCTACACAATGTTCTTCTTTTAAATATGCTTCAAGGCATGGCATTAATTCAGGATACTTGCCATCAGCGGCGTGTAGACTAACCCAATAATCGTGTCTACTAACCCATTCATTAGCAGATCCAAAATTCTTTGGCTCTAATAAAGATGCTTTTCTAAAACCGGCTTTTCTATCAAAGTCTGTTGTTTGCATAATAGCAATAGTGTCTTTAGATACTTCGTTGTTTGCTATATACGTTAAAAAATTAATTAGTATACCTTCGTTACTGGCACTAGGTTCTCCTAAATTTACAACATCTGTGTTTAATTTATTAGCAAGTAATTTAGGCCATGCATAGTTCCATGGATCATCTTTTGGTATTTCAATTCCATGTGTCCAACTGCATCCGATACAAATTATCATATTATCTCCTCGTACATATGTTCTGCTATAAGTTTGTGTCCTTTTTTAGTAGGATGAAAAAAGTGCATGTAATCCTCAACATTGTCTTTAAACTTTTTAGGCTTAGGACCTTGCATGTTCTCCCAATCAAAATGTTCTTTATAGTTGTATCCTGTTTTATCAAATATATGTTGTATCATGGGAACCTTAGAAATGTTATTCCAATCTATGCCTTTAGATATGTTTAATAACTTATGGTTTTCTATTTTATATCGTACTGCATGTGCTGGATGAATCCATCCTGGTTTGATAAAATATTTTATACCTAACCCATTACATATAAGTTGAAATTTATAAAACTGTATAAAGTTTCGATGTACAAGTTCCTCATCACACATTTGATTTGTTATATAACTTTTCCAACTTAATCCAAAATCTTTATATCGTTTATCATCTGGTGCACCAGTATGTAAACTAAGCCAATAATTTTCTCTATCAACCCAATCAGATGCTTTAATAAATTTGCCTCTAAAATAGTTTGTTAAACTACTTCGCTTAAATCCTAGTTTTCTAACAAATTCTGTTGTTTGAAATACTGCTATTGTATCTTTGGGTATTTCGTTATTAGCAACATATGTAATAAAATTTACTAAATGGTTTTCATTACTTCCACCTGGCATTCCTAAATTTACAACTTTTTTGTTTAATAACTTACCTAAGTGTACAGGATAAGCATAATTAAAGCAATCTGTTTCTGGTATTTCATTTCCGTAAGTCCAACTACAACCTATACATATTAACATAATTTTTTTACTGCTGGTCCCATTAATTCATCAATAAACATTTCAAACACATATGGTTTAAAATGTATTATGTCTACAAACATTTCTTTCCAGTTAATTTTGTTTTCCATTGCTTTTGTCTTTGCCCAGTCTCTAAAATTAAAAAACATATTACCAGTAAGCCAATATTCTGGTTTATTCAATAAGGGTTTGTATGTATCTAAAAAAATATTATGATGTGTATACCACGTAGGAGTGTGTTTATATAATAAAAATTTAATACCTAATGCTTTAAATGTATTAATTAAACCTAATATAGTTGACAAATATTGTGTCATTTCTGTGTCACTGCCATCGGTTAGTACTGCCTTAGTATAAAGATATGAAAGCACATGTGGAAAATTTTTTCCTCCTATACCTTTTTCAAGTCGGTCAAATTTACCTGATACAATGTCTTTTATTCTATCATCTATATTAAAACTTTGATAGAATTGTTCTATTACTGATGAGGGCTTACCTTTAAATCCTATCTCTATATCTTTCTTATCAATTCCTTTATAATAAAAATCTACACATTCTGCTTTAGCAAAATTTACTTTGTACTTTTGCTCTCGTCCTTTAATCCAATCTTTAGTAGTAACAATTTGTCTGGAAAATACTTTATGATATTTTTTTCTTTTTTCAATTGGATCACCTGTTATAGTATCCGAGATGTCTATATCAATTTTATCAGTATCAGGAACTTCAATAATAAACATATCAGGTTTAAACTCATCATATAAGTTTAAAACTTTTGTTGGATAAAAATCAAGAGGTGCGCCGGGTTCACCGGCATTGTATATGTAATTGTCTATATTGTGCTTAGTTAAATATTTGCTTAAAAAACCAGGCCAACTATCATGAAATGTAAACCTATTGCGATTTTCATCTATGCCGGAGGTATGGCTTGTGCCAAGACATGCTATTTTTATCATGTAACCTTTTTTACAAAAAATCCTAATCTATTAAAATCTTTATCTTCTACAAATTCATAACCAGGAGGAGTAGTAGTTTTCGTCCATACTGGAATAACTTCTGTTGAATTATGCATATCGTTGTTAGGTCTTAGGTGAACTTCTATTAATTTATTGCCAATGTATTCGCAATTAATATAATCATACTTACCTTGTATATTTAATAGTAACGGATGCAATGGAATATTATCATCAACTTGTTTCCATTTAGAAAATTTCCATATTGGATCTCCGTCATTGCGAAATCCTTCTACTGTTAAATCTTGTGATATATGACGACCTTTATTATCTATTTTGTAATCGACACTTAAATGTCTTCCTGTAAATATTTCACACCAAAAATGACCAACAGGAAGGTGTTCAGATTCGTCTGTTATATAATGAATTGTTGCACCTTGTCCCATGCCCATACAATTTACACATGGGCGAACAATATAATTTCCTGGTGCAGGAACATCGACGCCGACTGGCCCGCAATTATATCCTAATTTTTTTGATAGAATTAGTTTATCAAATAACCACAAATCTTCAGGATGACATGCAAGCCAAGCCTCGTCTTCGTACTTAATCCTCATCCCACGGTAGAAGTTCTTGTTTGCCGTTTTCTGCTAGAAATTCTCTATTCTTCCAATGCTCGTTTTTAACGTCATCTTTATTTTGTCCAGTATATCCTACTGCATGTCCATTTTCACATAGCCATTTGTTAACATTAGTCCAACCGCCATGCTCTCCTTCTGCATTACAGTTTACCCAAACTTCGCCTAAAATTCTTCCAAACTTTCCACGACTATCTGCTTCTGGACATCTAATTTGAATATCAATATCATCTCTATCTGACATAACTGCCCAATGCACCCACGATTGTAATGCGGCTTTAGATAGTTTGCCATATATTTTTTCATTTTTACGTCTAGTTCTAGATTCAGGTGTGTCAATGCCTAACATTCGTACACGATGTTTAACCATAACATCAAACCCTAAATCAAAGACACAATCTAATGTGTCTCCGTCTACTACTTTTGTAACTGCTTCTACTCTATAGATAAACGGACAGCCACTCTCATCTTCTATGTACGTTGCCATATTTTCTCCTATTCTACCAACGAAGTTTATATAATACCTCTAAACATTTTTTGCGTATTTCAACAAAGACTTCTATTGTAAGCAGATTTTCATACTCACTACTTACATAGTTTTGTATAAAAATATAGTCTTTATCTCGTTTATAACCTGTTTTTTTAAACCAGCAATCAAATATTTCTAATCTATGTTGAACTGCTAAATCATGCCAAATTTCATCATCTGCATTATCCGAAACAGGTATAGCAAATAATTTATGTCTCATCTTTAACGTGAACCACGTTAATGACTATGTGGTCAGGTATATCCTCTTTTTTTCAATACTTTGTGTACTGTTTTATCAGGGTTTTTAATTCCTGCTAATTGGGCGAGTCTATGTATGTTATCGTGCTCGCTTTTACTTTGTTTTTTAGTTTTAACGATTTTATTAAGTTTCTTTATTAACGGTGTCATGTAATCATTACCGTCTTCATCTAATATTGGTTTCCAGTTTTCTTCTGACTCTACTTTTTTGGCTGTCATGTTATATAACGGGTCACCCTTGCCTTGTCGTATTCTATCATATTTTTCGTGAAATGCTTCACCATTATGTAAGTCCGGGGCGTGCATCATGCTTTGGCTAAAATCTTGTATTGCGGTAATGTGATCCCAGGACACATTATCCATTATGTTTTCTTGAGAAAATGTTTCAAGATCATCACTTTCGACTGCATATCCACTCCACCAATCATTGGTTAGTTCACCATCGTTTTCCATATCTTGCATTATTTCAATTACTTCCATTAGTGGTGCAGTTATATACATTTTGTTATCGTCTAAATCCCATCTTCCAGGCTTTTCAGGTTTTATTGTTAATTCTGCTTCTTTGGCACCCCAACCAAAATAATTATTTTCTCTTCCTTCAATATGGTGTACTGCTTGACTTCTTATTTCATTATAGATTCCTGATTCATATCCATTTACTACTGCTTCGCGAGTTGCATCTACAATCCAATCCGAAAATTTGCCACCATAGTTTTGTAAATATTCCCATATATTATCTTCTATTTCACTTGGATCTTTACCACTATAATGTGCTAGTTCTTCTACAATAATTCTATTAACAGCAGGCGGACTAAATTGCATAATAAGTTCAAAATATCTTGGTATATTATCCATATGGTCTTCTGCTAAAACTTGTGCCACTTCTTCAACACTCCACTGACTTCCATCCGAAGAATAACCATGTTTTAAAAGTAAATTATACGGTGAATCATGAAATTCTGCATTTACTAGTTCGTTAAAGTTGTCATATATATCTGTTAATCTAACATCAACTTTATATAAGTAATTTCCTTTATTGGCCTTTGCGGCCCATTCCGAATCTTCTATTTCAAAAACTGTATCTTCTCCAAGTCGTGCTTTAACTAATTTTTCAAAGCCTTTATCTAGCCCAATTTCAAACATATATTTTTCTAAATTATCACCTGCTAACAATGGCTTCTTTGCAACTAGTTCTTTAGCATTATCTAAATCCCATACACTAAAGTTTTCTTCAGGTAAGTATCCGCCGCCTTTAATCCCTTCTTTAACCCAAGGAGAAGTTAATAATGCTTCAATTTCAGAATGATATTTTGAACTAGGTTTTTTATTACCATAGCCTTTCATTTCACCAAGCATTCCTGTGCGTGTATTATATATAAAAGTTAAATGTGGAATCCAAGATCCTTGTTTTTCTTTTGCAGGTGTTCTGTAACTATATATTGTATCATCAGGTTCAAAGTTAGCACTATTACCGCAATGTCCCATTGATTCGCCTTCTTGTTCACAATATTGTCTATTTAAATTAAACCACGCACCACCATTCTCAAATGTCATCATAACATTAATAACACCTCTGCCGTCATAGTCCTTACCAGTATCCATATCGTTCGTTTTAGTATGCTTTATGGCACGTTTATCGTCTTTAAGTGACTGTAACCAGTCATTTTCTATTTGTTGTAATTCTCTATGCACTTCTCGTGGAGTTGTATTAGGATCAAAGTTCATATTTTGAACTCTATTTGTAATACCATGAGTACCTACAAAGTGATCATATGCCATAAACCAATCAGTAGGACCACCGCCTGGCCATATATTCTGTTTTCCTATTGTTAAACCTTTTTTAGATGCCGTTTTTTTAACTTTTTCTACTTCTTTATCTGTATACATTGAACTATATGATGCAATAACAGTTGATGATACATAATCTATTTTAGTATCTAATACATACCATTGTAGTGCCCATACTACTTTTGCATTATCAACTTGACCTCCATTTTTAGTAAATGATTCTTTTGCATATTTTGCAGTTCTGTCAAACCCTTGTAAAATCTTTTCGTGTACGTCTGTACCAGGACCGTATTCAGGTTTTAAACCACGAACAATACTATTACGTAAATCACCGACTATACTTTCTACTAGAAATTCTGTAACTCTCACTTTTGTCCTGCCTTTATTTTGTCTGACATTTTTTGCCCATACATTGCTTGTTTTTGCTTTGCTTCCCTATCAATACGTTTTAAATAATCTGCATGTCTAAGTTCAACAGGATCATAAGTTACTTTTCCTGATTTATCTCTAAATCTAGCAAATAAATCTCTATCAGGTTCTGGCTCAGGCTCAGGTTCAACAGGTACGTTATCCCATTTTGGAATTGGATCCTCTGGTTTAGCTTGTATCTCAATTTGTGTCCAAGAATGGGTACCAGTTTTTGCTTTTCGCTCTTCTTCTGTTTCCCATGGTTCATTTATATCTTGTCCAATACCTGCACCTTCGTCTTGACTTGCTATACGTTGTCCTAACGGACTATATTCAGCAACCCATTGATTACCTGACCATATAAGTGGCATGAACTGACCTTTCGCGATTTCGAATCTCTTTATTTTACCTATCTTAAGATTAGGATCGTTTTCAATAGAATTTTTGTTTAATACAGATAGTTCATAATCGGTAATAACATTTGTTTTTGTACGTAATTTTTTCCATTTTGCTAACATATTTTGATATGCTTTGGTAGGCTTATGCCATTTTCCATAATCAGTTTTCATATTCATTATATGTAAACCATTTTCAGACATTACAACTCCGGGTTCTTCTTTTCCTCTTCTAAAAAGATGTATATAAGGACCATTTGGATCTTTTACAAATTTTCCATTTTCAATTCTATAACGTACAACCTCGCCAAAGTTTTTTACTACGAATTCAGGTGAATGTATACCGCCGTCAAGGCTTGTACCTTCTGTTATATGATCTGCTTGTCGTTCATATTCTTCAGCATCCATTGG
>TARA_R100000329_G_scaffold35345_2_pt1 | contig 10320 bp, 16 predicted proteins | sample TARA_R100000329 | Tara Oceans TARA_R100000329 (sample SAMEA2620783) | marine metagenome | biome: marine biome (ENVO:00000447); feature: surface water layer (ENVO:00002042); material: "saline water (ENVO:00002010), including plankton (ENVO:xxxxxxxx)" | depth 5 m | reverse complement strand
TTTTGTGTATGATTTATCTGTTAAAACAACAGGGTATATTACATCGCTGTCATCAATTATTTGTACATTAATGCTTGTAAATAATTCTTCTAGCCATACTGCCTCATCTTCATTAAGCCAATCACTATTAATGGTAAGTTTTCTTTTAGCCTCTGTATATAATGTTCCTGCACCCCTATCCCAGTTATCATAACTAAAAGCTGTGCTATCCCAAGTACCTGCTACGCTTGACATAGATTCTTTTTTTATATCTAAGCTCTCTATTGATTTTCCTCTAAAGTTAAAGTAATCCCAAGCCCCTAATCTATTTCGCCAAGCAAGTCTAACATTATCATATCTTGTGCAGCTTTGATGTCTATCATCTACAGTAGCCCCACTACCATATCTATAAAAATAATATTTTTTAGTTACCCTTAAATTATCAAGTGAAGAAGATGCATATTCACCTGATATTGTATAATATGCCCAGTTAGCGTGATTACTCGGTCTTGCATCAGTATTATAGTCTTGTACTTCTAAATTTCTTGTACCACAACCAAAATATAATATTGATTCTTCTACTGTAGTTGCCTGTGATGCAGATGCCCCACCCTCAGTTGTGTTATTTGCAAAAGTGTAATAATTTGCTGTACCTGATGTTCCTGTTATAGCGTTACCAGAAGAATCATAATAAACTACTTTCATAAAGTCTATTTTTTCGCCAAAATCAAATAAGCTACCATCTGCATTAGCCCCTTGTTTAAAGCATACTGTTAATAGATCTTTGTTGTCAGCACTTGTGCTACTTCCTCTAACAAATTGTACTGTAGGAGCATTGGTTAAAAAGCTATAGCTATCTTCTGATGTTAGGTTATTTTCAAAAAATTTTAGTGGATTATTTGTACCATCTACATCTAAGCCACCTACATTAGTCGCTGTCTTCGTGTGAGGTGTTGTTGCAGGTATAGCATATATTGTATCACTATCTGCATTTAAACTTTCAGATGGTGCAGCAGTAGCAGAAGTTGCAACCTCGTGTCCTGCTTTTAATGTAACCTTGCAAAGCTGATTGCTGTTTCTTGAAAATTGCTCACCTGCAGATGAAACACCTATTTCGTGTATAGATCCTGTATAAGTTGCAGGATCGTTTCCAACATTTTCAGTTTGTGTTTCTAAATAAGTTCTGACTATCTTTGATATATCTACAACACAGTCATCACTAGCGTTTTTATGCAGTTTTAATTTAGCCTTTTCTACATCATTAATAAATATTTGTGCTATATATCTAAATTTAAACCCATTATATATAGCTGATGAGCTTTCTGATAGTACAAAAATCATAGGACTATAAGATGCTGCTAATTTATTTGGTTTTTGTGTTATTGTTACTGCCATTTATTTAATTATTATCTTGTTAGGTAATTTATCTATTATTTTACTAAAGTCTAATCTAAAAGCCTCTAAAACCTCATCAGGGAGTTTTTGTATTGCTTTCTCTACTGGTCTACTATAAAACATTGTTCTTTGTAAGCCTCTCCTTTTAATTGAGTAACCTATTGCCCAAGCTGCACTATTCTCATTCATATTTCCTAAGCTAACAGGTTTGTTCTTTATCCAACCTTTTATAGATTCAACCATAGCACCACCAGGATTAGCGTATTTAAATCTAAAAGGACTTCCTGCACCCATAGCCCTACCACTTCCTTTAAAACCACCTACACCTTGCACACCTTGATCTACAAACTGCCAATAATCACTAGCCTCGCCAAAATCAAAGCCTAATGTTATAGTGCTATCTGTGCTTGTCATTTGATAGCTAAATTCATTAAAAAGAGTATTTGTTGTTCTTTTTTTTTCTTGGTTTAAAATAGCCCTACCCTCTTTTATTACATTAGAGGCAAATTTAGTCATTGATTTTTCCAAGTTTTTAGCCTTGCCTTTAACATACTTTCCATCTGTACCCCTAAGTCTTAATAATACTGCCATTATGTGTTAGGGTTATTATCTGATGGGTTAATAGGTGCATTACAAAGATTATTAGCATTATTTACTTGTATAGATATAGATGTACTCCAACCTGTTAAAGTATTTGCAAATCTTGCAGTAAAAGGATCTGTGCTTATAGGTAGCTCTAAAACTGCCTCATCAGGCACATAGCTTAACTTTTTACCACTATCTGCACCTGATGTTTGTAATGCTAAATTCTGTCTAAATTCTGCTATAATATCTTGTGTAATTTCTAAAGTATTTGTCCAAACATAATTTCTGTTTGTCAAATCTTCTTTAAGCATATCTAATACAAAGATTGTAAATGAGTATGTTAAAACACCTTTATCTATATTTGCAGTACCAGGCTCACAATATAGTATAGGGTAGTCAGATTGATTTAATTTGTTTATATCTACTTCATCTAAAAATCCTGAATGAAAGGAGCTTATTAAATAATGATTAGTAGCTATATTGCTCAAGTCATCAATTATGTTTTTTAATGTTACCATAGTTGTTTTTTTGTATGTTTGTTTTATCTTGTTGGTAGCATAAATAGGTTAATACTAAATAAAGTTCTAATTCTGTTATTTTTTTAATATTTAGAATATTGTCATTACACAAGCCAAATATTAAATTATACCAACCCCATTTACCTGCTAAGCTTTTTTCCTCAACTTCTCCCTCTCCTTTTTCAAATATTTGTCCAAAACGCTTGGTAGTATCTTGCCTAAACGAAAAAAAAAACTCAGTGAAGATACTGAGGGTAATATAGGAAAGTCTAAATATTCCTGCTCCTTTTCTTCATTAGGTGCATAAGCCTCAATGCTATACCTTGTATTAGTTTCCTTTACTATAGGTCTATATAATACACTCATAATCTTGTGTAAATTTTTTCCTGCATCTTTACAATACTCCTCAATATCAATATATTCACCCATACTTATCTCACTAAAGTTTGGTATTAAACCATATTTTTTACCTTTCCACTCTACCCTTTTAATTAGCTCTTTTGTGTCAGGCATTTCCTTGTTCAAAAAAGAAAGGGTTTTAAATATTTTTTTTAAGCTATTAACTTCTAGTTGTGTTGCTAATTCTTTTTCTATACCACAAATAGCACTTAATACTTCTAAATTAAAATCACTCTCCTCTAAATTCTTCTTTTTGATCTCCTCAAAATCTTGGTACATTCTTATAGAAATACCACTCCAATCATTTGGTACTGCTACTTTTCTTTTTATTCTTTCCATTTAATTATATATATAAATTTGTAATTATCGTTTATAAAATATAGTACTGTCCACTATAATTAGTCATTAACTTATTTAGGGCTACATATCTAACAGCATCAATTATATGATCTTGTTGGTTTGTAGCAGGTTTATTTACTATATGCCCATTCTTATCAGTAAGCCATTTGTAGTATTTAAACTCATTTAATGCATTAGTGCTATTCTTTGTCAAATGTAGTTTAAAACGCCTTAAAATATCTATACCCATATTAATACTATCTGCCCCTTTCTTTGCTCCCTTGATGTTGAAGTTTTGTCTATGCAGTTCTTCTATTGACTTAGGCTCAGCAGAATCTGCAATTATTTCTGTTTGCCTTGTTATATTTAGTTCTCTTAGTTTCTGTGCTATATCTTGGTTAGTCAAACCTTTGCTGTAAATTAGTTCATTTATATACAAATCATTATTTAATTTATATACCTCTGCTATTGCTGTAGGATCGTTACTATAGCCAAAATCCATTCCTATTGCTATTAACTGAGCTTCATTAGGCACATTATTAGCTATTTCAAACTGTCTAAATATAGTTTCAGTAGGTTGTGCCATATCCCCTAGTCCATATATTTTCCAATAGTTACTATCTAAATCTCTAAGCCTTTCTATTTCTTTTATTGTTTCATTAGGCAAAAAAGGGTTATCTAAATAAGTAGATTTAATAAAAGTGCAATCTTCTCTATTCATTACATTATCATAAATCCAACTATAAGGATCAGATGGGTTAAAGTCTAAATATATATTTTCTGTTGTTCTAAGGCTTAACTGTACCCAATCTTCAAAGCTGAACTCATTTGCCTCATTAAGCCAAAGTATATGCCTTTTTCTTCCTCTTATTTTCTGAGGCATATCTACTGAAATAAACTCAATTTCATTGTTGTTTAATTTGTAAGTTAGTTCTGACTTATTGTGTTTGTTAGGGTTATACAAATTATGTTCTTCTAAGATATTAAAGAAATCCCTGTAAGCAGTACCTTTTAGAGCAGGTAAAGTCTTTCTGCAGATTGTATATACCTTTCCCTGTTCCTGTAGAGCTTTAAGAATAATTAACTGTGCTAAAGAATAAGTTTTGCTACTCCTTGTTCCACCTTGATTTACTACTATCCTTGTAGATGCATTAAGATTTTTCTGTAGAACTACTGTTCCCTTTAGACTTAACGATTTCAATTTCAATTTTATTTATTTGTTCATTTCCACTTGTTAGATCTATTTCCTGTTTCTCAATATAGCCTCTTTTCTTTCCTTGAGTTTTTAAATAGAATATAGTTGCAGCAGTTGAATTGCTTTGTATTTGTTTATGTAATTGGCTTTCTGCAAAGTCTAAAGCTACATTTTTGAGTTCATCTACTTTATCTTTAAATTCAGGATCGTTATTATACCATTCATAATATGTTGTTCTACCTACCCCTACCTTTTTACAAGCAGTAGTTACAACGCCTAAAGATTTCTCTAAAGCGTCTAATAAGGCTTTTTTAGTGTGTTCGGTTTTGTTCATTTATTAGAGTTTTAATGTGTTTTATAATTTGCTCTTGCTCTTTATCGTTATTGTTATTAAATATTGTTACTTTATTTTTCTGTATTATGTTTTCTATTTTAGTTCTTTTTGCTTTTATAAACTTTTCTGTTTGTGTGTCTTTTCTTTGTATGTGCCTTTTGCTAACTTCTTCTTTATCGGCTTTAATTACTATTATTTCACAATCTAACTTTTCAAATAGGCTTTGATTAAACAATCTATCACCCTCAAACAAAATAACTTCATTAGAACGCTTTTCAGCAAATTTAAGGAAATGAGGTTGCACAGCCATAGAAAGTTTGTCAGTTCCACTAAAAAGGCTATTGTCATAGATCCCTACAACATTTAACTTATCATTCATTATGCCCCTTACTAGCCCATACTTAAAACTTTTAAAGGGCAAATAGCTTTTAATTATTTTTTTTAATATTGTTGTTTTGCCTGTTGCAGGCTCTCCTCCTAATGCAATTATCATAACATTTTATATATTTTACTTATTAAATAAGGGTAAATAACTAATCCATCTTTCCAACCACCATTCATTATTATATTGTTATTGTTTATTTTTACTAACATACCTTGTCTAGCGTTTTGTGTATTCATAGGTCTTGCACCATACACTATTCTTTCGTATTTATTTATACCTAACTTTCTTAACCTGCTTATACTGTTTTTAATATATGATTTTCTTTTTTTCATATAATTATTATGCTTTATAGCTGTGCTGTCGCCATACCAAACTAAGTTATTATGCCAATTCATAAGCTTTTCGTGTGTATAAGGTCTATATGTGTTTATGTAATCTTCTTTAATTTCTTTTTTAATAAAAAATCCATGCCCTGTTAAAGCATCTAAATTAGGTAAGTTGAATAATTTTTTAGCTAAAAACCCTGCACAAATTATGTTTTTGCCTTTATAAAAATTTTCTTTTGTTTGTACTCCCTCTTTTGTAGCTTTAATTACTTTTTCATTAATGTAATCTTGTCTTAATACCTCAGGTATAGGTAAATGATATAATTCTTTTTTTATGTTTTTATTTACAAACAATCTTTTTTCTACTTTATAATTATTGTGTATAAAATCTAATGAGCTTTTAATATAGCTTACATCTTTTAGCCAAGTGTCGCTAAATAAATTTTCACTTATAATTGAAGCTGAAAATTCTAATCTTGCATCAAAAATTCTATATTGTATTCCTTTGTTGTCAAAATCTTTTGCTAACATAGATCCTGCTAAACCTGCACCTACTATATTATACATTCGTTGAATCTTTTATTTAAATGCTCTATATCTTGCCCCACTTTATATTTATTGTGTTTGTATGAGTGGTATTTGCACAATAAAGTTTCTACCTCATTAATTCTTAAACCTCTATTATTATTGTGTGGTGAATTTAAAGTTTCTAATCCTTGTATCATTTCACTTGCATTATGCATTAATTTTTTATACAACTTTGTGTCTTGTAATATTTTTACATCTTCTGGTAAATCGTTTATCATCAACAAACCTTTTAAAGGAAATGTGTAAGCTTTTCTAAAGTCTATTGTTTCAAAATCTACATCTAAACCATAACAACAGCTCATAAGATCCATAAACTTCCAAGCTGCCCAAGATCCAAAACCTTTTATAGTTTTTATTTTACTGAAAACTATATAACCTTTTTGTGTGAAGAACTTGTCCACATCAATATCTATAAAAGCTCTTTGTATGTTATTTAAATAATCTTTTGCAAACCTTTTTGACTTTCTTCTTTCAGTTCCATACTTAACATCAAAAATATCTTTTTCTTTCTTTATAACCTGTAATTCTGAATAGCTATCGTAAATAACTAATTTGTGCAATATCCAATTAAACATCTGTTTTTTACCCCAACCATACTCTTTACACTTTTTTCTAATTAATATGTAATCAGGATCTATATCACCTGTTTCTATTATTTGTTTTGAAAACTCTCTAAAACTTAACATATTAATTTAACTTATCACCTGACTTTCTGTTTTTAGCTCTTTCAACTTCTTCATCTGCTGTACCACAACTTATCATATTTTCCCTGTAATACATAACTAGACTAACCCTTGTTGCATCTTCATCAATTTTGTTTATAGGTGTGTTTCCGTGCCATTGATGTACATCTACTAATAATAAATCACAGTTCTGTAAATCAAAAGCAACTCCCCATTTTGGTAAAACGAAATAGCCTCCTGTATACCTACCCTTTCTTAATACTACTAAATTACCAAAACCTTTTGCATAATCACCTTTATCTGTGTGTACTGCTGTTTGCCAATTTTTATTTACTGTTACTGTAGTAAATGCAGTATTTTTTATAACAAAATCTTGGCTTGTTTCATCTGCTATTTTGCGTTGTAGTGCGTAGTGTTCAGGCATTAATTCTGAATACTTTGTGTCTACTAATTTTATAATAGGGTATGCTTTTTTAAACTTTTCAAATTGTTTTTCATTAAATGCTGTTTGCCTACAATAAGGGAATCTTGCATTCCTATCAAAGTAACCAATTATACCACTGTTTACAGATCCTGAATAATTTGTGTTAGATCTAACCCCATCTTTTTTTCTTATATTTAATGCTGTAGCTTTACCATTTTCTTTTAACCCTGCACTTGCACCTCTATTTGTTGATTGTGTTGCTACTGACTTTAAAACTTCGTAAGCCTGTTTTGCAATGTTTCCAGGAATTATTTTTTTTCTAAACTTTGCTATACATTTATTAGTTTCTTCACAGTATACATCAGCATCATAATTTATAAAAGTGTTGTAATCTTTTTCAGATAATAATACGCCTCTTAGTTTATCTGTTTCCTTATCTGTAAGTCTTGGTTTTATTTTTATTTTTTTCATAAGTTTTTAAATTCTTTTTCTATACAATGAAACACAGTATCAGTTAAGTTTTCTGTTTTATATTTTTCCCTTAATTTTAACTCGTATTGCTTAAATTTAGGCTCTGTTTTTGTGTTTAAAAATAATTGCACCATTTTGACGTGGCTCGTGTCTAAATTTTCATCATCAGGGTAATCATAGTCGCCTGTATCTTCAATGTCACTATCAAAATTTGTATCTTCCCATTTTGGTATATTCACACCCCAATCTTTTAATTCTTCTACATTCCACTCATTTGCTAAAATATCCCAATCCCATTCTCCAAAAGAGCTATTGTCCTTTATAATAAATTCTTTTTCTTTTTCTTTAGATAGATTTACTTCCTGTATATACACTTCTTTTATACCTGCTTCAATACAAGCTCTTAGCCTCATATTTCCACCAAGTACAACAAGATCTTTATTTACAACAATAGGTCTAATTTTTAACATTTCAGGAAAATTTTTAATGCTCTGCACTAATTTTTTAAATTTTTCACTTCTAATTATTCTAGGGTTTTCTAAATTATTATTTAATTTACTTGCCTCAATTTTGTTTATTTTTGTTAATTTCATTTTCATATAAGTATTTATTAATATTTTCTAAATGCTGTATTCTACAGTATGTGTTAAACTCTTTATCTGTTTCTGCTCTTGTATGACATTCTCTACATAAACAAATTAAATTTTCTATATAATCCATACATTTAGATCCACCTAAGCCTCTTGCTTTTATGTGGTGTATATCCTTTCCCTCAGCACCACACATCTCACAAGCAACATAATCACTTTCATCAAGCCAAAAAAAAGTCATATAGACTTTAGTGTGGTTTCTCATAGCTTACAAGATTTTTCATATACCTTTTTTAAATTCTTTAATACTTGTGCATTACAAGGACTACAGCTTTTCCATTGTGGGTTAGATCCAAACACACCTTTGTATAATGCTGATATAACTTGCCTTTCACCTGGTGTCATTGTTGCACTACTTTGCAAAGGAAAAACTTCTTCATATATTTTTATTTCATCTTCTGTAAATTGTCTTATGTTTTTAAATCTTGGAAACATTTGATTAAGCTGTTTTCTTCTTTCCTCGCAACCACAATCATCTCCTAATACTGCTTTAGCTACTTTATCTATTCCTGTAGCCTTTGTAATCTTTGCTATAGTATCTCCTAGTCCTTTACTTTTTTCTTTCATTTTTTAAATAATTTTTTACAATTCTAATTGATTTGCCTATTGTATTTCTATTAATCTTTGTAGCCATTTGCATAGAAGTTAGGCTAAATTCATTTAAATAATATATTTTAAATATTTGAACATCAAACCAATTTAAGTTTTTACACTTTTCATCTATCCAATTAAGCCTTTCTTCCATTTGCATAAGATAGTCTAAATTGTCAATTTTTATAGCCCCTCTCTTATTTAAAATATAATTTTCTTTATATTGTTTTCTCACTGTATAATGCCTTTTGTATTTATAATAATAAGAAGATGTAGATGAGTGGTACTGATTAATCATCATTCTAACCAAAAAATATAACATCTCTTGTCTTTCTATCAGCCCACTCACCATTTTCTTTTCTTTTTTATAAATACCTAAAATAACTTCGTGTAACAAATCTTCATAGTCAGGGTATCTTTCATTAGTTAGCTTTCTGCTAATTTCTGTTAGTTTGGTATAATTTTTGTTTATATATTTGTTTAATATTAACACAATTTAGGCACACCTATTTTTATTAATTCTTCATACTCCCAAAGCCCTAACCTACTACCCTCTATTTTTACATTTGTTTTATATTTTGAATATAGATCTTGAACTTTTCTGTCTATATATTTATCATAATCTATTCCCTCAAAATCTGTTTCTAAATCTCTATGTACAAAAGTTTCTCCTTTTATACCATCATCAACAAAAAACAAAAAACAATGAGTATATACCATATGTTTAGGTCTTTCTATATTTTTATATTTCTTCATTAAAATAAGCTTTAATTATTTCTATAAATTCTGCTAAAGATCTGCACACTACTGCCTTGTAATCTCTTGCGTTTAGTTTAGCTATCCAATCTTTCTGTTCTTTTGTAGGGTAATTACCTTTTACTTTAAGCTCAACCATAAGCCCATTATATTTATTGTTGTTAGATGGCTCGAAAATTAAAACATCAGGAACACCTTTTTTATAATGCCTTGCTATCATTCTTTTTTGTTTCCAATTAGCCCTACCTAAAAACACACCACCTAATGTGCAGGTGTACAAAATTCCTGTATGATCTAAATAAGTAACTATTTCGTTCTGTAATTCTACTTCTTTCATTTCCTTTTGTCTATAAATATTGTTAGTTGTATTAAAAGTAAATATATTCTCATTTCAAAATAAGGGTGGTTTTTATCAGCTTCAAAGTGCCTTACACCAAGCATTAGTCCATTCCATATTATATTGACTATTATATTCATCTTCTAATCCATTTAATTTTACCATCATAGCTATTTACTTTCTTTTCATAGCCTATAGATCTTAAATGATTATAATAAGATGATAATGCAGTTTGATCTTGCTCAAGCCTTTTAGCAAAGTGAACATCATAATAGTCAGGAAAATTAGGCTCTGATGATTTATTTCCTTTTTCAAACTTCGCATTGTTTCTACACCACCTTTTGTATCGTAAAGATGTATTCCAA
>TARA_R100000329_G_scaffold131667_1_pt1 | contig 10382 bp, 20 predicted proteins | sample TARA_R100000329 | Tara Oceans TARA_R100000329 (sample SAMEA2620783) | marine metagenome | biome: marine biome (ENVO:00000447); feature: surface water layer (ENVO:00002042); material: "saline water (ENVO:00002010), including plankton (ENVO:xxxxxxxx)" | depth 5 m | reverse complement strand
TTGGCAAGGATATTACCCCATAGATCACTTTGGTGGAGGTAATTTGATCAAAGAACAAGTCTTACAGTATATGCAAGATGTTTGTGCATTACCTTGTACAAAAATATTTCATAACGCTCAATACGATGTAGGTTGGTTAAACACTTATGGTATAGAAGTTAATGGAGAGATTATAGATACTATGATTGCTGGCGCATTGATTGATGAAAATAGATACTCTTACAGATTAAATGCATTAGCAAAAGATTATCTTGGTGAGATAAAAGCAGAGACAGATTTAGTAGAAGCAGCTAAAGCACATGGTGTAGATCCAAAAGCTGAGATGTGGATGTTGCCAGCTGAACACGTGGGATATTACGCTGAACAAGATGCACGGCTCACGTACCTTTTGTGGCAAAGATTTAAACACGAAATATATAAACAAAATTTAGAAACAGTATGGGAGTTAGAAAAGAAATTATTACCTATCTTAATTAAAATGAGAAAGCGTGGTATTAGGGTTAACAAAGAAAAAGCAGAGTCATTAAAAATTGATTTTGTCAACAAGGAGAAAAGTTTATTACATAATATTAAAAAATTAGTAGGAAAAGATATTGACATATGGGCAGCAAGACAGATTGGTTATGCCTTCGATAAATTAAATATAGAATATCCTAAAACACCAAAAAGTGGTGAGCCATCTTTTACACAGAGTTGGCTATTAAATTCTAATCACGAAATATCAAAGCTTATAGTTCAAGCTAGAGAAATAAACAAATTCCACAACACTTTCTTAAATTCTATAATGAAGTATGAACACGCTGGTAGAATTCACGCTGAGATTCAACAGCTAAGAAGTGACACAGGTGGAACAGTTTCTGGTAGGTTGTCTATGTCAAATCCTAATTTGCAACAGCTTCCTGCCAGAAACAAAGAATATGGTCCTTTAATTAGAGGTTTATTTTTGCCCGAAGAAGGATGTCAATGGGGAAGTTTTGATTATAGTCAACAAGAGCCTAGACTGGTAGTGCACTACGCTGCAAGTATTGGTGAGGGCTATGAGGGTTCTCACGAGTTAGTAGATGCTTACACAAATGCAAGTGCTGACTTTCATCAAACAGTAGCTGACTTAGTTGGTATAGATCGAAAGCAGGCAAAGACTATTGGACTTGGTTTGATGTATGGTATGGGCAAGCATAAACTTTCTAATATGTTAGGTGTATCTTATGACGAAGCCCAGGACCTAATAAATAAATACAATACCAAAGCTCCGTTTGTAAAATTATTATCGGATCGTTGTATGGCAAAAGCAAATGATGAAGGTATTATAAGAACAAAATTAGGTCGTAAGTGTCGTTTTGATATGTGGGAGCCAAGAGATTTTGGTGTGCACACTCCTGAAAAGTTTGAGAATGCTAGTGCTAAGTATGGCCAGGCAAATATTAAACGTGCTTTTACTTACAAGGCTTTAAATAGATTGATACAAGGATCTGCTGCGGATCAAACTAAACAAGCAGTAGTTAGTTGTTATGAAGCTGGTTACTTACCATTATTACAAATACACGATGAACTGTGTTTTAACGTAGAGGATAAAAGTGATGTAGATAAAATAAAGAGAGAGATGGAGTCTTGCGTGAAACTGAAAGTTCCAAGTGTGGTTGACGTAGCTCTCGGTAAGGACTTTGGAGAAGCTACTTAGTTTGTTTTTTTGCTCTTCTAATATCTTCTATGATAATTAACTGTCTTACTTTATTTATCTTTTTATCAATAGCTATCATATCAGTTGAATAAACACCTTGTTTAGTATAGGTATCCGTCCATTCTTTTTCTAGAGCAGTTTTTTTGTCAAGTAATTCTTGCATTTTTACTCCTTAATATATTGATATATGTATATACATAGTTTGTCAATAACCCTTGACTTTAATATATATTTATACATAATAATATAAATGGAAAGGATAGACTATGACAACATTAAAACAAGAAGAAAAAGACTACTTATATAAAATTTGTAAAGAAAACAGATTTACTCTTAAATTAAAACTAATTGAAACTAGTTCATCAAAAAAAAGACTTAAAATTTGTATACTTAATATGGAGGAACTAATTAAATGGAGGTTAAAATATGGTATCTCACAAAAAGATATGGTCACAATAGGTATCTTAGGTATGAATCTTAGAAATTTACAACGACTAGAAGAAGATGAAAATACATTTATTGGTCATTCAATTATGAGAAAAATACGAATGAATAACTTAATTAACGTTGAATTTGTGGAGGAGTAAATATTATGAAAGAACCAAAAGAAAATGTAGTATTTACTTGTGAAGAACACGGAGAAGAGTTGTATTTTAAAATCAAAGAGCAGGAAAAGTATGACAAATATCACGTGTATTGTTATTTTATTGAAGAGCAAGGTAAAAATAAAATAGCAAAAGAAAAAATGTGGGTGAAGATACTACAGGGAAACCAGAAAAAAGGTATGGGTGTATTGGCTAACGAACCTGTGCTGGTCAAGAATTACAAACGTAGTGATATAGTGTATTATGAAACTAACGAAAAAAATGTAACGACAGCACAAGGAGCAAAGTATGCAATATAAATTTAGAAGTAAGAGTAAATTTTTTCACAGTATTGTTGAAAAGATTGATGATATACTACACGACACTCATCATTATGACTTCGGTGGTCAACCAACAAGCGATCAGGATTTACAGATAAAAATGGATGAACTAAAAAAAATAGATATTATAGATCCGTCAAATGGTTTAGCTAGTCCTTTGTTTGGTATGAGTACAGCAAGAGCATTAATATTTCAAGAAATAGATGCGAAGATGGAGGTCACAGATGACGAAGGAAATATTTAAATTAGAAACACCAGGAGTGATTAACTTTTCTGGAGGGAGAACATCTGGTTATATGTTACGTAAGATATTAGATGCTTATGATAATAAATTGCCAGATGATCTACCTGTAGTGTTTGCAAACACAGGAAAAGAAATGCCTCAGACATTAGACTTTGTAGAAGAGTGTAGTCAACAATGGTCAGTGCCGATCGTGTGGATTGAATATGATAAAGATGCTGAACATAAAATAAATGTTGTAAACCATAACAGCGCATCACGGAACGGGGAACCTTATAAAAAATTAATTGACGAAAAAAGATTTTTACCAAATCCTGTTACACGTTATTGTACCTCATATTTAAAGATAAAAGCTATGCGTGGATATTGTATGGGTCATAAAGGTTTTGAGCATTGGAATAGTTATGTGGGTTTGCGTTACGATGAATCGCACCGAGTAGCTAGAATACACAATAGAAATAAAAAAGAAAGATGGGAAACAAAAGCACCATTGTATGAAGCAAAAAAAAGTGTAAGAGATGTTTTTAAATATTGGACTAATAACAATTTTGATTTACGATTACCAAACATAGGTGGTAAAACACCACAAGGTAACTGTGACTTATGTTTTTTAAAGGGTAAAAATACTTTGTTAAATATTATAAAATCAGATCCTAAACTAGCAGATTGGTGGATAGAAATGGAGAGCAAAAAATTAGGAACAGGTAACGATAGAGCTGCATATTTTAGAAAAGATAGACCAAGTTATGCCGTGCTTCGTGAAATAACAGAAAGACAAATGGATTTATTTGAATTTGATAAAGCTGATGATGCGTGTTTTTGTCATGATTAATTTTCATTCATTACAAGAAGAAATAAGATATTATCAGGCAAAAATTAAGCATTGGCAACGTAAAGCTAAAATAGCTGACGATGCAGTAGATGTTTATTCTAAGAAGTTAGAAGAAGTTTTAAGTAAAGTACAAAAAATAAGGAGGGATGATGTGTAGTTTAATGGATGTACGAATAAGAAGTTGTGAAAGCGAACTAAAGAAATGGTATAGAAAGCTTTCAGATGCCGAGTGGGAGGGTAATGTTGATGACATTATGCCTATTTTAAAACAAATTAAACATTATGAAGATTTAATTAAGAAAGGAGAAATGTATGAGCCAACTTTCTAGTAAAAAGAATGTAGCTATAAATGAAGAAACACATAAGCTGTTGAAGTCTTTATGTACTAAAGACTTTAGAAGACCTGGAGCTTTTGTTGAAAAATTAATTTTAGATCATATGAAGTATAAAGCAGAAAAAGAGAACGTATCGTTTGAAAAATATAAAAGTAATTTATTGAAAGGTAATGCAAATGGAAAAATATAAGGTGTGTGAGGTGTGTAAAGGGAATGGGTATGTTATCATTGTAAATAAGGTTATACAATGTAATGAGTGTAACTCATCAGGTCATGTAGGGGAAGTTATACGTGGTAAAAGCTTGGAACAAAGGCAAGAAAATGTCGCTGGCTGCCAAGATCCGTATGAGAAAAATACACAATCGAAAGGTGTTTATATCTAACTCCTCTCATCCAAGACATAGAGTCAAGGAACGTATAATAATGGAAAGGCTTTTGCCTTATCGTTGTGCTGTTTGTGGGTTAAAATCAAGATGGCAAAGTAAATCCTTGACTTTAGTACTTGATCATATTAATGGTGTAAATAACGATAATAGATTACAGAACTTAAGATTTTTGTGTCCTAACTGTAATTCTCAGACAAATACATTTAGTTTAGGGCACCGAAGAATGAAGAACAAACGAAACACGAATCACGAAGCACGGCCAGTATATGTAACAATTAAAACAGGGGTCGTAAATGTCAAAACATACAGAAACAGATAAAATAATACATATTTTATCGAATAATTTAGATAGAAAAGATTACAAAATAGTAATGGATTATATATACGCTATGTCCAGTGGTGTAAATTTTAATGAGGATGGTACTTTGCACAAAAAAATGATTGATGTGTGGTACAGAATGGGGATAGAGGACATACAAGCAAAAGTAGATTTACCAAATAGTCAAGTGCCTAAAGGTAAAAATATTTATAAATTTACTCCAAGAACAGGTAGAAAATAATATGACAAAATCTTATGATGATAGTATGACTGATAAAAAAACATTTTGGGAAGATTTTTTTGACGATGATGAAATAATAGAGATAATTGACCCTGCAAAGATGCAGGCTTCAGATCGTACAGAATTTATCGATGGTATAATGAAAGATTATATGATGTTCAAAGATCAAAAAGAACTTCCAATGATGGTAACATTTGCTAGTAAATACGGAAAACTATTGTCGAGGTTAATAAAAAAATTCGGACACTAAATGATAATATCTCCTGTGTTTTTAAAAAAAATGGGTTATAAATTTGCAAGAGAAATCTTAAGTTATGATTTTTTACATCCAGAAGAAAAATTATGGAGAGCTGTTGTAGTCAACGGAATAGAAGATTGTTTAATCAAAAAATCAGATAGAAAATCAAGTTTAATTAAATGCACATCACACGATTGGATTATGAATAAAGATGCATTTGACACAGTTTGTGATTTTGGTAAGTTAGACTCTTACACAATGAGATCTTGTTATATAGTTGCAATAAAGAACAGAGTTGTACAGTTTTCTTGGAAACAAATTGCCTGGTACAAATACGATATATTATATAAGAAAATGTTGAGTAGTGAGAAGACAAAAAGAAAATTATTACGTGGTGAATTAAATAAAATGCGACCAGCTGTTGTAACTAGCTCAACAGAAACGATTTCTACTTTATTTACTGAAGCTTTATCAAAAATATTTTAGAGAAGTAGGATAAAGTGGAAAGGTAGAATGGTGTGTTAAACAACTTTACCCTACATAAATACTTTTAACCTAAAATTTATCAAAGCACAAGTTATTTTGTATTTTTTCTTAATTTTTCACATACCTAGCTCTTACAAACTTTTTTTAAAAATTAACAAAACATAGTAAAAGTTTTAGGAAACTAGGAAAAACAATAGAAAACATACTATTACAGAGAAAAAGTTTTAGGAAAAAACTAGGAATTATTCCCAAAAAGTAGGAAAATAAAACAATAAATTACTCTTATGGGCAAAAAATACAATTTTTTTTTAAAAAAAAAGTTCTAAGTAAGAGGTATGTGTGTATACTATTTGTATGCCAGCTAAAAAAAACACATTAAAAACGATTGACGACTTGACAGACAAACAGAAAAAGTTTGTAGACATTCTTGTTAACAACTGGGGTCAAATATCACAAGTAGATGCTGCCATAAAAGCAGGTTACGGCTCTGAAGAAAAAAAAGATGCTACTATGGTTATGGCTAGTAAACTGATGAATCCAAATATGAACCCACATATTGCTAGGTATCTTGAAATTAAATTAGCAGAAGAAACAGCAAAATATGAAAAGGATAAATTAAGAAGATATAAAATATTTGATAGATTACGAGATGGAGCAGAACAAAAAGGACAATACACAGGAGCTATAAATGCAGAATTTAGATCAGGTCAATTAGCAGGTCAGTTTGTTGATAAAAAAGAAATTTCTCACACTACATTAGAGGGAATGAGTAGAGAAAAATTAGAACAAAGACTAAAAGAATTAGAAAATAAAATTAGTGACTCAAAAAATATTATAGATATTACACCAGAAAAAGTAGAATGAAAGAATCACAATTGTGGTCTTACCTTAACCAAGTTCAAAAGAAAGAAAAACATTGGCATTTTATTAGGATTGAATCTGCTACAGTCAACGGAATCCCTGATGTTAACTGTGTTATGCACGGAATAGAATTTTGGTTAGAATTAAAATGTAATGATGCTAAGAATTATGGCTTATCAAAGTTCCAAATTAACTGGCATCTTAAAAGACATAAAGCTGGTGGTAAAAGTTTTATTCTGCATCTAGCACCTAAGCAGAGAGAGCTCAAACTTCTCGTGATCCGTGAGCCGAGTTCCGTAATTCCCGTTTCCCGTTTAAAGATTAATGGCTCTATGGTCTCTATAGTTAAAGAGATCCTGTTGCTGGGCAGCGCGCGCTGCACGGAAACCTGATTTTCCAGTTTCCCGTTTCCCGTTTTAACCTATGTTTCTGGGTTTTTTTAAAAGTCTTTAGACAGGATGGCCAGGGCGCGTGCGGGAATTTCGACCCGGGCAAATTGTTACAAAGCCTTGATTTCCGTGCTTTTTGGTCCCCATCTTTTTTTGTTGACAGCTGCGCGTGCTGCCGTTATCCTGAACCTGTGTTAAATGAAAAGGAGAGAAAACATGGAGAAAGCAAAGAAAACAGGGCAGCAGTTGTTGCTGGAGATCTGCCAGCAGGAGGCAGCGTGGGTTGAAGCCGGGGGCTCTACCTGGGAAGAACTATTAGAACGCATCTTAGATGTCAACTATATAGTGGATTATAAAGGTGATTATCTTGGTGCACGTCTGTGCGTAGCAACAGGAGGTCCAGGCATTTGGATCAACACCAAGACTCAACAAGTAGAGGGTTATTGGTGGAATGATCGTGCTACCTGTGACTACAGAGAGGACGCTCAAGGTCTAGATGACTATTATGAAGAATTATGGTACAATATAAAATGTAGGTAGAAATGGGATTTTATATTTTTTTAGCGTTCATCGTTTTGTTCTGCCCTCGATTGCTTGTGTGGTTGGGGGTAGTACTTTTGTGTGTGGTGGTTTCTATGGTCTTCTAATTCCCGTTCCCGTTTCTAACGGAAACGCACACTTTTATAATTATAGTCTAAGGAGCTGGCGCGCGCCGCGTGGCGAGTGGAAATCACGGAATGGCATTTCCCAAACCCCCGTTTTCCAAGGGTTTTGGTCCCCATCTTTTTCAGGTCCTGGATCTGGCTGCCTGGCCGATCCCCGGGACCTGATTTGCCGTTTGCCGTTTTTTACGGAAAAGCTGGAGTTTCTGACTTTAGTCTAATGGGCTGGCAGCGCGCGCCTGACCGGGAGTGCTCTTCTAAAAATTTTTTTCTTGTTTTATATATATAATAGTGTACAATAATATTGTGTTAAACTTAAAAAGGAGAATAAAATGGGATTCGATTTATACGGATTAAATCCAAAATTAAAAAGTAAAGAACCTTCTATTAATTGGGAGGACAAACCTTCAAGCGAAGAAAAAAGACAATACTTTAAAGATAGAGAAAAATTTTTAAAGGAAAATGTTGGGCATTATTTTAGAAATAATGTTTGGTGGTGGAGACCATTAGCAGATTATGTTTTAAATTTAATGGGAGGCATTATACCAAGTGAGGAGCACGCATCTTGGCATCATAATGACGGACATAGAGTTGAAGAAGATGTTGCCTTGAAAATTGCTGATAGATTGGAGCAAGAACTCAAGACGTCAAGAGTAAGACAAATTCAAAAGAAGTATGATGAAGTTAATAAGAAAGCGTCTGACCATAATAATAAGTTAAGAATAAAAATGAAAGAACTTCATCAGATAGTTATAGATAAGACAAATGATGAAAATATTGCACCAGTTAGTTATCCAGAACCTTTCAAAAGCCAATGGGACGATATTTATAAGATGCTAGACCATAGGTCAAGCTATCCATTTTCAGAGGAGAACGTAGTAGACTTTATGCGTTTTTGTAGAGCGAGTGGTGGTTTTAAAATATGTTAGTTCTAGTTGAATTTTTTGAGTTGCTCTTATATTTAGGAGCAACTCTACTAATCATATTTCTATTTAATTAATTTGCCGTTTGCCGTTTTTAAGCAAAAAGATCTTCTTTATTATAGTTAGTTAAGAAGCTGGCACGGGCGCGCGCCTCGGGGACATCACGGAGGTGTGCGTCTTGCCATTTTATATTTTCCCATTTCCCATAGTTTCCCACATTTCCCATTTCCCTTCCCATAGAAAAGCGCCAGCAGCAGATCCTACCAGGGAAAGCAAAAAGCAGCAACACCAGGAATTAACATATAAAAAAATGTAAAAAAATATAAATTAATGCTTTTAATTTGTTAAAAAATTTTATATAATTTACTTGTGTTAAACATTTTACAAGGAAAGGAAAAAATTATGACACTAAAAAAACTAACTATAAAAGACCTTAACTTTCATAGAGAGTTAAGTGATGAACAAGAAAAACTCTTTCTTGATTATGCAACCACTAAACAAAAAAGATTAGACGAAGAGAAGGTTGAAGGTTATCTAAAACCACAAGTACTAAAATTATTTGAAGATAAAAAATCAAATACTATATTTTTTACTTCAGATAAATATATGGGAAGTGTTGCAACCTTAATTGTTAGGGAAAGTAAAAGAGATGAAAACGGCAATTTATTAAATGGTCGTATCGATAGTAAACTCTTGAAAGAAAAATATCCTAATATATGGAAAGAGTGTTTAATCCCTAGTAAGTCTAAAGAAATTAAATTAGACATTAAAGTGAATGACTAATGAGTATATTAGACAACATTAGAAACACTAATCTCACTACTATATCTAGTAGTGAGATTAACAATAGGGATTTTACTCAACCTACTAATAATACTAATCCACAAATAAAACTTAATAATGCATTAGTCGCAAAAGTTTTAGAAGATATTATTGTAGAACATTGTAGTAAATTTAATAATCAACAATCTAATGAGTTAATGAGTGAAGTTAGTAATGCATTAAATCAAGTTAGATTATATATATTGAAAGGTTAAGGTTATGGATATTTTTACAGATATACTAAAAAAAGATAAACACTTTATACAAGCAATTAAAGACTTCGAAAAAATGGGCTTTATAAAGTTAACAAGTGAAGGCATAAAAATATTAGATAGGGAAGGAATTGCAAAGTATTTAGAAGACTTTGGAAATGTTCCTAATCATTATCCTAAAGAATTAAAAGAATAAGTTTACATAGTTAATTCTTTTAATGCCTAGTTATTAATTTAACTAGGCATTTTTTTTGTTTCCCATCTAAAAAAAAGGCTCATTCTCTATTCTAAAATCGATAATTAAAAACGTAGATTTTCCCAACCTACGACTATTAGGTTCTTACACGAACGCAAGCGTTAGACAAGAGATATACGTGTACTTCTTGCTCTTTTCTTATGGCTATTGTAGTATGCGATTATGGCACTACAAAACCTACCTACTGAAAAACTAAGGCTCGAAGTAGAGAGGCTCATGATAAAAAGCATTCAGCTGGCTCAGGATAATTTTTTATTTTTTGTAAAAGAGATGTGGCCAGACTTCATTTATCGTAATACACCTGATAAAGACCAATGGGGACATCATCAAATAATAGCAAATGAGTTTACAAATATCGCTAAAGAAAAAAAAGGGAGGCTCATAATAAATATGCCTCCTAGACATACGAAGTCTGAATTTGCATCAATTTATTTTCCAGCTTGGATCATAGGGAAGTTTCCAAAAATGAAAATTATGCAAGTGTCACACAACACAGAACTTGCAGTAAGGTTTGGTAGTAAGGTTCGTAATATTGTGGGTTCACCAGAATACAAACAAATATTTGGAGATGTGAAG
>TARA_R100000329_G_scaffold34156_1_pt1 | contig 10394 bp, 11 predicted proteins | sample TARA_R100000329 | Tara Oceans TARA_R100000329 (sample SAMEA2620783) | marine metagenome | biome: marine biome (ENVO:00000447); feature: surface water layer (ENVO:00002042); material: "saline water (ENVO:00002010), including plankton (ENVO:xxxxxxxx)" | depth 5 m | reverse complement strand
TCTAAATGCTTACGATATCCTACAGCTGCTTGATTAACATATGGTGTAGCTGAGTCTGTTATTTCATCTACATCGCCATTTCTCATTGCCTTTGCTACTCTTGTACGAAATTCAAACTCAGTTAATGAATCGTTACGTTGTATAAAGTCTTTACTTTTTTGTGTAAGCATTTGTACTGATCTGCCAATATCACCAGCTTTTGCAGTTATGCCTCTATATGCAAGATATGCAGTATCACTCACTCTTATAGAATCTAGGAGTGAACTAAGATAAATTGTTCTAAAGTTTGTCTCAGCAGATTGTTCTTGTGCAACACCTGTAACTCTGCCACCCTGAACTTTCTTTTGTATAACTCCACCAAAATCAACTAATGCAGATGCAACTTGTCTAGATGCTAAACTTGCACTTTGAGTAAGTCTTGTTACTGGATTCCATTTTAGTTTTTCTAATGCTATGCCAGTTTCTGCTAATCCCTCTGCTTCTAATGATTGTCTTAGAACTTGTGGGTTAGTAGGATCAACAGAAGCTCCAGCACTACGAAAAATACCAGACTCACCTTCTTGTGCTAATTCTTCTGCTGGATTCATACTGCCAGTAATACGTTTACCAAAAGCCCCACCTATTGTACCACCAATTAAAGATGCTCCAGCTAAAGGTATTAGAGTCTGACTTATTTCAGATCTACCCATATTTTGTGTTGCTATTAATAATTCTTCAGGAGCATATATAGCAGCAGTAAAGGTGGCACTACCTATAAATCTACGGAGAAAACTAGATTGAGATAATGTTTTAAATGTTCCTATAGGGGCAAGGGTAAGAGGAGAAACAAGTCCACCTAAACCTACTGCTAAGAGATTGCCATTTTCTATGATCTCAAGATCTCTAAGATCATCTTTTAATCTTTTGAGTCTAATACTTGTTTCTTCCTCACTTGCACTATTTATGAATCTCCATTCATAACCTTTAGGTATTTGTGAGTCTTTCATTGGATCATAAGATGGATCATCTACAAAATCTGAGTTTTCTATCATTCTCATAATAGATTGTGCTGGTGCATATTGTCTAAAGCCAGCACCAAATGATTCACCAAAACTAAAATCTTCAGGTGCGACTAAAGGGCTTTTATAAACATCATTATATGTTGCGACATTGTTTACCTCTTCTTCAGATATAGTATCTCTTATCTTATCTGTAATTGGCTTTAAATGTGCTTCAATCATCTAGTAGTTAATCCTAATGCAAGGAACTCATCAAAATAACCATCAAGCTCATCTTGTGATCCATCAAGTTTGAGGTATGGTAATATTTCAGAATATTGTATAGGGGCTCTATTTATAGCATTAGCCATTGAGTTATATGCATTGACAAGCTTTTGAAAACCTTTGCTATAATCTCTAGAAGAAGCTATTGCGCCCATAGTCTGTTCTAATACATTTTTAGACATAAAGTTTACACTATTAAGGATTCTTCTTATTGGTTCATTTTGTATTTTATTAATAGCTATATAGTAATCTTTTTCTAATTGTGATCCTTGATAATTCCATCTGTAATTATTTGCTAGAACTTCAAATCGACCATCTCCAGTTGGTACTACAACTCTGTATGTCTGATCGCCTACACCATCATCGTTCCCAATAAACATGATGTCACCTTTTTCGATAGCTTCTTGCACTAATGGATCTTGTGATCCACCACCAAAACTTTTGTTATAGTTTTCTAGCATATCAGCTTTTATAGTATCTAATGTAAGAGTTGGCCCACCAGTAGGTATAGTTGACTGTGCTTCTCTTAGAATACTGTTACCTTTAATCAAATATGCTTGTCCAGTAGCATCTTCATGAATACTAAGATGTGGAGCAAGTTTATAGAATGCTTGGTGTATTGCAGCTGTTAGACCATCACGATCTGGTGTAACTTCTTTTCTTGTTATTTGTAATTTTACTAGCTTTATCATTTCAGCTTTGACTGATGGATCTCGTATTATAGCTTCGTCAAAATCACTTGCACCACTTTGTGCCACATAAGCTAGTAATGCACTATCTTCTGATGGATCAGCACCTACGTCCTCTTTAAATAATCTTGTAAACACATTGGAATCTAAATAGTTTTTAACAATTTGAAATCCACGATCAAATACTTCATCGTCAGTAGATCCATCAATTCTAAAATAATCAGATAAACTTCTGTTAATAGACTCTGCTGAATGTGCAGTTGCAAATTCTTTATAATCAGAATATGTCATTGCAGATTCCATAAGAGGCACAGAAACGCCACTATTTTCCATTATAAGATTAAACTGAACTTCACCATCTTTTCTTTTTGCTTTACCATATTTTTCAATGATGGCTGATTTCATTGTTGAATACATCATCTTTATCATTGCAAAATTTTCGTCACTACCACTTGTTTTGATACCCTCAAAAACAGTTTGCAAAACTCTTGGCACATAACCAAAACTTTGCACAACTTGTGAGTAATATTTCATTGATTCTTCTCTAATTGTATCATTAGAACTCATGATATTATAGTCAACACGTTGTCCATCTAACATAAAGTTTGTTGCAAGAATTTTATCTTCAATGGCTATCTTTTGTGTTTGATTTAATCCCAAACCAAGTTTTTGATTTATACCAATTTTACTTAACTGATATATTTCTTTCTGTTTTTTAATATAATTAGTTCTATAATTATTAACTCTTTGTTGCCATGATTTTCTTGTATAAGCAAACCCTGGGCCAACACCAATAATGCCTTTGTTTTCTAAATCTCTTACATAAGATTCTTTTGTAAGATCATTAGGATTAAGCATTACTGTATTTTCACTACCATCAAGCATTCTTTCTATATTTGCTGCATAGGCATCATTATCTTGCTCAAGTTGACGAGTTGCAACTTTGTTTATAACTTTCAAAATTGCTTTTTTGTTTTGTAAAGAAGTATCTTTATGGTTGTATAAATTATTAAGTTCATTAACTGCTTCAACCTCTGCCATACGTTTTAAAATTGTTCTAGGTGTTTGATCGCCCTCAACTTCAATAACTTTTGGTTGAACTAAATTATTATCAAGAACACTTACTTTTAATGCTACTTTATCATTAAATACTTTATTAATTTTTGTATCTGTTGTGTTTTGGTATGTTTGTCTAAATTTTAAGAAACTAACTTGGTCTACCAATTCTAATTCTTCTATTTGTGCATTTGTAACTGGTATTCCATTCATAATATTTATTTGATATTGATAACCTTTTGATTTACTTATTCTAGATGCCTCTTGTCTTTTGTCATTATTCATAGCCTCATATATTGCTATCTTGCCTCTCATAGCTGTTTCAACAGCATCACCATCAATATTAGGATCATTTTCAAAAGCTTTACGAGTGTCAATAGCCATCTTAATCATATCTGCTATTGATGTACCTGATTCATAAGCAAGGTCAACTGCATTTACTGATACATTGTTTTGTAGCATTTGATTGTATTTTATTTTTACTTTTTCAGCTTCGGCTCTACTGGAAGAGTTATTTTCAATTATTTCAAATACTCTTGCTTTCTCATTTTCTATAAATTCAATATCAACATCTTCACCACCATTTGTAACAAGATCAACTTCTAAGTTTAGAACATGATTTATATGTTTTTGTGCTTCTATTAATGCAGTTTCTTTTACATCTTTAATTTGTTGTGCTGATGCTTTTCTAGAAGCTTGACCCCATATTTTACTAATTGCAGGACTTATGACATCAAAGACTTCAGGTGCTACTTGTTTCTTAATTCCATCTATATAGCTATCACCAGCATTTTGTACAACCAACTTGCCTTGTTCATTAACCTTACCACCATTCTCCAAGAATGATTTATTAGCAACATCAATGGCATGATTTTGTAATGCAAGCCCATAACTATTTATAGCCTCTTTTTTAAAGTACTGTTGTGCTTTTCTTATATTGGCTTTGTTATAGATATCGGCAGTAAATGAATTAAGAGTCATCTGATCTAATGGTTTAGGAATAGTATTACCATTTTTATCTGTTATAGTCTGTGATCCAACTTGTCTACCTTGTATCTCAGCATTCAAAACAGCTTCTTGGAATTGGTTATCGTCAATAAATTTAGATACATTGCTCACTGTATTGGCAACAGTTTCTGTAGCTTTAGCTAAACTCAAAGCACCAGATGACACGTCCATTTGAACTGGTCTTACACCATATCTTCTAGTTATTGTTCTTTTTATTGCCATTAACCTTTTCCTGTTTTATTTGCATAGTATGCTTTTGATCCACTTGAAGCTGCACTACTAAGACCAGCAATAAGAGCAGCATCACCTTTTAGTTTTTGGTTTTTAGCATCTAGCATAAATTTTCTTCTATTTTGTCTACCCATTAATTTTATAGAAGAAACATCATCACTAGCTAATTTAGTTTCTCTTCTTTTTAAGTTTTTAAAACTACCACTTGTACCTACTGTAACACCACCAGCAGATGCAGTCGCTGAAATAGCAGCAAGTTGTGCATTAAGTTGTGCAGTTCTATTAATAGCCTCTTGATCTGCTTGAATGCCAGCCATATCAGCAGCTTCTTGTGATTGCTTGGCTTGTAAGGCATATGCTTCTTTTGCCTTCATAGCAGATGCTATTGATAAAGCTGCACTTATTCCATATCCGACTGCACCCATTACACTTCTACCTCTAGCAATATACCATTTAATGTTAATGGTAATGGTTCTTCTTGTGTCACTGTTACTCTACCCTCTTTTGACCAACCTAGTAAATACACTTCTTTTCTTTGTGTAATAGGTGTCGTTTCTTGTGAAAAGTCATCAGTAACTGATCTTAATAATATTCTTGTACCACCAGCTTTTACATTAAGAGTTGTAACAAGATCAAGAACTGCTCTTACCACTCTCCTTTTTTGACCTACACTTACTCCATCAGGTAATTGCATTTCAGGTGGTAGTGTTGTTATTTCAGGTGTATATGCTAATCCTATTTCTACAGATGTAACTGTATCATTGAGTGTAAGTTGCCCACTACCATTAGTAGTAAATGTTCCTAGACTATAGTTGCCTGATTTAACTTGTACTGTTGTATTAGGTAAATGACTAACTGTCCAAGTGTCTGTTGCACTTGCAGTTTGTTGTGATGCCATATCTAAATGGTAATCATTTGAAAATAATTCTAATGATTTCACAGTTGAGCTATTTATTGTTCTTTCTACTACTGTGTATATTTGTCTGTTTACATTAACTATATTTTTAAAATTACCAGTCGTATCATATCTTACCCAGCCTTGAACTTTTTCTTTTCTAATAGACATGAACACAGGCATATGACCATCTGAATTTAGAAGATATAGATAGCCTTCCATTTGATCGGAAGATTCTCTTTGAGCCTCAATAGCAGTAGGTGTTCCAATAATATGCTCTGATAATAATGTTATTGAATCTGAATTATATGCTTGAGATATATCTGAGAATATAAACTCTCTTATTGCACCTTTTGACTTAGTTAAGAATACTATAGCTCCATCAAATTCTTGAGGTTGGACAGTTCCTGAGCCATAGCTTGTTTGTTTCTTAACTGTAATGGTCGAGGGTGTAAGAGGTTTGTTCTCACTAGTTGGCACAAAGAGTTCTTGCTCAGATGTAAAGATTGTAAGAAATCGAAATGATTGCAAAGCTTTGATCTCTGATACCTGATTCTCTGCAATTTGTATTTGGATAGATTCATCGTCATTTCCTGTTCCTACGTCAAAATTAGTAAACTCTGCTATTTTTGACATAAATAGAAAGTTCGGTAAATCTCTGCTCCCCCCAAATATCAAACGTTGATCGTGTAATGTAACTGTTCTTGCATATCCTCTGACAGAACTAAATACTGGTTCTGACCATTCTGTTATGGCATTTGTATTGGCAATAGCACCTGATAAAGTAGCAGTAACGACTGTGCCACTTGTATAACCAGTTATTAATGCATGACGTACTGTATTAGCTGAATCAACTAATCGTAGATATAAACCATTATATGCTGAAGTAAATGCAGTAGCACTTGCTGTCAATGTTACTGATCCACTTGTTCCACTAGGAGTAATTGTAACACTACCAGCTGCAAATTTATTATATGGTTGAAACTTCATTCCAGATGATACATCAAAATCATATGCAGATTTTGCAAAGTTAGTAGCACTTGTTCTTGTTAATTCTTGCATTGGCATATCAGGGTGAGTAATAAACATTGTATCACCACTCTGAGTAACTACTAATGATCCAATCATTGCAGTAGTCCAAGGACAACTAGTTATTGTTTGTAAAAGATTTGTTGGATCTGAAATGTCTACAATTCTTAGTTTTGTATTACTAAAAAGTAGAATATATGCTTCATCTTCATCATATACGTATGGTTCTGCCTGATAATCCTCATTTGCGAGGGTCTGAAGGTATCTAAGCCCAGGTCGCCTAGTGCAACCACCCTGAGCTTTTAACCTTACGTTACGGAGTCTAAAAGCTCCATTTCTGTAAGCCTCGGCATCTACCCTAGATGACAAAAGAGGGGATAGCTCCCCTGATGAAAAGTTTGTAGTAAATTGTCTTAATAATGCCATTCATTCAACTCGTTGATTCCCCTTCGATCTTTGCATAAATACCTGATCCAAGTCTTATTCTGTGAAATCTACTGAGAGCAACTTGTTGTGTTGTAACTTGTTGTGCATCTCTAGCTTTTGCTCTTCTAAATTGAACTTCTGCCAATTGACTATAAGATCTTGCTATATCACCTTTTCTTGTAACTGCTAAAGCCAAAACTGATGCAAGGCGATATATAACCCATAAAGTAAATGCTGGAGGCCAATATTGTGTATCAACTCTGAATATATAATTAAGAACTACTGTGTCATTTTCGTTAGCATTTAGATATATTGCTCTTTCATATATATCATACTGTTGTACTGCATCATCAATTGTAACAGTTTGTACTTGCACAACAGCTGGTTCAGTAGGTAGGGCATAAGCAGCTGCCCAACGATCAACTGGTGTATCAGCTAATCTAGATAACACTTTCTGACCAGTAGCAAAGTTCCAGTTATTTTGTGCTAAACAATCCTCGACAATATCTTCGTAGCTTGTATTCATAACTAAGGCTTCATCAGTACCCTCTGTAAATGATGAAAGTGGTTCCATGCCCACCATAACCATAGCTCTTTGTGCTACCTCAATATCCGTCTTAGCTGTTTGTGGCATTATGTACCTTTAACTAATTTTTTCCTACCACCTGTGATAAGCTGATCTTCCATGGCACGATTTTTAATAGATTTAGTTTTTCCAGTACCATATATGGGATTGCTTACAATATTAGGCACAGGAAGTTTTCTGAACATTGATTCCATTACCCCAGGAGTTTTATGTTCAAAACCCATAGTTTTTTTATAATTTTCACTAAAACCTTTTTGACTCATACTTCTTATGTGTCTTTTTTTAGTTTCATTTGTATATTGATTTTTAAGTTTTTTTAATGGGTCAGATACATTTATTCTAAATCTTCTAGACATTATATCTCTAGATTTTTTGCTCCCAAGGAAAGACTCAGCAATTTTATCTAATTTTTCTTTCATCTAATTAGTAACCTCTGCCTTTGCCTTTTCCTTTACCTTTTTTCTTCATTATGCCATCTCCTTCTTTTTGGATTCGATAATTTTTTTCTTTAGATCTTCAGGTAAACTTTTTTGCTTGGCAGTTAGCATACTTTCGCCATTGCCATTCTTTTTCTTTTTACCCATCATTTTATTATCAGGCTTAGGTTTATTATGCTTTGGCATCTACTCTACTCCCAAGTTTAACTTTATCCCCAAATTTAACTGTCCATACAGTTCCATTTGAAGTTTCTACTTTATGTGAGGAAGTGGCTTTTACAGCCACCTCCTTAGCTTTAGTTGGTTTCTTAGCCATTATCTACTGTCCGAAGTCATGCTAACAATATCAGCAGTATCAATTGCTGATCCGTCATTTGATACGACAGTTGTGATACCAAAACCATTAGATGCATTGATAAATATTACATCGCCAACATTCATCTCGTTGACTAATGCATTGAAATATCCAGCTGTATCTATTGTGTTAAGGTTATCGCCAGATGATTTGTAATTCCAGATATGGAACCCATTACCAGCATAGGAAACTAAACTTAAGTCTGCTTGTACTAACGCCATGTCTACCTCCTATTTCTTTAGTTCCATTTCAAATACACCTTCAGCATCGATCAAGACTGCATTTTGTTGCATTTTGTTCAATACAAAATAACTGTCTTTATCGTTGTGATATTGCATATTTGAAGTGATATCTGTACCGATTGCATGAGCAACAGCATCTCTGTGGTAAGCAAAACACTCTCTGTGTGTTGTACCAGCTGCTCCTGATCCATTTGTTTCAGTTAGACCTGAATGTGCAAACCACATAAAACCTAACCATCTTTTAGCAGTTACGCCATTTGGAAAAGGAAGATCTGCTTCACCGACATATTCTGCTCTTGAGAATTGATCGATTGCCATAAGTTGCGACCATTGCTCCCAACCAACAACTGCGTATCTCTGACCATCATCAGGTACACTATTGTTACCAAACTTTTCCATAAGCTCTAATGCCCATGTTAAAGTTATTCCGTTAGAAGTTTCATCATGTGCTGATGTCGTAGTAGTCATCTGATTTAGAATCAATTCATCAGTTTTTCTACCTAGAGCATATGCACCTGATTGTTGTGCAACTTGCATCTCGTCATGGTTGATTCTTAACTGATCTAGATCATCGACCCACTCACCAGCAAAGAAGTCCTCAACTGTAACAGATACATTGGTGTGTGCAAGATTCATTGGTGCTACGTTACCATGTCTTGCCTTAGTAGTAGCAAAACCTTTACCGATTTTTTGGAATGTTGTTTTGTTCTTAACACCATTTCTAGTTCGAACAGTATTCCTAAGTTTTGAACCCATACGTTGATAAGCAACGTGTACTCCAGATTCAAACTCCTCAATAAAGGAAGTGCTTATGGTATTTAAAGCCATTATAGCCTCCGTTATAGGTTAAAATTTATACTATTCTGGTTATTCGCTTCACTACTACCTTGAAGTTATTCCATTACTGGGCCTCTAAGTAGCTCTACGAGCCTTCTAGTAATTACAATGTTTCAGAAAAAAGAAACTTTGTTAATTCACATTACTTTGTTTCTGTTTGGCTAATTGTGCTGACATAGCTCTGACTTTTGCTATATGTGCTGGATCACCACCATTTTGCCAATACTTTGGATCTCTTTGAGCAGCCATCAGATCTTCTCTAGTTACAGTTTCCTGAAACTCAGTAGTAGATGTCATATTAAACTTTGGTTGACCATTTAGCTCCATGATACCTTCAAATAGCTTAACCATACCAGCAGAAGCTGGAATACCAGCAAAAACATTATATTCTTCTTCTGTAAATACATTGTTTGCCCAGGCATCAACTCTTTCAAGCCTTCTATCTGCGTGTTCACCAAGTGCTTCTGACTCAACATTCCAGTCAGGGCCTGATTGTGCTTGTTCAGTAAGATATTCAGTAACAAAGTCAGAAAACTCGTCTTGTGTTAATGCCATATCATGTGCCTTACCTCTAAACCAATTAACCATATGATCGTCCTCAGGTACTTGCACATCATTGCCTTCTTCATCTTTTATTTCAAGTTTGTAGTCGGCTGGACTTATCGGAACATCTTTGGAAGCTTCTTCGTTAATTTCGTCCACAAGTTCTGCTTTAATTTCATCACGCCTTGTATGAAATTTTGTTTCCAATTGCTTATAACTTGTTTGTAATTGCTGTGGAGTTTCGAACTTGGGGTCAAGCCACTCAGGTCTTTCGGTTGAGTCTTTTTGCTCAACTTCGTTTTGCTCTCCTGAGTCTTTTGCACTCTGGACTTCAACTCCTTCTTGTTGATCTTGGCTTTCATTGCTTTCTGTAATGACTTCTTGCTCATTAGACATATCTTCTCCTATTTAACAGTCCCACTTTCTTAACGCTTTATTTATTCTGCTATTTGGATCATTAGCAGTCTTTTTACTAGTCAATTTCTTTTTCATTCCCATCATTCTTTTGCAGAATGACCTACGTCTAGCAGCTGCTTTTGGGCTTTTCTTTGCTTCTTTCGCAGAAACTGGACGTTTGATATTCTTCCCTTGACGACGTAGACTTGCTCTACCTTTGGCATTGAGTCCTCCACTTGGATTTTTTCCTTCTTTTCTTTGCCATGCTGGTGTTTTTGCCATGATTTACGTCCTTGCATAAGTTGGTTTTTTACCACCACTCTCAGGGTTTGTCTTTCTTTTTCTTGCAACAGCTTGTCTTTTTTCTTTTACACTCATTCTAGCTGCTTTAGATGATGGCAC